>Ga0307469_10000475_pt1 | contig 14831 bp, 12 predicted proteins | sample atmos_gasesAM2C__FD_203084 | JGI IMG/M metagenome (GOLD analysis project Ga0307469, IMG submission 203084) | Hardwood forest soil microbial communities from Morgan-Monroe State Forest, Indiana, United States - atmos_gasesAM2C_515 | ecosystem: Environmental > Terrestrial > Soil > Temperate...
AGCCGAACTCGCGTCGGATCGCTTCGAGGAAGGCCTGCATCGTCCGGGCCGGGGCCTCGCAGAACTCGCGTGGCAGCTGCGCCAGCCGCTCGGCATAGCCCTGTCCGAGGTCATCGGGCGAGACAGGTGCGGTCAGGCAATAGTCGGCGATGACGTCTTCATCTTCGACGAGCATCGCGCTCAGCAGAAGGGCGGCGATGATCCCTGTGCGGTCCTTCCCGGCGGCGCAGAAGAAGATCGCTGGAAGGGCGCGGGGTTCGGCCAGTGCCTCGAATACCTGCTTGATCGCGGACGCCGACGATCTCGTCAGACCGACGTACGAGTCGTAGAGCGAGATGCGCCGGATCGACTCCATCCACTCGCGCGCACCCGTCGTCGAGAACGGCGCGTGGAGATACGCGGCAGTCGCAAGTTGCGCGACGGGGAAGCGATCGAGTTCCTCGTTCGTCCGCAGGTCGATCAAGGTCCGCGGACGAACCCGCTCGAGGAGCGTGGCGGCGTCCCGCTCGTCCAAGTGGTGGAGCGAGCCGCTCCGGTAGAGGACGCCCGGACGAACCATCCGGCCCCCGCGGGTCCGGACGCCGCCGAGATCGCGGATGTTCCGGCAGGTTGGCAGCTGGAGGTCGGCTTCCCTCAGCACGTTCCCACCGTAGGCGGGCCCTCTGAACCGTCTGTGAACAACGTGTGTCGGCGCGACAAGAGGCGTTCGACGACGGTCCGATAGAATCCCTCCTAATGACTGACCTCGATGCCGAAGTCGAGGTGGTCGCGGCCCCCCGCCTCGGCGACGAACGACTGATCAATCGCGAGCTGTCATGGCTCGACTTCAACGACCGCGTCCTGTATCTCGTCGAGGACGACACCCGCCCGCTCCTCGAGCGCGCGAAGTTCCTCGCGATCTTCAGCTCGAACCTCGACGAGTTCTTCCAGGTGCGCGTCGCGGGTCTGCGCGAGCAGGTCCGCGCCGGCGTGTCCCGGATCTCACGCGACGTCCTCGGTCCGGCCGAACAGCTCGGCGAGATCAGCCGCCGCGTGCGCGAGCTGATGTTGCGCGCCGACGCCCTCTTCCTCGAGGAACTCCTGCCCGCCTTCGACAAGGAGTCGATCAGGCTCACGACGTGGGATGAGGTCGGGACCGACGACCGAAGCGACCTCGACGCGTACTTCGATCGGTACATCTATCCCGTACTCACACCGCTCGCCGTCGACCCGGCACATCCGTTCCCGTACATCTCGAACCTCTCGCTCAGCCTCGCCGTCGTCGTCGCGGACCCGGTGACATCCGTCGAACGGTTCGCGCGCGTCAAGGTCCCGCCCTCGCTTCCACGTCTCGTCGCACTTCCGGACGGCGAACGGTTCCTGCCACTGGAGCAGATGATCGCCGGACACCTCGACACACTCTTCCCAGGCATGGAGATTCGGGCGTCGCATCCGTTCCGCGTCACCCGCAACGCCGACATGTCCGTCGAAGAGGACGAAGCCGATGACCTCCTCGAAGCCATCGAGCTCGGCCTCCGACAGCGGCAGCGATCGCCGCATGTCGTTCGGCTCGAGGTCGGTGCGGACATGCCGGAAGAAGTCCGCGATGTGCTCGCCGACGAACTGGACATCGCGAACGACGACGTCTATGTGAGCGAGTCGATCCTCGACTACACGGGCCTGTTCGCGCTCTTGTCGCTCGACCGTCCCGAACTCAAGGACGAACCGTGGACGCCGACGACACAGCCGCGCCTCGCGGCGACGTTCGCCGACGTCGATGATCGCCCGTCGATCTTCCGCGTGATCCGTCAGGGCGACGTCCTCGTGCATCACCCGTACGACTCCTTCGCTACGTCCGTCGAATCGTTCATCGAGACCGCAGCCGAAGATCCGGACGTCCTCGCGATCAAGTGGACGCTGTATCGCACGTCGGGCCCCGAGAGCCCCATCATCCGCAACCTGATCAAGGCGGCAGAAGCTGGGAAAGAGGTCGTCGCGCTCGTTGAGCTCAAAGCGCGCTTCGACGAGGCGGCGAACATCGCGTGGGCTCGTGCGCTCGAAGAAGCGGGCGTCCACGTCGTCTACGGCCTCGTTGGTCTCAAGACGCACGCGAAGATCGCGCTTGTCGTACGACAGGAGCGAGGCACGATCGTGCGGTACACACACATCGGGACCGGCAACTACAACCCCAGCACCGCAACGATCTACGAGGACATCGGCGTGTTCTCGTCGGAGCCGGACATCGGAGCCGACGTCGCAGATCTCTTCAACTTCCTCACGGGGTACAGCCGCCAGAGCGCCTTCCGGAAGCTGATCGTCGCGCCGCTCGGCCTCCGGCGGAAGCTCAAAGAGCTCATCGGCGCCGAGGCCAAGCCGGGCGGACGGATCGCCATGAAGCTCAACGCGATCGTCGACCCGGAGATCATCGACGCGCTCTACGACGCCTCGACGGCCGGTGCCGAGATCGACCTCATCGTCCGGGGGATCTGTTGCCTTCGGCCGGGGATCCCGGGTCTCTCCGCGAACATCCGGGTCCGCTCAATCCTCGGACGGTTCCTCGAGCACTCGCGGATCCTCCGCTTCGGCGCGAACGGACAGACGCAGTACTACATCGGATCGCCCGACGTCATGGCGCGGAACCTCGATGGACGGATCGAAGTGCTCGCGCCGGTCTCCGACCCCGTCCTCCAGCGACGGCTCGCCGAGATCCTCGCCGTGGATCTCGCCGACGACACCCGCGCATGGCAGTTGTCGTCGGATGGATCGTGGACCCGCACGGCAACGACGTCCGGCATCGGAGCGCAGAACAGATTGCGCGAGATCGCGGGGCAGCGAGCGGCCGTTGAACGACGCTGACGTCCGCACGCTGCGTGCGCTCGATCTCCTCTCGAACTACCTCACGGTCGCGTTCGAGCGCTTCGAGGTGCATCTCGCCGCGATACCGACGAGCGACGACCCGGAGGAGGTCCATCAAGCGCGCGTCGGCGTCCGCCGCATGCGATGCGCGCTCCGGACGTATCGACCGGTCTTCGATCGCCTCTGGGCGCGGTCCGTTCGCAACGCCGCGGTGCTGATCGCCTATCCGCTCGGACGCGTCCGCGACGCCGACGTCACGTTCGAACGCGAACGGATGCTCATGCACGAGCTCGGGATGGACGCGCCGCACGTCAGCGAGGCGTTCGACAAGATCCGGACCGTCCGGCGCGAACACCTGCTGCTCGTGCTCGGAAGCGAGCAGTCTGCGGAGACGCTCGAGCTCATGAAGGATGCGGTGCAGCGTCCGCGTCTCGTCGCGGGCGCCGGCACGACGATCGGGGACCTCCTTCCGAACGCGCGCTCCGCCTGGCGGAAAGTGCGAAAGTCGGTGTCGAGACTTGGGAGCGCTCCGTCCGACGCGGATCTCCATCGCGTGCGCATCCTGACGAAACGCGCGCGCTACGCCGTCGAGATGGTGCGTCCGGTCATCGGCGATGACGCGAAGCGCTTCTGTCGCGCGGCCGCGGCGTTCCAGGACGAGCTCGGCGAACTGCAGGACGCAGCCATCGCGCGCGCGTGGCTGTTCGAGCTGATCCCGATGCTCGACGCGGACGGCGCGTCGCAGGCGCACCGGCTCGCGACCGCCGAAGCAGAGCGAGCGCAGGATGCGCGCGCAGGATGGCACGACGCATGGGAAGCTCTCTCGGGCGACGAGACCGTGGCATGGCTGGACGCATGAAGCTCTTCGTCGTCCGGCACGCGAAAGCAGGCGACCGCGAGAAGTGGACGGAGCCCGATCACCTCCGGCCGCTCACGAAGCCCGGACGCGAACAGGCCGTCGCGCTCGTGGCGCAGCTCGCCGACTTCGTGATCGACCGCGTGATCTCGAGTCCATACGTCCGGTGCGTCGAGACCGTCGAACCGCTGGCCGCCGGACGAGGCGTGGAGGTCGAGGAGCACGACGCGCTCGCCGAGGGTGCCTTCCTCGAGGACACATCGAAGCTGATCGGCTCCCTCGACGGGCCCGCCGCGCTCTGCACGCACGGCGACGTCCTCGGCTGGCTGATCGCCGACCTGCGGTCCCGAGGCATCCCCGGTGCCGACCCGAGCCTGGGGAAGAAGGGCTCGACCTGGGTATTGGACCTCGTGGACGGCGAGGTGACGGCGGGGACCTACCTCGAACCCCCCGCCTGACGGTCTCGTTGTTCAGGTATCGTTCACACTCGAGTTACATGCTTGTAAGCTCAACGCGCAACCGTGGGCAAGATGCGGATAGCAGCCATCGATCTCGGTAGCACCTCATTCCACGTCGTCGTGGTCGATATCGACCGCGGCGGCGAGATCACGCGCGTCCTGCGGCGCCGTGAGGTCCTCCACCTCGGCGCGATCGTCGTGCGCGAAGGCCATCTTTCCGGCGAGACGGCGAAGCTCGCGGTCCGAGCTGCGCGCCTGCTGCGTCGCGCCGCGGACGAAACGAAGCCCGACATCGTCGTCGCTGCCGCGACGCATGCGCTCCGCGAAGCGACGAACGGTGCGCATCTCCTCGAGCAGCTCGAGGTCGCGACGCGTTGTCCCGTCCGGCTCCTCGAACCGGCCGAGGAAGCTCGGGTCGTCTACGAAGGGATCCGCGCCACGCTCCCGCTCGGCGATGAGCCGGCACTCGTGTGCGATCTCGGCGGCGGAAGTCTCGAGCTCGCGATCGGTGCGTCCGGCGACGTGCTCTGGGAGACGAGCTATCCGCTCGGGGCATCGCGACTCACCGCGAGCCTCGTCACGACCGACCCAGTCTCACCGGACGAAGCCGGCGCGGCGTGCGAGCACGTGCGTGCGACGATCGCACCCGCCGTTGCCCTCCTCAAGCGACGCTACCCGTTCGTCCCGTGCGTCGGCACCGGCGGAACGCTCCGCGCGATCGCGCGCATGGAGCTTGCGCGCCGGCGATCGGGGTGCGGCTCCGTGAACGGTCTCACACTGCCGACCGCGCGACTGAACGCTCTCACGGCTCGTCTGCTGAAGGCACCGCGACGCAAGCGCCTCGACATGCCGGGCATGCCGTCGCGACGTGTGGACGTGCTCCCGATCGGTTCCCTCGTTCTCGCGACGCTCTGCGAGGAGCTCGACCTCGCCGGGATCACGGTGAGCGAAGGCGGCCTCCGCGAGGGATTGATCCTCGAAGCTGCCGCTGCATCGCGGGCTGCCGCCGTCGGTCAGTAGCGTCCGACCGGCAGACGAGCGCGCCCCCCGTCGGTGCGGCCCCAACCGGAACCGAGCGAGGGACGCGCAAACCCTGCCGGATGAAGGCGAAGGTAGGCTCCGACCTTGACTCACCCGTGTCTGTTGCGTGAACGCAGCCTGAAGTCGCTCGTCGCAGCACTCCTCCTCGCCTCGGCATGTGGACGCGGCACACCGGCGGCCCCGGCGACGCCGACGATCACCGCGGCGACCTCAGCGACACAAGCAGCGACGGCCACGGTGTCACCGACGAAAGCCGCCGGACCGATCGCGGTCATCGTGATGGAGAACCATTCCTACGAGCAGATCATTGGGAACGCGTATGCGCCGTACATCAACGAACTCTCGCGTCGCTACGCGCTGGCGACGAACTACTCGGCCGTCGCGCATCCGTCACTGCCGAATTACCTCGCGCTCCTCGGCGGCGACACGTTCGGTGTGACCAATGACTGCACAGCCTGCTACGTCCATACGCAAGATCTCGCGTCCGAGATGACCGATGCACACGTGACCTGGAAGGGGTTCATGGAAGGCGTGCCGGCCCCGTGCTTCCAGGGCGCTTCGTCCGGACGCTACGCGAAGAAGCACGACCCGTTCATGTACTTCGACGACATCCGGACGAACCCCACCGCATGTTCGAACGTCGTGCCGTTCACCGAGCTCGAAGACACGCACCTGCCGGACTTCACATGGATCACGCCCGACCTCTGCGACGACATGCACGACTGCTCGGTCGCCGCCGGCGACGCGTTCCTCCGCCGCACGGTCCCGGCGCTGCTACGCGGGCTCGGCCCCCACGGAGTGGCATTCATCACTTTCGACGAGGGGACCTCGAACAACCACGTCGTCACGATCGCCGCGGGAGACGGCGTACGGCCCGGCACCTATGCCGCGGCGTACACGCACTACTCGTTGCTCCGCACGATCGAGGACCACTTCGGACTCCGCGCCACCGGCGATGCACGATCGGCCCCTTCGATGAGGGCGATGCTCAAGTGATATCGAGCGCGAGCTCCTCGCCCGTTGCGTCGACCTTCACCGTCGCGCCCTCGCCGACCTCACCCTCGAGGAGTCGCTTCGCGATGCGGTCCTCGAGCTCGCGCTGGATCACGCGCTTCAGCGGACGCGCACCGAACGCAGGGTCGTAACCGAGGCGCCCCAGCAGATCGCGCGCCGGCGTCGTGACATCGAGCGCGATGTTGCGTGTCTGCAGCCGCTTCGCGACACGGTCTATCTGGATGTCGACGATGTGTCGCACTTGCCCCTCAGTCAGGCGACGGAAGATCAGGATCTCGTCGAGCCGGTTCAGGAACTCCGGACGGAAGAAGGAGTGCACGACCTCGAGCACCTTCTCCTCGTCGACGGAGGAGGACATGAGGTACTCGCTCCCGAGGTTCGACGTCATGATCAAGATCGCGTTCCGGAAGTCGACCGTGCGACCCTTGCTGTCGGTGAGTCGTCCTTCGTCCATCACCTGGAGGAGGACGTTGAAGACGTCCTGGTGCGCCTTCTCGACCTCGTCGAGCAGGACGACGCAATACGGGCGTCGGCGCACGGCTTCGGTCAGCTGTCCGCCCTCGTCGAAGCCGACGTATCCCGGCGGTGCACCGACGAGACGCGACACGGTGTGTCGCTCCTGGTACTCCGACATGTCGAGGCGGATCATCGCGTGCTCGTCGTCGAACAGGAACTCGGCGAGCGCCCGTGCGAGCTCCGTCTTGCCGACGCCGGTCGGACCGACGAACAAGAACTGCCCGATAGGACGATCCGGATCGGCGAGACCGGTTCGCGACCGGCGGATCGCGTTCGATACGGCTTCGACGGCCTCGTCCTGACCGATCACACGGGTGTGAAGCTCGTCCTCCATCCGCAGGAGCTTCCTCATCTCGCCTTCGAGGAGGCGCGAGACGGGGATGCCCGTCCAGCGCGACACGACCGATGCGATGTCTTCCTCGGTGACCTCTTCCGAGAGCATGCCGCGGCCGTCCGACTGGATGGCCTTGAGCTTCTCGTTCGCCTCGCTCAGCTGCTTGTCGAGATCGACGAGCGTCCCGTACCGGATCTCGGCCGCCTTCTCGAGGTCGCCGGCGCGCTCAGCCTGCTCCATGGCGATCTTCGCCTGCTCGACCTTCTCGTTCCGCTCGCGGATCGCGGCGATCGCGTCACGCTCCTGCTCCCACTGCGAGCGGAGCGCCGAGAGCTTCTCTCCGAGATCCGCGAGCTCGCGCTCGACCTTCTCGAGCCGCTCGGCCGATGCTTTGTCCGTCTCCTTCCGCAGTGCGGCGCGCTCGATCTCGAGCTGCTGCACGCGCCGCTGCACCTCGTCGATCTCGGTCGGGACGGAGTCGATCTCCATGCGCAGACGCGCGGCGGCCTCGTCGACCAGGTCGATGGCCTTGTCCGGCAGGAATCGTCCGGTGATGTAGCGGTGCGAGAGTGTCGCGGCCGCGACGAGCGCGGAGTCGGTGATCCGAACGCCGTGGTGCACCTCGTAGCGTTCCTTCAGCCCGCGGAGGATCGCGATCGTGTCCTCGACGGAGGGTTGATCGACGAACACCGGCTGGAAGCGGCGCTCGAGGGCAGGGTCGCGTTCGATGTACTTCCGGAACTCGTCGAGCGTCGTCGCACCGATCGCGCGCAACTCGCCACGCGCGAGCATCGGCTTGAGCATGTTCGCCGCGTCGACGGCGCCTTCGGCCGCGCCGGCGCCCACGAGCGTGTGCAGCTCGTCGATGAAGACGATGACGTCGCCTTCGGACTCGGCGACCTCGGTAAGGAACGCCTTCATCCGCTCCTCGAACTCGCCGCGGAACTTCGTCCCCGCGACCATGCCGGCGAGGTCGAGCGCGATCAACTTCTTGTTCTTGAGCGATTCGGGGACGTCGCCGGACGCGATGCGCTGGGCGAGCCCTTCGGCGATCGCCGTCTTGCCGGTGCCCGGCTCCCCGATGAGGACTGGGTTGTTCTTCGTGCGGCGCGAGAGCACGTGGATGACCCGACGGATCTCGTCGTCGCGTCCGATGACGGGGTCGAGCTTGCCGCGCTGCGCGAGCTCGGTGAGGTCGCGTCCGAAGCGTTCCAGCGCCTGGTACTTCGCCTCCGGGTTCTGATCCGTGACGCTGTGCGCTCCACGGACCTCGACGAGCGCGCGCAGGATGTCGTCGTGCGTCGCACCCGCGTCGCGCAGCACGTTCCCGACGTCGCCGTCCGACGTGGAGAGCGCGAGGAGCAGATGCTCCGTCGAGACGTACGCGTCCCTCAGGGCGTCGGCTTCCGCCTGCGCGGCATCGAGCACCTTCCCGAGTTCGGGCGAGAGGTACACCTGTCCGGGTTGTCCGGCCGGGCGTTCGACGTACGCGCGCGGGATCTTCGTCAGCAGTTCCTCGACCCGTTCGCGGAGCGTGCGCGGAGACGCACCGAGTTTCTGCAGCGTCGGGTACACGGCCCCTTCCGCATCGGCGAGGAGCGCCGCGAGCAGGTGCGTGGGTGCGACCTGCTGGTGGTTGCGTTCGTCCGCGAGCCGCTGCGCGGTCTGCAGCGCTTCCTGTGATTTCAGTGTCAGCTTGTTGACGTCCATCTGGCTATGAGCCGGACGGGCCGAGTTCGATCGGACGGCGCCCGCTCTCCTCCTTCATGCGTTGTTCGCTCCAGAGCTCCTCGAGCGACCGGAGTTGCCAGGCGGGAACGATCTCTCCCGCGCGCTGCGCCATCTGACGGATCTCCTTCGCGACGTCCGCCTCCAGCTCCTGGACGCGCGCAGCCATGCGTTCGAGATCACGACGCATGCGGCCGAGTTGCTCTTCGAGCCGGAGCACCATCCGTGCGCCGGCCAGATTCACGCCTTCGTCCTGCGTGAGCTCCTGGATGCGACGAAGACGCGCGATGTCCTCCACGGAGTAGCGACGCGTGTTGCCGGACGTGCGCTCGGGCTGCAGCAGACCCTTGCGCTCGTAGACACGAAGCGTCTGCGGATGCACGCCGGCGAGCTCTGCCGCAACGCTGATCACGTAGACCGCGGTTCGCTCTTCTCTCCGCTTCGCCATATCGCTATACCCCCAGATGCTTCCTGGGCGACTCGTCCTTGGTTTCGGCGAGTTCGCGCACGAGTTCGGCTTCCTTCTTCGACAGCTTGTGCGGGACGGCCACCTGCACGGTCGCGAGCAGATCGCCCGTGCTTCCGTCGGGTTTCCCGATCCCGCGCCCGCGGATCCGGAACGTCTTCCCGGACGATGTGCCCGCAGGGATCTTGAGCGTCACCGGACCATTCAAGGTCGGAACCTTGACCTCGGAGCCGAGCGCCGCCTCGGGGAAGGTGACCGGAAGCGTGAGGAGCAGATCGCTGTCCTTGCGCCCGAAGAACTTGTGCGGCGCCACCTTCACGCGGACGTACAGGTCGCCGGACTCGGCCCCCTGCTCGCCCTGCTCGCCGCGCGCACGCACGCGGATGCGCCCACCGTCGCGCACGCCGGCCGGGATGCGAACGGTGACGTCGCGTCCGTTCAGCGTGCGCACCTTGCGTTCCGCCCCGGCCGCAGCTTCTTCGAACGCGAGCGTCACTTCGGTCTCGACGTCGCGACCGCGCTGCGGTGCGCGCCGGCCAAAGATGTCTCGAGCGGCGTTGCCACCACGGCCGAAGTTGAACTGGACGCGTCCGCCTTGCGCGCCGCCACCAAAGATCTGGCTCAGCAGGTCCTCGACGTCGAACTCCTCGCCGAAGCCGAAGTCCTCAACACGGAAGCCGCCGCCGGGGAAGCCACCGCCGAACCCTCCGGCACCGGACGCGATCGCCTCCCGCAGCTTGTCGTACTCGGCGCGCTTGGACAGATCGGACAGGACGCTGTACGCCTCGCCGATCTCCTTGAACTTCTCTTCGCCCTCGGGGCCGGGGTTTCGGTCCGGGTGGTACTGCATGGCGAGCTTGCGGTAGGTCTTCTTGATCTCGTCCGCACTCGCCGTCTTCGCGACGCCGAGGATCGCGTAGAAGTCCTTGTCGATCCACGACTGGGAAGCCATCTAGCTACGCACTCCCCTCAGGGACGGTGACATGCACAAGCGCCGGACGCACCGTCTTGCCCTTGAGCTTGTATCCCGGACGAACCACTTCGAGCACCGTCGGTTCGGACACATCACCCGGGATCGACGACACGGCCTCGTGCTCCTGCGGATCGAACGCGCCCGCAGCTTCGACGCGCTCGAGTCCTTCCTGTTCGAGCACGTCGTGCAATTGCTTCTTCACGAGTTCGATCCCGCGCACGATCGCGTCGTTTCCTTTGGCGGCGTCGAGCGCACGGTCGAGGTCGTCGAGCACCGGGAACAGCTTCTCGACCATGCGGAGGCTCGCGCGCTCCACGAGCTCGGTCTGCTCGCGGATCACCCGCTTGCGGTAGTTCTCGAAGTCGGCCTTCAGCCGGAGCAGCTGATCCTTGCGCTCCTCGGCCAGCTTCGAAGCCTCGACCAGGTCTTGCTCGACGAGTTGCGCAGCCTGTTCGTCGGACTCCGCTTCGCTCCGGCGTGGCTCACGCGGGGGCACCTCCTGACGAGGTGCCCCACGCTTGTCCGTGACGTGGATCCGCGGCTTGTCGCCGTGGTTATCCATTGCCATCACCCTCGTCGACGACCTCGCCTTCCACGACGTCATCCGAGGCTTGATCGCCGGCGGCTCCGCCGCCGGAGGCGCCCGCCGCAGCCTGCTGACCCTGCTGCTGGCCGTAGGCCTGCTGCGCGAGCTGATGCGACGCCTGGAGCAGCTCATCGGTCGCCTTCTTGATGGCTTCGACGTCGCCGCCCTTGAGCGCTTCTTTCGCGGCTTCGATCTTCGTCTGGATGTCCGAGCGCTGTGCCTCCGAGGCCTTGTCGCCCGTCTCGGTCAGCGCCTTCTCGACGGCGTAGATCGCGTTGTCCGCTTGGTTGCGGGCTTCGGCCTCTTCGCGCCGGCGCTTGTCGTCGTTCGCGTGCGATTCGGCGTCCTTCACCATCTTGTCGATCTCGTCGCGTGGCAGTGCCGTGCCGCCGGTGATGGTCATCGCCTGTTGCTTGCCGGTGGCGAGATCCTTCGCCGAGACGTTCACGATCCCGTTCGCGTCGATGTCGAACGTCACCTCGATCTGCGGCACGCCGCGCGGCGCCGGCGGGATGTCGGTCAGCTGGAAGCGTCCGAGCGAACGGACGCCCGCCGAGTCGGACATCTCACCTTCACCCTGCAGCACGTCGATCTCGACCGACGTTTGGTTGTCGGCGGCGGTCGAGAAGATCTCGCTCCGTCGCGTCGGGATGTGCGTGTTGCGCTCGATCAGCTTCGTGTTGATGTTGCCGAGAGTTACGACACCCATCGAAAGTGGCGTGACGTCGAGAAGGAGGATCTCCTTCATGTCGCCCTTCATGATCGACGCCTGCACGGCCGCGCCGACGGCGACGACTTCGTCCGGGTTGACGCCCTTGTGCGGGTCTTTCCCGGTGAGGCTCTTCACGAGCTCCTGCACCATCGGCATCCGCGTCGAACCGCCGACGAGGATCACGTGGTTCAGGTCACCCGTCGCGACCTTCGCGTCGCGCAGTGCCTGCTCGAACGGAGACCGCAGACGCTCGACGAGGTCCGCCGTCATCTGCTCGAACTTGGCGCGCGTGAGCGTCATCTCGAGGTGGAGCGGTCCTTCGGCGGTCGCGGTGACGAACGGCAGCGAGATCGACGTCTCCTGCGCTTGCGAGAGCTCGATCTTCGCCTTCTCCGCCGCTTCCTTCAGACGCTGGAGCGCCATGCGGTCGGCGGACAGGTCCACACCGTTCGAGTTCTTGAATTCGGTGACGAGCCAGTCGATGACCTTCTGATCCCAGTCGTCGCCGCCGAGCTGCGTGTCGCCGTGCGTCGACTTCACCTCGAAGACGCCGTCGCCGATCTCGAGGATCGACACGTCGAACGTGCCGCCGCCGAGGTCGAAGACGAGGATGCGTTCGTCGGTCGAGCCCTTCTCGAGCCCGTAGGCGAGCGCGGCTGCCGTCGGCTCGTTGATGATGCGCAACACCTTCAGGCCGGCGACCTCGCCGGCTTCCTTCGTCGCCTGGCGCTGTGAGTCGTCGAAGTACGCGGGGACGGTGATGACGGCTTCGTCCACCGTGCCGCCGAGGTAGGACTCCGCGTCCCGCTTCAGCTTCTGCAGGATGAAGGACGAGATCTGCTGCGGCAGGTAGTCCTTGCCGTCCGCGGAGAACTTCCAGTCCTTGCTGCCCATGTGACGCTTCACCGACCGGACGGTTCTGTCCGGGTTGGTGATCGCCTGGCGCTTCGCGATCTCGCCGACGAGCACCTCTCCCTGCTTCGAGAAGGCGACGACGGACGGGGTCGTCCGGCTCCCTTCGGCGTTCGGGATCACGACCGGCTCCCCACCTTCCACGGTGGAGACGACGGAGTTGGTGGTCCCGAGGTCGATACCTACGACTCGTGCCATTTCCCTTCCTCCTTGTGGGACGCATGTAGGGCGTCCGGGTTCTGGATTGATAACACTCTAAGAACCTGAGTGCTTCCATGTCAAGAGTGGGTCCGTCTTCGCAGGTCAAGGCGGGGGACGCTAAGTGTGCGTCGGGGCGCGGCCGACCTGGGCGGTCGAGCCGATATGGACCCCATTCCGGACGAACCACCCGGAGTTCACCTCGAGGGCCGCGTCGTAGGACACCCCGGGGTTGTAGAGGTGGCAGGGGTCGGCCTTGCACGGGGTCATGTCGAGCACCTTCGCCACGCGGTAGGTCTGACCCTGCTTGCGCTGCAGGAAGGCGATCGACAGCGGGATCAGCGTGTTCTTCATGTAGAAGGCGAGGCTCGAGGCCTGCGGGAACAGGAAGAGCATCCCGGAGTTCGCGTCCAGATGCGTCCGTCCCATCAGGCCCTTCTCCCATTCGTCTTGCCTCACGGCGAGCTCGACGGCCACGACGTGGCTGTGGAACGCGACGAGCGCTCCCCCGGGCGGCTCGGTCGGGATCGTCGGACCCGCCGCCCTCGTACACGCCGCGACGGCGACGAGGAGCAGCGCGACGAGCGTCGTCAGGCACCCGGAAGCCGAACGCTTCGAAGCGGCCCTCTCCTGCTTCCGGCGCCGCGGCGAAGTCAGCGGCGGCAGGAGGTCGAGGACCGAGCCGCAGTGCGGGCAGGTCTCGGCATCCGCGGGCACCGGCATGTCGCAGTCAGGGCAGAGACCGTCAATCGACATCCGACCTCCCGAGCAGGGACGGGACACGGCGCAGGTCGCGCCACAGTCGCCGCTTCGCGTCCTTGTTGGTTATCCCTTCCGGGAGCGGCTCGGTCAGCACCAGCGTGAGGTCGGAACGGAGCGTCGCCGGCTCCCCGGACGCCACCTCTTCCGGGAGGCGGATGCCGCAGCGCCCGTCGAGCGCGCGGAACGCATCGAGCGTCTTCGTCCCGAAGGCCACGACGACGCGAGGCAGGACCGCCTCGATCTCGATCAACAGATGCGTCGCGCAGGCCTTGATCTGATCGGACGTCGCAGGAGACGAACCGCAGCGGACGGCGGTCGATCCGTAGATCCACGACAGCGGGATGCCGAGGGCTTCGAAGGCCTTCGTCAATGCTTCGGCGTCCTCGACGAAGGCCTCACCAGCCTCGGCGTCGGCGGGGGACGGCTGCTCCTTCACGAGCATGATCGGCGCACGTGGATACCCCGTGCCGAGCGCGCGGTCCGGACACTCGCGGTCGCACGCCGTGCACGAGCGGATCTGCGAAGCGAGCGCGACGAGCTCACCGGACGCCTTCTGCAGGTCCGTCCCCGGCGCGGACGCGTCGTCCGGCGGCTTCGGTTTCTTCGGACGCGCCGGCGGGGGCCGGGGGATCGAACGCCCCGGCGGCATCACGAGACTCCGACCGTCGGTGCGTCTCCGAGGCGCCATTCAGACCTCGCTTGCTCCGCGCTCGCGCGCTCCGCAGTCGTCCATACGGGCACTCTACCTGCGCCAACCGATATCCTCTGCCGCGTCATGACGCCGCTTCGGGCTTGGCCGCTGATCCCGCTCGCGGCCATCGTCCTGCCGATCGTCGGCCGGCGCGTCGTCCGCCTCGTCAAGCTCGTCCGGTCCGGCGAGCCGAACCCCGAACGCTTCGAGGGTCTCCTCACGACGCGCACGAAGTACGCGTTCATCAAGATCATCGGGCAGAAGAAGCTCCTGCAACGTGAAGGGCCCGGCCTCGCGCACGCGTTCACCTTCTGGGGCTTCCTCGTCATCCAGGTGGCGCTGCTCGAGAGCGTCTTCGAGTTCTTCTGGAAGGACGCGAAGCTCCCGCTGATCGGCACGTGGTCGTGGGTCGGATCGGTCTTCGACTTCTTCTGCGTCGCGGTCGGCACGGCACTGATCGCGTTCTTCCTCATCCGGCTGAAGAACCTGCCGAGCAAGCTCGCGCGGCGTTCGCGCTTCTACGAGTCCCACATGGGTCCGGCGTACCTGATCCTCGCGCTCATCTTCGGCGTCGTCGCGACCCTGCTGCTGCTCAACTCGACCCGCGCGGCGGAAGGGATCCTGCCGTACGCGAAGGGCGCGATCCTCTCCCGGACGATCGGCCATTACATGGCCGCGCACATCTCGCGCAGCACGCTCGGCACGATCGACTACGCGACGCTGATCGCGCACGTCAGCATCGTCGCGGG
>Ga0307469_10000476_pt1 | contig 14790 bp, 11 predicted proteins | sample atmos_gasesAM2C__FD_203084 | JGI IMG/M metagenome (GOLD analysis project Ga0307469, IMG submission 203084) | Hardwood forest soil microbial communities from Morgan-Monroe State Forest, Indiana, United States - atmos_gasesAM2C_515 | ecosystem: Environmental > Terrestrial > Soil > Temperate...
GACCCCGGAGGATGCTCCAGGGTCAACAGGATTCTCGCAGCAATCTGCATCCGTTCGAAGAAAATGCATAGGTCGTTTGCAACGCTGAGGATGAGGGAGGGTTTGGGTTGCTTCCAACGGTCGGTGGAACTTGCCGGGGTCGAACTTCCACCTGTAGCATGGATTGTTTGGGTTATTGATCAGGAGGCTCTATGGCGACCGATACCGTGACCAGCCCGGCCACGATGGCCAGCGGTACTACCAAGGTTTGTAAGAACTTCATTGACGGCGAGTGGGTGGAGTCCTCGACCGGAGAGACATTTGAAGACCGGAATCCCGCGGATACCCGGGAGGTGGTGGCGATTTTTCAAAAGTCTGGCAAACAAGATGTCGACAACGCGGTTGAGGCGGCCAAGCGGGCCTTCGAGCGCTGGCGACTGGTGCCGGCGCCACGGCGCGCGGAAATCGTCTTCCTAGCCGCTGAGATGCTGGCCGAGCGCAAGGAGGAGTACTCGCGTGATATGACGCGGGAGATGGGCAAAGTCATCAAGGAAACCCGCGGAGACACACAGGAAGCGATTGACACGGCCTACTACATGGCAGGAGAAGGACGGCGGCTGTTTGGGCCCACGACTCCGTCGGAACTTCCCAACAAATTCGCAATGGCCGTGCGGCAGCCGGTAGGCGTGTGCGGGATGATCACGCCCTGGAATTTCCCGATGGCGATTCCGTCGTGGAAGCTGCTACCCGCACTGGTTTGCGGGAACACCTGCGTGATTAAGCCGGCGCAAGACACGCCGCTTTCTACTTTCAACCTCGTGCGCACATTGGTGGATGCGGGGGTGCCGAAGGGCGTGCTCAACGTGGTAGCGGGTTTTGGATCGAGCGTAGGCGCGCCGCTCACGGAGCATCCCGATGTGCGCGCAATTTCGCTGACCGGGTCGACCGCTGTAGGACGCACGGTGGGGACGACCGCCGCCAAGAGTTTCAAGCATTGCTCACTCGAACTCGGCGGCAAGAATCCGATGATCGTGCTGGATGATGCGAACCTTGATCTCGCCATCGAGGGCGGACTCTGGGGTGCGTTCGGCACGACAGGACAGCGCTGCACCGCGACCAGTCGCGTCATCGTGCAGAAGGGCGTTTATCGGGAGTTCGTCGACCGTTATGTCAGCCGCGCAAAAGCACTGAAGGTCGGAAATGGCCTGGATGAATCGATCGACATGGGTCCAGCCGTGAACGAGGCGCAATTGAAGACGGACCTGAGCTATGTCGACATCGGCAAGGATGAAGGGGCGAAGCTGGTGTGCGGCGGCAATCGGCTGGACAAGGGCGCATACCAATATGGCTTCTTCATGGAGCCGACCGTGTTCATCGATGTCGATCCGAAAATGCGGATTGCGCAGGAAGAAATCTTCGGGCCAGTGGTGTCGATCATCCCCTGCGATGACCTGGAAGACGCGATCGAAATCGCCAACGGGATTGAGTATGGCTTGTCGTCGTCGCTCTATACGAAGGACGTCAACCAGGCGTTCCGGGCGATGCGCGATCTTTACGCCGGCATCACTTACATCAATGCGCCCACGATAGGCGCGGAAGTCCATTTGCCCTTCGGCGGAACCAAGGCCACAGGCAATGGACACCGTGAAGGTGGAATTGGCGCAATCGATTTCTACACGGAGTGGAAGTCGATCTACGTCGATTACTCGGACAAGCTGCAGAAGGCTCAGATCGACCGGCCGGAGTAGGGCAGGCGCTAGTCGTCAGCGGAGAGAAGTTCTTAACCGCTAACAGCGCGAAGTGGGCGCAAAGGACGCGAAGAAGAACAGCAACCGCAGAGGACGCTGAGCACTGGCGCTAAGAGCGCAGAAGAGGAACTGCCCGACTTTCTTCGCGGTAGTTCTTTGCGGTCTTTGCGGTTAAGCTTTTGGAGAGTACGGAGCGGGAGTCGAAATGCCAGCCACCCAAGTCCGCGAAGTTCCTGCTGCACAACGCCTCGAAAACGTCCGTTACGCGATTCGTGATCTGGCGTGCGTGGCCGATGAAGTTGCCCAGAAGGGCCACAAGATTCTGCCTCTGAACATTGGCGACCCCATCAATTTTGATTTTCAAACCCCCGCCCACCTGATCGAAGCTGTCTACAAGGCGATGAAAGACGGCAAGAATGGGTATGCTCCTTCCCCTGGGATTAAGGAAGCACTCGACGCGATCCGTGGCGAGGCGAAGCGCAAGGGACTGACGACCGTGCAAGACGTTTTTGTGACGTCGGGCGTGAGCGAGACGGTCGACATCTGTCTGAGCGCCCTGCTGAATCCAGGCGACAACCTGCTGACGCCCAGTCCGGACTATCCGCTGTACTCGGCGGTTCTGGCCAAGCTTGGGATCGAACTGAACACATACGCTTTGAACGAAGATGATGGATGGCAGCCCGATCTGATCGATGTGCACAAGAAAATCGGGCCGCGCACGCGCGGCATCGTGCTGATTAACCCCAACAACCCCACGGGAGCGGTGTGCTCGCGGCGCATGCTGGAAGCGGTGGCGGAGCTGGCGCGCAGAAACAACCTGGTCATCTTTGCCGACGAGATTTACGACAAGCTGGTGCTGGACGACGACGCGCAGATCTCGCTGGCGGCGATTGCACCGGACGTGCCGATCGTGACTTTCGGCGGCCTCTCCAAGAACTATCTGGCACCGGGATGGCGAATCGGTTGGGGAATTGTGAGTGGCGATGCGGCTGCGGTGAAGCCCTACGTAGAAGGAATCGGGCGGCTTCTGCGTTCGCGGTTGTGCGCGAACCATCCCGAGCAGTATGCGATCAAAGCGGCGCTCGAGGGCCCACAGGATCACTTGCAGGAAGTGACGGCGAAATTGCGCGCTCGCCGCGACTTGACAGTGAAGTGGTGCAGTTCAACTCCACGAGTGAGTTGCGTGTCGCCCAAAGGAGCGTTCTACGCCTTCCCGCGCATCGACATTCCTGAGGGCGACGACGTTTTCGTCAAGGAATTGCTGGTGCAGAAACACGTGCTGGTGGTGCACGGATCAGGCTTTGGGCAGAAGCCGGGGACGAAACACTTCCGCATCGTATTCCTGCCCGATGAACAGACGCTGACCACTGCTTATACGGGGATCGCCGATTTCATGAAGGCCCGGTACAAGTAGGGCTAGTCTCCGAATAGCTCGCCCTTTAGTGGGTGCGCCCGTTGCCGAAGGTAAGGTGGCGCCTCTCCGTTTCTGTAGGTCGGTTATGTCGACTTGTTCGGCTTCGAGTTCGGCCTCTCTTGCGCCCACTCTTCAGCTTCATGGCCGGCGAGTTTCTTCATAAGCCCGGAAGCGCATTCTGTGCAGCAAAATCCCTGGACGTAGTGGCGCTTGCCATCCTGCTGCTCGATGCAATATTCGTAACTGAAAGCCGGCGGCTGCGCGATGCAAAGACTGCAGGCGTCCGGAGCGTTGATGTATCGGGGATCGAAAGGTTGCGAAGAACAGGCTGTCGTTCATGAGCCACCTCGCAAATAGGTTTGTACGGTTGGTTGTCTGCTGCGCACTGAATTCCCTTTTCTGCACGGAGTTCTGCAGGGGTGCTCTTCGTTCCGGATGACGTTTGGCAAAAGTGGCGATGGACCGTCGCTTGTATGGCACTGGGGACGTGGCCTTTCCGATACAATCTGTTTACACTCAAGCACTGAGGTTCCCGGGACGCCCCTTGTGATCGACATCCACTGCCATATCCTGCCCGAGGTGGACGACGGTCCCAAGTCCTGGGAGGTGTCGGTCGAGATGTGCCGGATGGCGGCCGCCGACGGCGTCACTCACATGGTGGCCACACCCCATTCGAATGATCGCTACCACTTCGATCCCGAGTACCTGGCCGGCTGCGTTCGAAAGTTGCAGGAGATGGTCGGCGACCTTCCCCGGCTGAGTCTCGGTTGCGACTTTCATCTTTCCTACGACAACTTGCAGCGGGTGCTGGCGCAACCCGAGCTATACACCATCGGCGGCGCCAGCTACCTGCTGGTGGAATTGAGCGACTACAGTATCCCGACCCAGATCGCTGACTGTTTTTTGCGCCTCGGCGATCGTGGGGTGACCCCAATCATCACGCACCCGGAGCGCAACGCGATTTTGCGGCAGACCCCGCAACGAGTGATCGAGTTTGTGGAACTCGGCTGCGCGATACAGGTGACGGCCAATGCTTTGACCGGCTTCTGGGGCCAACGCGTAGGGCGCGTCGCAACCTGGCTTCTTGAGCATGAAGCGGTGCACGTCATCGCCTCCGACGCGCACGATGCGAAGCATCGTACGCCCATTCTCTCGCAGGTACGGACGGTGGTCACGGAGATGGTGGGTGAAGAAATTGCGAATGCGCTATTGGAAGAAAATCCCTGGGCCGTGGTATCGGGATTGCCCTTGCCCTACTCGCCTAAACCTGCGCTCAAGGGTTAAGTCGCAGCCAGCAAGCCTCAGGGGCTGAAGCCCTTCATCCTGGCATTCGTGTCGGCACGGCTGAAGCCGTGCCCTTTCTGTGAAGGTGTAGATCAGATGGTTGTTGGGCTTGTGCTGCTGCTCATTGGCTACTGCTGCGGCTGGCTCGCGGGGGCCGACGGTCCATTCGCGGCTGGCACTGACGTCGGAACAGGGGGCGTGGCAGGAGTTTCGGGCGTCGTGGTCATCGCGCTTTCCGGATTCAGCAGATGATCGTGGCTGGGGCCTAATCCCAGCTTGATGAGTGCGCGAGAGTCCGGCACGGTTTTGTTCTGCCAACCGTTATCCGCCTGAAACTTGCGCAGCGCAGCTTCCGTCGAGGCGTCCCATTTTCCGCTGGGCTCTCCGCTCATGTAGTGCTGGCGGATCAGCGCTTCCTGAATTTGATGGGTGCGTTCAACGTCAATCTTCTGCTGACCTCGGCTCTTTTTGCTGCGTTTGCTTTTGCGCGACACGGGATGGGCTGAAGAGCGCTTCGATTTCGAGGTCTTCAGTTTCGTGCTGGAGTGGCTGCTTGAAGATGTCTTGGAGGCAGAGGGGGCGGCAGTGGACGGCGACGCAGAAACCTGAGCGACGGCCAGCACACACACGATGGTGGTGGCGCCCGCCACATCCAGAGTGCGCGTCAGCCATGGTACGCAAGGTTTCATCCAATGTCCTTTCCTGACAATCACGAACATCCTCCAACCTCATCACATGGATGAGGGCGGCGGGCTAAGTGTTGTCAAGGAAACAAGCCCGGCAGCACCGGCACTGGAAATCATCCCTGAACTGGGACGCCAGTGCCAGTGACCGTCGGGCGATCGTCAGGTTACGGAAGTGTACCTGCGATGAAGATGGTGCCGTCTTGCCGGCCTGCACCCCTGGGGCGAACAAGGAAGACGACGTCTTGCCCGCTCTTCAGAGTCCCTTCGATGCGGGCAAAGTCCTCTGCAGAATTCACGGCCTGCTTGTTGATTTCCAGAATCACGTCGCCGCGATTCAGGCCGATGTCATCGGCAAAAGAGCCACCTTTGACGTCCTGTACAATCACGCCCTTCCCGGCGGGCACATCCAGACGGTCGGCGAGGTCGGCGGTCAGCGGACGGACGCTCAGTCCCAGTTTACTTTCCTTTGGCTGCTGTTCCTCGCTGCCCTGCTGATCTTCACCCAGACGAGCCGCGAAGAGCTTGGAGCGGTCGGCAATGGTAACGGTCGTTTCTTCTTTCTTGCCATTGCGCACGAAGCTGAGCTTGGCTTTCGAACCTGGCTTGCGGCCGGCGATATCGGCGACCAGTTCGTCGCCATTCTTCACTTCCTTGCCGTCCACGGCCGTGATGGTGTCGCCCACTTTCAGGCCAGCCGTGTCGGCTGGGCTCCCAGGAACGACGTTGGAGATCGTGACTCCCGACTGCACGCCGTAAACGCGGGCGATGGCGGGTACGGGCTGAGCGGCAAATTCGACCCCGATCGAACCACGCGTGACTTTGTGGTCGGGGCCAATGACCTGGTTATAGACCGATACGACGGTATTTGAGGGCATCGCGAAGCCAACACCCGCGTAGGCGTTGGTTTCGGTCAAAATGGCGGTGTTGATGCCGATGACTTCGCCGGCCATGTTCACGAGCGGTCCACCCGAGTTGCCGGGGTTAATGGCGGCATCGGTCTGCACGAAGGACTGGAATTGACGCCCCGGGACGATGTTGCGTCCCTTGGCGGAAACGATGCCGGCGGTCACAGTGGCCTGCAGGCCGAATGGACTGCCGATGGCGAGCACCCAGTCGCCCACCTGCATGCTGTCGGAGTTACCGATTTTTGCGGTCGGGTAGCCCTTGTCGGATTTATCGGGTTCAATCTTGATGACAGCGAGGTCGGTTTCCTGATCGGATCCCACAACTTTTGCGTCGTGTTGTACGCCGGGAGGATCATCCTGGAGGCGTACCCGAATGCGGTCCGCCTTCTCGATTACGTGCCGGTTCGTAATGATGTAGCCCTTCGGATCCACGAGAACGCCGGAGCCAAGGGAGCGTTCTTTGATATCGCCGCCGGGAGCGCCGGGACCACCTTGGCCGCCGAAGAAGCGATCAAAGAAATCGTCGAAGGGGCTTCCACTGCCGCCACCACCGGGGCCGCCGTCATTTTCGTCGTCGTTCGGACCGGGCCGCGTCCCGCGGCGCTGCCTGTGCGGATTCTTGATGGTCGATTCGGTGTTGATATTGACGACGGCCGGTTCCAACTGTTTGGCAATCTGCGAAAAGGTGTTCGAGAGTTGCTGGGGCGCGGGCACACTCAGCGGCTTGGCGTCGGCCGACTGCTGCCCTTCTTTGCCCTTTACTCCGTAAGAAACCACTGAACCGATAAGGATGCCGACGGTGAGAGTGGCGAGAATACTGAGGGTGTAGAGCCATCGTTTGGCTTTCAAATCCACCCAAAAAGCGCTTTCGCGCGGTTCCATAGTATGACTTCCTCCGGGAAACTCGTGACCGGCTAAATTATACCTGTTTGGCACATCTGGCCAGATATGTGGCAGGTGGCAAAGGCCTTAAGGGTTAGACGCAGGATGAGGAGAAAGCGTTTCATCGGCGCCAAAATTTCCTCTGCGTATTTCATGCCAGTACTTCGCGGGCCGGAAACCCCTTGTGGTGCTCACTTTTGCACGTACTGGCTGAAATGAATGGAAGTGAGTACCATTTCTCTAGCCATCGGGCAGGAAAAGACTCAAAACCAAGTGTCCGAAGATGGCGCACTGCCGGTACTTGCAGCCGCCCCGCGTGAATGCGTAAATCGTTAGGATGCGAACCGTTTTATAGCCTGCGTGGTTCGCGTTGACCACAGAATGTTCTCCAGTCGGAGGTTTTTTGAATGGCTACCACGGCAATGCCCAAGTCCAAGATTTCCGGGGGCTCCTTCCTGCTCGAAGAGCGCCAGACCTCGGAGGTGTTCACGCCCGAGGATTTCAGCGAGCAGCACCAGCTCATCGGCCAGACCACAGAAGAGTTCGCGGTCAACGAGATCCTTCCCAACGTCGAGCGCATTGAGCACAAGGAGTTCCAGGTCACGCGCGACCTGCTGAAGAAGGCGGGTGATTTGGGCTTGTCGGGAGTCGAGATCCCTGAGGCCTATGGCGGCCTGGAGATGGACAAGGTCACCGCTGCGGTCATTGCCGATCACATTGCGAAATATGCGGGCTTCGCCACGACCTGGGGCGGTCATTCGGGCATTGGCACGTTGCCGATCGTTTATTTCGGTACCGAAGAGCAGAAGAAGAAATATCTGCCCAAGCTGGCATCAGGCGAGACGGTCGGCGCGTACGCTCTTTCGGAGTCGACTTCGGGATCGGACGCGATGAATTGCCGGGCCCGGGCCGAACTTTCGAAGGACGGCCAGCACTACATCCTGAACGGCGAGAAGATGTGGATCACCAACGCCGGCTTCGCGGACTTGTTCACCGTGTTTGCGAAAATCGACGGTGAAAAATTCTCGGCATTCCTCGTCGAGCGCAGCTACCCCGGCTTCTCGGTGGGCGCGGAAGAACACAAGATGGGGATTCGCGGGTCCTCGACCTGCCCGATCCTTTTGAATGACTGCGAAGTGCCGGTAGAGAATCTGCTCGGCGAGATCGGCAAGGGGCATGTCATCGCCTTCAACATTCTGAACATCGGCCGCTTCAAGCTGGGCGCGATGTGCGTGGGCGGGGCGCGCGTGTCGCTGGAAAACGCGATTGGATATGCCAAACAGCGTAAGGCATTCAACAAGGTGATCGCAGACTTCGGGCTGATTCGCGAGAAGATCGCCAACATGGCTGCGCTGATTTATGTGGGCGAATCCCTTGTTTACCGTACCGTGGGCATGATGGATGCTGCGCTCAACGAGGTGGACAAATCGGGCGCTGATGCGATGAAGGAAACTCGTAAGGCGATCGAGGAGTACGCAGTCGAGTGCTCGATTATCAAGGTGTGGGGCTCGGAGATGATCGACTACGTGGTCGACGAGACCATGCAGATCTATGCCGGCTACGGCTTTGTGGAAGAGTACCCGGCTGAACGCGCTTATCGCGATGCCCGGATCAACCGCATCTTCGAAGGCACGAATGAAATCAACCGGTTGATCATTACCGGCTTCCTGCTGAAGCGGGCAATGAGCGGGCAGCTTCCGCTGATGCCCGCCATCAAGACGCTGATGGATGAGGTGCTCTCGGGACCGAGCATGGGCGATGAGATTGAAGGTCCGCTGGCGGAAGAACGCAAGCTGGTCACACAGGCCAAGAAGCTCGGGCTTTTCGCGGCGGGATCGGCCACGCAGAAATACATGCAGGCCATCCAGGACCAGCAGGAAGTGATGGGTGCGATTGCCGACATGACGATCGAAACGTACGCCATGGAATCGGCGGTGCTGCGCGCGCAAAAACTGGTCGAGGCCAAGGGTGAGAACGAAGCTGCCCTCGCCGTGGCCATGACTCGTGTTTATCTAACGCAGGCCATGGAGAAGATCGAGTCGGCAGCCAAGCGCGTGATTACAGCCGTGGCTGAAGGGGACATGCTGCGGACGCAGCTGGCGATCTTGCGACGGCTGGCGAAGTACGAACCGTTCAACACGATCGAACTCCGGCAGCAGATTGCACAACGGGCGATTGAGGTGGGAAAGTACTCGCTGGCGTAAGCGCTAATTCACCCCGAAGACACAGAGGCACATAGCTAACCAGGACAAACTGGAGCGCCGAGTTGCGGCCCGACGGGCGGGGACGCCCGTCGCTCCACCGACAAGTTCAGGTGTATCGGCCACTTCTTTCTGTGACGTCCTTTCTTCGGCTTTCTTCGTTTGATACAACTATCCGCACAAACCTATGAGACTCATCTTGAGTTTCCTGCTGCTCGTCACACTCTCGTTTTGCGGTTCATTCATGCGCGCGCAAGACAAGGTCGCTCCTTCCGCCGACCTCGCGCTTACGCCTCCGATGGGTTGGAACAGCTGGAACAAATTTGCCTGCAACGTGAGCGAAGAAATGATCAAGGGCATGGCCGACGCCATGGTGAAGTCAGGCATGAAGGATGCCGGATATCAGTATGTCGTGATTGATGATTGTTGGCAGGTCTCGCGCGACAAGGACGGCAATATTGTCGCCGACCCACAGCGCTTCCCTTCCGGCATCAAGGCGCTGGCCGACTACGTGCACTCACTCGGCCTGAAGTTCGGTATCTATTCCGATGCAGGCTCGAAGACCTGCGCCGGACGACCGGGCGGACTGGGCCACGAGTATCAGGATGCGCTCAAGTACGCGTCCTGGGGCGTCGACTATCTGAAGTACGACTGGTGCAACACCACGTCGCAGGACGCGCGTGCGTCCTACGCGAACATCCGCAATGCTTTGGATGCCGCCGGGCGGCCCATCGTGCTGAGCATTTGCGAGTGGGGCACGGCGAACCCTTGGCTGTGGGGCAAGGAAGTTGGCGGCAATTTGTGGCGGACGACGGGCGATATTCAGGACCGCTGGGCAGGCAAGAAAGAGTGGGAGCCGGGTAATTGCTGCTCGTTTGGCGTGGTCGACATCATTGATGCAGAGGACGCGATCTATTCGTTCGCCGGTCCCGGACACTGGAACGATCCCGACATGCTGGAAGTCGGCAACGGAGGCATGACGACCCATGAATATCGATCGCACTTCAGCTTCTGGTCGCTGCTGGCGGCGCCGCTGATCGCGGGCAACGACCTGCGGGATATGAAGCCGGAGATTCACGACATTCTCACCAACAAGGAAGTGATCGCGGTGGATCAGGATCCACTGGGGCGGCAGGGACGTCGAGTCTGGAAGGGCGGAGATCTTGAAGTGTGGTCGAAGGCGCTTGCAGGCGGAGGGCGGGCGGTGATTTTGTTCAATCGCGGAGAGACGGAGAAAGAGATCACGGCGAAATGGACGGACCTTGATTATCCGGATTCACTGTCAGCTTCGGTGCGGGATTTGTGGGACAAGAAGGATCTGGGGAAATCTACGGGGAAATTCTCGGCGAAGGTGCGGGGACACGGGGTGGTGATGGTGATGGTGAAACCGTAGCCCGGGATTTTCGGCTATCCGCCGCGAGTTCTCAGAGTCCAACGTGCAATGACTCAAAGTTCGTTGTTGGACGATACGCAAGATGCACCCGGCCACCGTCGCTCGCCTAAACGGCGGGGGTTGGAAGATCGCTTCTTTGCTCCTGATCTACCTCTCGCTGGCGGCGATTTTCAATGTCGCGGGGCGCGTGCTGCGTATACCTCCGCAGATGCAGCATGGCGTACTCAACCCGGGGTTGATGCTCCTGAGCGGCGTCATCCTGGTGGCTTCGATTGTGACCGCCACCGCACTGACCGTGCATTTCTTTGAGAATGGGTCGTTGGCCACGGTGGGCATACCGCTCTCTTCACCATCGCTACAACAAGTCCTGGTCGGTTTGGCGATGGGATCCATACCGCCAGTTCTGTTTTTCCTGGTGGCCCACGCACTCGGCGATGCCCAAGTCGCCTCCACAGGTTTGGATTTTCGTCGGTTCTTGGTTCAGACCTTGCCGGCGCTTGCTTCGATGCTTTTGCTGCCTTCAATGAGGAGCTAGTTTTTCGCGGCTATTTGCTGCAATCGATCGCGCAAAGAGCGGGACGTCCCTGGCGCAGCAGTGATCACCAGCGTCTCTTCGGTCTTATTCACAGTACGAACTCTGCCGCCAACCTTCCCGGGCTCCTCTTCACTGCGATCGGGGGAGTGTTGCTTGCCTGGCTGGTGATGCGCACCGGTTCAGTGTGGATGGCCACGGGCTACCACGCGGGCTGGAACGCGACAGCATCCCTCGTACTGGGGCTCAGCGTTTCCGGCACAACCACGCCCGGCTCCTGGATCATGACTACTCTGGGAGGCCCGCTTTGGATCAGCGGAGGATCTTATGGCTTTGAAGGTTCAATCGTTGCCGGGATCGCCGAACCGCTCGTCCTGGGCTGTCTCGTCTTGTTAGCACCGCGACTGCCGTCTCATTCGGAGCGATGCAAGTACTTTGATCGACGTCCGCTGCCCAGGCTGACAGGTGGTGTTTTGTAAACTCTGCTTAATATTTTCCCGACCATCTTGCTCAAGCAAACATCATCCTCACTCCGGCTGCCCGGCGACCCATCTACGCCCATTTGCACGCTGGTAACTTGCACAAATCGTCAATGGTAACCAGAATCACCGCAACTGCATGTGCGCTTCTTTTCGAGCGATTTTGGCAGTGGTGTGTCTTGCATCGATTGGCGCTGGCGCGCAAGAGGTTGCCGGCGACGGCGAACTTTCGCGCATAAAGCGCGAACTGCAGGAGACGCGCGCCGAACTGGCGGACTCCCGCCGGGAGATTGAAGAGCTTCGCCAGGGACTACAAGAACTCCGCACCCAAGTGCAGGCGAACCACGGCCCTGCCGGTATTGCCGCAGGAATCGACACATCCGCCGCGGGGGAACCGTCGGTGGAGACGGCTGACCAAGATGTAGGCTTCCTGGCAGCGAAAGTCGCGGAACTTCACCAGGACAAGGTCGAAAGCGCCAGCAAATATCCTGTCAAGTTATCGGGCCTGGTTCTATTCAATGCCTTTCGAAACAGCGGGGCTCTGGACATCCAGGACTTGCCCAGTCTCGCGTTCCCGACTACTCCGGGGTTTCCTGGCGGCAACATTGGCGCCACGCTACGGCAAACGATTCTGGGCGTCTCGGCGACCGGTCCGAAGATCTTCGGTGCGCGCAGTTCAGCCAATGCCGAAATTGACTTCGCTGGAGGCAGTCCTACAACTTCGTACGGTGTCACCGCTGGCCTCCTTCGCTTGCGAACGGCCGGGATCGGTCTGGACTGGCAAAGAACTTCGCTTCGCATCGGCCAGGACACGCCATTTTTCTCGCCTTTGTCCCCGACGTCCTACGCAACGATGCTGGAACCTGCAATGTCATGGTCGGGCAACCTCTGGGTGTGGACTCCACAGATTGAAGTCGAGCACCGGATCGCGCTGCAGCCTCGTTCACTTCTTGTTCTGCAAGGCGGGTTGCTCGATCCGCTTACGGAAGAAGTGCCACCTTTCCAAGGCAACGTAGCGACTGCGGGGGAGGCGACCCGAGTCCCTGCCCTAGCCGGCCGCATCGCGATCGATCGTCTGTCCGCGGATCACTATCCGTTCGCCATAGGATTTGCGGGGTATCGGGCCCGCCAGCGCTATCAGGATTTCAACCAGATCGATAGCTGGACTGTGAACGCCGATCTGAAAGTGCCTTTTGGGAGGCATGTCGAACTTTCTGGGGAAGGGTATACCGGACAAGCGGTGGGCGGATTGGGCGGCGGCATCTGGACGAGCGTGGTGTATCCGGAATCTGCACCGCCGTACAGCGCAGTCCATCCCCTTCGTTCCAGCGGTGGATGGGTGCAGTTGAAGGTCAAACCCGCCACTCGCTTCGAGATCAACGGAGCGTTCGGGCAAGATGAGAACTTCGGCCGCGACCTTCGGTTCTTTCCCAATTCCTTCGCAGGCGGTTTCCCTGCTCTCAAGAAAAACCGCACCAGTTTCTTGAATTTCATATACGAGCCAAACTCATTCCTTCTGTTCGCGGTTGAGTATCGGCATCTGCTCACGGCCCCGGCGCTCGGCGAGAGCGCTACCGGAGACCATCTCAACCTCGCAGCGGGGGTACGCTTTTGAGACTCCGAGCCCTCCCGACGTTGATCCTGGTTCTGAGCGGCCTCCTGAGCGCGCAGGACGGAAGTGTTCGAGGAATCGTGAAGGTCCTGCACTCCAGGAGCGAGAATGGCGATGCCGACGCCGTGGTTTGGCTCACCAACGTTCGCACCCCGGAGACGACATCTCCCGGACCGACGGTCCGTCTGCTTCAGAAGGACAAGCGATTCAGGCCACACGTGCTCGCGGTTACCGTGGGCACGGCCATCGAGTTTCCCAACCAGGACCCGTTTTTTCACGACGTTTTTTCCATTTACCATGGCAAGCCGTTCGACTTGGGGCTGTACGAGAGTGGTGCGGTCCGAACAGTGCGGTTCACGCAGCGGGGAGTGTCTTATATTTTCTGCAACATCCACCCCGACATGAGTGCAGCCGTCGTCGCACTGTCCACACCGTACTTCGCGGTCACCGCACGCGATGGGAGCTTCCACATCCCCAACGTGCCCCCGGGGCTCTACCGCCTCGAAATATGGCATGAACTCGCGGCGGCTTCGGAGCTGAAGTCGCGATCGCATGAAATTGAGATCACGGCTGGCGACACCGCGCTAGCTACGATGACACTGCATGCTGCAGATAACCACGACGATCACATGAACAAGTACGGCGAGCCGTATCCTGTGGAGAAGGGATCCAAGTACTAGGTCGCTTCGTAAACCTAAAATGTCCTTGAGGGTCGCTGGCGAGCGGGTCAACCTTTCTTCAACTCTTCCATCACACTCTGAATCAGTTCCTTCGCGTCGGCCAGGCTTTTCATGACCATCTGAACGTCCATCACGGGCTTTCCGGGCCAGCGCTGGCTTTGGCAATAGACTCCGTGCTGGCCGACCAGGGCCATCGCGTCGGTGACCAGGTCCATGGTGACGGCGAGGCGACCACGGGGAACGCCCATCATGGTCTCGTAGTGCTCCAGTTCTTCCTGCTTATCGTCGAATACCGGCATGGGGTTGATTGTAGCTTGGGCGCTGGATGGTGGATAATTGCCGGGCAAACATCAGCACTTGGCTTTTGGTCCTTACGGCCAATGCACGGCCTCGCGATCACTCAATCTCATCTCGAACGTCTAATGCGGGGGATCTGCGAAGCTTCTCAGCCGTTGTGTGGCCAGATGCTAAATGCCAAGTGCTAACTGCTCAAAGGAGATCTCATGCAGAAACGTATCGCATTCCTGATGTGTACTTTGCTGGCTCTTTCGATTCTCTCGGCCGCGCAGATGGGCGGCGATAAACCGCGACCCAGCCCCGCTGCCAACGCGCAATGCAAGTTTGCCGACGGCCAGTCCGTCAAGGTGGACTACTCCAGCCCGCGCGCCAAGGGCCGCAAGATTTACGGCGGCCTGGTCCCCTACGGACAGGTCTGGCGGACGGGTGCAAACGAAGCAACGACCTTTGTCACCGACGCGAACCTTTCGATTGGCGGCAAAGACGTTCCCGCCGGGAAGTACACCATGTTCACCGTTCCGGGCGAAGACAAGTGGTCGCTGGTGATCAGCAAAAAGACGGGCGAGTGGGGAACGGACTATCCACAGGGCGAAGACCAGGGCCGCTACGACATGAACGTCTCGAAGACTCCGTCGGCGGTGGAGAACTTTACGATTTCATTCCATGAAATGGGCAACGGCTGCCACATGTATATGGAT
>Ga0307469_10000477_pt1 | contig 14788 bp, 11 predicted proteins | sample atmos_gasesAM2C__FD_203084 | JGI IMG/M metagenome (GOLD analysis project Ga0307469, IMG submission 203084) | Hardwood forest soil microbial communities from Morgan-Monroe State Forest, Indiana, United States - atmos_gasesAM2C_515 | ecosystem: Environmental > Terrestrial > Soil > Temperate...
GGCGGTCAAATCTTGTCAGGGGTCGCGGAGATTTTTCTCAACGTGGGCCGTTCTGGCATTGCAAGACATGGACTTGGGAGGTCCCGTGAGCCTGGATCGAGGCTGCCGAAACTCGCGCAATCGCCCCGTAACTAGCTTCTTTTCAGTAGATTGACAGGATAACCGAAACCGTTATATGCTCGGCGGACATCGCGCCACCCCCATGGCGCTCGGGGGCGCGGGCTGTGCACCAGGACCCTTCGGATCAGGTAACCCAACTGCTTGTGCGCTGGCGCGACGGGGATCGGGAAGCGCTCGACGCCCTGATGCCGATCGTCTATGTCGAACTGCGCCGCATGGCCCACCATTATCTGCTGCGGGAACGCTCCGACCACACTCTGCAGAGTACAGCTCTCGTTCATGAAGCCTATGTGCGTCTGGTGGGACAGAAACTTCCGCAGTGGCAAAATCGCGCGCACTTTTTCGGGGTGGCGGCCCGCCTCATGCGCCAGATTCTGGTGGAGTATGCGCGCGGCCATCAGGCGGCCAAGCGCGGCGGGAATGCCTGCAAAGTAACGATCGAAGAGGGCTCGCTGATGGCGCAGCAGGCGGATCTCGATGTCGTGATTCTTGACGAAGCCTTGCAGGACCTGGCCAAGCTTGACGAACAGCAAAGCCGCATCGTCGAGCTGCGCTTTTTCGGCGGCCTCTCGATCGATGACACCTCGGAAGTGTTGGGCATCTCTCCCGCGACCGTATCCCGCGAATGGTCCACCGCGCGGATTTGGCTACACCGCGAAATCTCGCGCCGGGCGCCGGCATGAACCCTGAGAGATGGCAGCAGGTGAAACACGCGCTCGACAGCGTTCTCGCCCTGCAGTCTGCGCAACGCCCGCCGTATCTCGAAAAGCTCTCCTCCACCGACCCTGAATTGCACCGAGAAGTGGAATCGCTGTTGCGTTCCCATGAGCAGGCAGAGAGCAGCTTTCTGCGTGATCCCGCAATGGCCGTCTTGCCGGGGTTCGAAGCGCCACGGAAGGCGCGCACCGGCCGGCGCATCGGGGCCTACGACATCCTCGAGGAAATCGGCCGCGGCGGTATGGGCGAGGTCTACCGTGCGGTCCGTGCCGACGGTGAGTTTGACCGGGAAGTTGCCGTCAAGCTGGTGCGTAGCGGATTCGACTCGCAATTCATTCTTGAGCGCTTTCGCCACGAGCGCCAAATCCTCGCCGGGCTCGATCATCCCAACATCGCGCGCCTCCTGGATGGCGGCACCACCGACGACGGCATCCCCTATCTCGTGATGGAGCTGGTCGAGGGGACGCCCATCGACGCCCACTGCGACATCCATTCGCTCTCCGTTACCCGGCGCCTTGATCTGTTTCTACCCGTTTGCGCGGCCGTTCACTACGCGCACCAGCACCTGGTCATTCATCGCGATCTCAAGCCCGGCAACATCCTGGTCTCGCCGGAAGGTGTGCCGAAGCTACTCGACTTCGGCATTGCAAAAATCCTGAGCCCGTCGGGCAGCCTGGAAGCGACGCTGCTGCACGCCCTCACTCCGGAGTACGCGAGTCCCGAGCAGCTCCGCGGGCAAGCGGTCTCGACGGCCAGCGATGTTTATTCCCTCGGCGTAGTCGTCTACCAGTTGCTGACCGGGAAATCTCCGTATTCCGCATATTCCACGAGCGCGCCTGATCTCGCGCGCGCGATCTGCGAACTCGAACCCACGCGGCCCAGCACCGCAGTGGGCAAGCCCTCCGGTATGAGTGGTGTTGAGAAGGGCTCATCCCCCAAAACAGTGGACGGTTCCGCTCAGAAGTTGCGACGCCGTCTCCGCGGTGACCTGGACAACATCGTTCTCAAGGCGATGCGCAAGGAACCGGAACGCCGCTACGCGTCGGCCGAGCAGTTCGCCGAGGACATTCGCTGCCATCTGCAAGGTTTGCCGGTCAGCGCCCGCCAAGATTCATGGTCCTACCGCACTGGGAAGTTCATTCGCCGCCACACCGCCATTGTGGCGGCCACCGTGATTGTCATCCTGACTCTTGCCGTCGGCATGGCCGTCACATTGCGCGAAAAGCGCATCGCCGAGCGTCGCTTCAACGATGTACGCAAGCTGGCCAACTCTCTCATCTTCGAAATCGACAACTCCATCGCCGACATCCCTGGGTCCACGGCAGCTCGCAAACTGCTCGTCGGCCGCGCGCTGGAATACCTCGACAGTCTTAGCAGGGAAGCGAAAGGTGACGCTTCGCTTCAGACCGAACTCGCCACCGCCTACGAAAGGGTCGGGGACGTTCTCGGATATCCCTTCACGCCCAACCTTGGGGACCACGCCGGCGCCCTCGAGAGCTACCGCAAGGCGCTGCGCATTCGCGAGTCGTTGGTCGCTGCTTCTCCCAAGGACGCAAAGCTGCAGCGTCAACTCGCTGGAAGTTACTTCCGTATCGCCAACGCGCTCGAATTTACCGGCGACCTGAACGGTGCACTGGGAGTTCTACGCAAGGCGTTGCCCATTTCCGAAAGGTTGGCCGCTGGTAACAGCGACCCCGAACTCGCCGACCTTTTAGGTGGCAGTCATTACTTCATTGCAGGCCTGCTTTCGAAGACGGGCGATGCCGCGGGCGCACTCGAGAGCTACCGGCGGGCGGCCGCCGTTTGTGAAGAGTCCCTGAAAGTTAATCCGTCCAACGTTAACTTGCGCAGGCATCTCCCTGCTGACTACATCGGCATGGCCTCCTCGATGAGTTCGCTGGGTGAACCTGCCAAGGCCATGAGCATGCAAGCGCAATCGGTCGAGATTCTCCGCGAACTCTCCCGCACCGAGCCCAACAGCGCTTCCCTGCGGGAATACCTCGGCGAAGCCATCAACAAGCTCGGCTCTCTGCAACGAGAGCAGGGCAAACTCGCCGACGCCTTGGTTTCGCAGCGCGAAGCTCACAACATTTTCAAGGCTTTGCTTGCCGCCGATTCTAATAACTCACTGGCCAGAGCAAACTTCGGTTTTAGCGACAATGCCATCGCCGAAGATCTGGTGCTGTCCGAGCAGCCTTCCGCGGCCATCCCAGTCCTCCAGGAATCAGTTGCTACTTTCCGGGCAATGTCCCCGGAAACCGCCAGTGATCGTTATGTGCGCAGTGGATTGGCTTCCGCCAACTACACCATGGGGAATGCCTATTCTTCTTTGGCCGCGTCACGACATCTGTCACGCGCACAGGCTGCTGCAAAATGGCGAGAAGCGCGGTCGTGGTATCAGAAAAGCCTCGCCTTGTGGATCGACAAAAGCAAACGCGGGGAACTCGAAAGCGACGAGCGCAGCGAGCAACAGCAAGTCCTCACCCAAATCGCGCGTTGCGATACTGAGCTGCACGAGCCAGCCAGCCGAAGCGGCCACTGATTTCTTTGCCCGCTGGGCACGCCCCGCATGCTGGCATTACGGGTTGATCCGCAAGCCCACACGCGGAGGTCGGAGAGTCGCCACGACTTGAGGCTGCGACTCCGTTGCAGTCGCCTCGCCATCAGTGGTAGTCTCGCTGCAGTATCGTCGGCGAGCGGGAGTAGTTCAGCGGTAGAACGCCAGCTTCCCAAGCTGGATGTCGCCGGTTCGATCCCGGTCTCCCGCTCCATTTCATGCAGGTTTCATGCGGGTTTCACGCAGGTCTCACCATCATCCCTTTTCAGCTAGTGCGCATTGAGTGTGCAATAAGCAGGAACGACCCTACCGACCATCGTCGTATCGTTTGCAGGCTCGCCACGCGATTGCCGGCACCAGGGATGAGCCAGACTCCACCCGGAACGGGATCGCGAGTGTGATCGCTGATTTCAACCGCGTTAAGGTTGTACCGCTCAACGCTTTGACGAACAATCGAGTCCTTCACCTCGAAGTAGATTGCGTGCCGCATGGCCATAACGCATAAATTCTGGCGATCAGCCGCGCTGTGTTTGTTTGACGTCATTGGACTGGCACTTGTAACCCTTATCTGCTTCCGGCTTCGGTTCGGTCTTGCAACCGCCTCCTTGCTTTACCTGATGGTTGTCGTTCTGTTGTCCCTCAAGGGCAGCTTCATTTCATCGGCCGTGGCCTCCGTGCTCGCGGTTGGGTGCTTGGATTACTTCTTTACTGCTCCGCTTTTTACCTTCGGGAAGAACGATCTCCCGAATGTCGTGGCGATCACTGTTTTTTTGATAACCTCGTTGGTCATGACCCGCCTAGTGTCCAGAGTGCGCAAGCAGGCGGAAGAGGCGCTTTCCAGCGCGAGCTGGAGGGTGATTGAAGCAGAAGAACAGGAGTGTCAGCGGATTGCGAAAGACCTTCACGAAGACATTGGTCAACGGCTGACTTTGTTGGCGCTCGAGATCGAACACCCTACCGAAGATTCCTCTAATCGTACTGTTGACGCCAGTAGCATGGACACAGTACGGAAGAAAATCTTGCAGATATTGACTGACGTCAAAGCCTTGGCACATGAGCTTTACTCTCCAAGACTGGAATATCTTGACATCGCTGGGGTCATGAAGAGCTTCTGCCGAGACCTTGGTGAGCGGAAAAAGGTGGAGATTGACTTCAACAGCGATGGTTTACCTAGAAACGTACCCGCAGACCTTTCCCTTTGCCTCTTCCGAGTCCTACAGGAAGCCCTACACAATGCGGTGAAACACAGTGGGGTCCGACAGTTCGATGGGCGACTGTGGACAACCCCGGATGAAATTCATCTCACGGTCAGCGATCGCGGCAGAGGTTTTAACCTCGGAACGGCAAGAAAAGCCGGAGGGCTGGGTATCAACCGGATGCATGAGCGGCTGAAACTAGTGAAGGGGAGCCTTTCCATCGACTCGCAACCCAACCGTGGTACGACAATCCAGGCTTGCATTCCTCTCACCAGCGAAGGCGCTGTTGAAGTGAGGTAAGAAATCCTACAATCTTTCTCACCTATTTCCCGTACGCATAGCTGTAGATGATGTCCTCACTCAGCGGCAGCGCGTCCGCTGCCTGCCGAGCCGGGAGTAGCTGGTCAGCTTTGAGGCGATAGCTATCGGTTAGAAGTCCCATCTTCCTGTTTTCAAATTCCTCTAACCAAGAACGGTTCCTCGTCTTTGCTATGTGTTCCGGTCGTGCATTTAGCTAATGAAGTGATTGCACCACGGGCACTCAATAAATTTCGAGCCTGCGAAGGCTCCTTTCGTCTGACGAACCCGCCCACTCCACAGCCTTCGGCAGCAGTAACAGAACATCATGATAGTGATCACCCAGCGCAGAGCTTACCACGCGGGCCGTATAGCACTTCGAGCACTTTGGTAGCCACGTCTGCATTTTCGATGCGTGTTATGCTGCGCCCATGGCGGGATGCGAACACTGTCACGGCGATTCGGCAAGCTGCGTAGTGTGCACAGGGGATAGTCTGCGGGAACTGTCCTGCAAACACGCCAACCTAAACCCCGAGGGAACGTGCCGCGACTGCACCTTGTATAACGTCTACTACGACCCCAATTCTTTGGAGTACCGTCTGCTGAAACGCTGGAACGCTAGAAGATCGGCTTAGACTGCACCAACGCTTAGGCTTGCGCCGTCGTGGGCGCTGACCGTGACCCCATTCCCAACGCAGATACTTCCAACTGGTTATGAGCAAAGGCACAAGCAGAACGGCCCGAACAGCGAATGAATCGATGTAATTGAAGTAGTCGGGAGAGTCAGCGCGAGGGCCACGCATCAGTCTTCGGCTCCGTGCATTCGCTAACCGACAAAAAGGGGACACTTGGCAGTGCCCCCTGACTGGATGGAATGGATCCGGGTTAAGCCGTCGCGCCGATGTGCGCGTAGGGCGCGTTGCGCTCAGCCGACGTGGCGATCGCCTGGGTGTCGAAGGCGGGGCACATATCGCTGGCACCTGCATTGAGCGCGGCCGCCCACATTTCCTCGTCGGCCACGCGATGCGTGCAGACGATCGAGGTCCCGGGAAAATCGCGATGCAGGCCTTCCACTTCGGCCAGGCAAGAGGCCTCGATGTCGAGCACCGCAACGTCGGCGCGGTAGCGGGAGAGATCGCCACGCAGCTCTTCAACCGAGGTGGCCACATGCACCGCGTGATAGTGAAGGCTAAGAGTGGAAGCGAGGGCTTGTGCCAGTCGCGGATCGCGCTGGAACACGATGATAGTCAGGGCTTGCATACTACCTCCCTGAATCAACCGTATGGTACACGGAGGAGGAGGCTGCAGTCGCCGAGCTCAGAACTCAAAGCCCGAAGACCACAGACATTGCAAATGAACCAGCCACGAACCGAACCCCACTAACGCCGGGTCGACGTCTTTTCGGCCTCGGGCTCGAACGCAACCGCCTGAAGCTTGCCATTTTGCTTCAGCAGGATCTCTACCTTGCCTTCTGCCTGTTCCAGTTCTTTGCGGCAGGTCGCGGAAAGCTGCATGCCTTCTTCGAAGAGGGTGAGCGACTTTTCCAAAGGCGCATCGCCTTTCTCCAACTCCTGGACAATCTTCTCCAGGCGCTGGAGGCATTCTTCAAACTTTGGCAAGGAGTACTCCTGAGGTAATTCTAATCCAATCCGCCGGGGGGGGAGTGCGTAAATTTATGGTTACAATCATCGGTTTCACCGATGCAAAGGTTGCCGCGTTGCGACGCCGACGCATGTAAACGTTTGCTGGTGTCCATTTGTTAGTGCTGTTGATAAAAGCGGAAACGCTAAAGTTGCTCGTGCGTGAACCCGACGGGCGAGACGCCCGCTGCTCCATCATTCTGGTATTGCTGAAGACGACGACTGAAGACTGATGACTGCCCTACGCCGTCGGCCGTGATCCCACGCCCAGCGCCTCCAGCACATCCACCGCCGACGAGTACTTGCCGTTGGGCGCGCTGATCTGCGCTCCCTGTACCAGCTCGCGCACCGCCATCAGCATTTCGCGCGCGATGGCCACGCCTTCCTGGCGCGCGGCTTCCGGTGTGGAGGCCTTCGCCATGCGCTCTACGATGGAATCGGGCACCGAGACGCGCAATTCGTTCTTCATGAACTCGGCGTTGCGCACGCTGACCAGCGGCCAGATGCCGGCGACCACCGGCACACGGCAATGTTCAATGCGCTTGAGGAACTTCTCCAGCAACGCGAGATCGAACACCGGCTGGGTGACGGCATACTCCGCCCCGGCCTCGACCTTGTATTCGAAGCGGCGGATTTCTTCGTCGATGTTGGGCAGCCCGGGATTCGCACCCACGCCGATCACGAATCCCGTGCCGGAGCCGATCGCGTTCCCGCCGATATCCATTCCGCGATTCAGATTGCTCACGATGTTCACCAGGCCGATCGCGTCCACGTCGAACACTGCCGTCGCATCCGGATAGTTACCCATCTTCGGCGGATCGCCCGTGATGCAGATCAGGTTGCGAATGCCAGTAGCGGCCGCGCCCAGCAGGTCCGATTGGATGCCCAGCACGTTGCGGTCGCGGCAGGTGTAGTGCAGGATCGCCTCGATCCCGACTTCACGCTGCACGATCAGCGACAGCGCCTGGTTCGAGATGCGCGCCGATGCCCGCGGGCTGTCGGGAATGTTGATGGCGTCGACGCCGACCGACTTCAGGAAGCGCGCACCTTCCACTTCCTTGCCGACGTCGGTGCCTTTCGGGGGCACGATCTCGACCATGGTGACAAACTCACCGGTCACCAACTTTTTTCCCAGGCCTGACCGCTTCTCGATCGGCTGCGAGGGCGCGGTCGCCGGCGCGGGATGAGGCGCGGAAACCTGCACACGCGCAACCCGCGCTTCTCCGGCGCGCAACGCCGACTTCATGGTGCGAATGTGTTCGGGGGTGGTTCCGCAACATCCTCCGACCAACCGCACGCCGGCAGCCACGAACTTGCGCGCGTAACTCGCCATGTATTCGGGCGAGCAGAGATAAATGTTGCGGCCTTCCACCGAACGCGGCATGCCGGCATTGGGTTGTGCCGCGAGGGGCAGGGTCGTGACGGCGCGAACGCGCTCGATCGCATCCAGCATCGCAACGGGGCCGATGCTGCAGTTGCAACCAATCACGTCCGCCCCCCAGTCCGCGAGCTTGGCGGCAAAAGTCTCGGGATCGGAGCCGTCAAGACAGTTGGAATCTTCGTCGACCGTCACCGACGCGACCACAGGAAGTTTCGGATTGACGTCCCGCGCGGCCAGCATCGCCTGATGCAATTCCTCGACGTAGCCGAAGGTCTCGAGAATCAACAGGTCGACGCCGCCTTCCGCAAGCGCTGCGATCTGTTCGCGGAATGCCGCGCGCGCCTCTTCGAACGAAGTTTTGCCCAGCGGTTCAATTCGAATTCCCAGCGGGCCAACCGAACCGGCAACCCAGACATCGAAACTCTTGGCGGCGTCGCGGGCGAGACGCGCCCCCGCCAGGTTCACGTCCCGTACTTTGTCCGCAAGACTATGCCGGCCAAGGCGGAAGCTGTTCGCACCAAAAGTATTGGTTTCAATGATTTCTGCACCCGCTTGCAAGTAGCCCTGGTGCACGGAGTGGATCATCTCGGGCTGGGAGAGGTTCAGTTCGTCATACGAACGGTTGATGAAGACACCATTCGCATAGAGCAGGGTACCCATGGCTCCGTCGCACAGCACCGGAGACTTGGCGAGTCGGGAAAGGAAATCGGAAGCCATCCTGTGTCGAGAATACAAGATGACTGCGGGTTTTGCATCCGGCCCGGGCGCGCCCGAAACCGCGGCGAAGCGCGGGACGAAGGGGTGAAACCGGCTCTGCTATAATCCGAAGTTTCGCGTCCAAATCTTTCTCTATCATGATCTTGGGAGTTGCCTGTTTGAGAAAACCCGTCATCGTTCTGGTGGTCTGCACCCTGGCCAGTTTGCTCCTGATCTCGTGCGGTGGCTACAAGTCGGGAGCCGCCGCAACGAGCAGTGGGCTGAAGTTTCGCGCCCTGGTTTCCCAAGATGTGCAGACGATTGATACGGGTCTCATCATCATTGATGCCCTGCTGGATCAACGTGCCCGAATCCCTGCGGTGAACGGCGGGGTGCTGCCCGCCATGATGGTGGTGTCGAATGATCGCAAACTCACGCTGGCGGTGAGCAGCGCATTCAACGCGTTCGAAGTTATGGACAACGTTCAGGAAAAGATCACAATCGCGAACGCGAATCTCCCCGGGCCTACCGACAGCGTGGTGATTTCGCCGGACAATGCGTCGGCCTATGTAGCCGTCGCGACAGCGCCGGTTCCGGGTGGGGGGACAGCGGGCGGGATCGCGATTACCAGCCTTTCCAGCGGAAACATTACGTCGACCCTGCCCATCCCGAGCGTGCATTACCTGGCGCAAAACGGCGATGGAAGCAAACTGCTGGCTTTTAGCGACAATTCCGACACCGTCACCGTCGTTTCGCCCTTCAACCTCAGGCCGGGCCAAAAGAACGCGAGCTGCAATCCCGCGCCGCCGGATCCGATCGTTTGCCAGTTTGCGCCGGGCTTCGATCGTCCCATTGCCGGGTTCTTCAACAGCGACAACACGCAGGCGTGGATTCTGAATTGCGGCCCCGAATGTGGAGGCGTTCAGGCCAGCGTGCAGGTGCTCGATCTGCACGATCCGGCAAACCCGGTCGCGGGCACGGCCACGCCGATTCCCGGAGGCGTGACGGTCGGGTTCATTAAAGGGCAGACGATGTACGTTGCGGGAAATCCACCGGTTGGCTCGAACCCCTGCACTGGCGGGCCGACCACGGCGGCGACTACCTGCGGACGCCTGACGGTAGTTGACTTGACCGCGCTGTCCACAACCCCGGTCCAGCCTATCGCAGTGATTCCAGACGGATACCACACCAAGATCGACATTAGCGGCGACGGTCAGTTATTTGTGGGCTCGCAGGGTTGTACGAACATTGTGCCGGTAAACGCGGGCGACGAGCAGCGCGGCTGCCTCTCCATTCTGAACACCAACAACGGCAACCTGATTATCCCGCCCGACAACGGCGACGTCACCGGCCTGCAGCCGATCACGAACCGGGAAGTGTTTTACGTGGTCGAAGGCGGAGAGTTACGGATTTACGACACAACTACGGACAAGCTCTCGACTTTGCATTCGATCGATGTGTTTGGACATGCGGTGGATGTGAAATTGATTGATTTCTAAAGGGCGCCTCGAAGGATTTCGACTGCCGCGATAAGGTTGCCCAACAATGGAGCGGCGGGCGTCCCGCCCGCCGGACGCGCAAGCGTCCCATCACTCCACCGTTCCAAAAGACCTGATGACCGCATCTCTCGCAGCGCACACGTGCTGGCGACGACTGAGAAAGCTCGACCTCCGCTCTACGGATTGGCCACGTCAATCCCATAGTCCGCGCTGACCTGGGCAGGCGTGGGCTGGGAATCGCTGGCAGTGATGGTGACGGTGTAAGTTCCCGGCTGTGCGGGAGTGCCCGTAACCTGGCCCGTGCTCGCATCGAGAGTTAGGTCCGGAGGCAGACCGACGGCACTCCACCTGTAAGGCGCAACTCCTCCGCCAGCCGTGAAAGTGAATCCCAGAAAAACAGTCTTCGTCTCCCGGCAGCTTATCGGTCTGCCGATTCCGCTGCACGTCGGAAGAGCTTGGCAGACCGAAACGTTGGAGCACGGAGAACAGACCAGGTGCCATCCCAGAACTGGTGTCCATCGGCAGAAAAGCACTTCTGTCTCGGATGGCCCGTACTCTACGCTCGCAATTCCGCCCGGCGGAGTGCCGGAGGTGATCGTGAGCGCCAGCGGGCCTGTATGTCGCGCTGACCTGCGATGGGGGCATCCCCGCGTCAACGGCAGTCACAACCACCTTGTACGCGCCGGCCAGCGTCGGCGTACCGGAGATCAGCCCGTCGGCGGACATATTGACTCCGGTCGGGAGCGACGACTTCGATTGCGGCGCCCATGTCCAGTGATAGGGAGCGACCCCGCCGGAAGCGTTCAGAACGAATCCCGAGCCGTCGTAAGGCACGCCCGCTGTTCCCGGCGGAAGGGCGCCGGAGGTGATTGCCATCGAGACACTCGGTGTCGGAGAGTTACCGGACGTGGTGTTCCCACCGCATCCGGTCAGCAAACAAAGGCACGTAAGCAAGACAGCAAACCGCAGACGTTCTGCCATGAGACTCCCCCAGCATAGCGAGATCTGCTTTCCCAAGGAGCCGCTCTTACAGGAACTGTGACGAACCAGCAGGAATCGTTTCACAGGCGTGACGATTTTTCCGGGTGGGAAAGAATGCCTACCGCGGATTCAACGTTAGAGTGTGCTGCCTTGCGTTCTCTAGCGCCTGCCGGGAGAACGGCAAAGCGAAGGTGGTTCCCTCGTACCAGGCCTGCCACTGGTCCATGTAATACGGGCTCAAGAGGTTTCCACCCTGGCCGGTGACGGTGTTAAGCGTGGATTGGTCCAGGTCGGCAAGGTCGGCCGTGTAGCGTTCGGAGGGACCGAACGTGCGCCCAACTTGCTTGATCGTCAGGCCTCCTCCGGATTGATCGTGCAGGCCGGGACCGGTGTAGCGCCCGATGAGCGGCAAGCGGCTTAGCACGGGGTGCTCGATATCGATGGGTGAAAATCCCCCCCAGCGCCACTGGCCGAGGTCTTGGGGAGCGTCGGGGTGATTGACCGCCGCATCGACCGCGGCGGCGAGCAAGGCTTCGTAGTTCGGATAGCCGTTGGGCAGCCAGCGCGGCGGCTGCTTCGCCAGAATATTTTCCAGCCAGATCGACGAACTGAACCAACGATAACTTTTCCAGCTGAAGACGTCGGGCGGGGCGGACGGCTGCTTGTCTGCCGCTTCCTTCGGGGCGGGTCCGAGTTTTGGTTCGAGCAACAATCGGCGCAGTTCGTATTGCGCGCGATTCTCGATCGTGGCCGCCGCGGAATCAACGGAGAGTCGGCCGTCCCAGTCGCGCATCAGGTCGCGAGCCTGCTGGGCGCGGGGCGAAAGATTCTTCACGTGATCGAGGGCGTACACGAAGCGCTCGGCGCAGAAGCGATCGAAGGCGGAATACACGTCGGTCTGCAGCGAAAGCATGTCCGCCGAGGAAAACTTCCTTCCCGACTCAAGCACCTGGTAAATGCGATCGGTACGCCACGGCGGATCCCATTCCGTGCTGATGCTATAGGGGTACTTATCGGGCGAGATGCGCGAGTTGGCGGTCGCAAGAATCCCGGAAGGCGGATCGAAGACGCTCGGAAGTTTGTCGAACGGGATATAGCCCTTCCATTCGTGCTGATCATCGGCCCCGCTCACGGGAAGGCTTCCGTCCCCCGCTGTGCGAATCGGAATGTGCCCAGTAGTGTGATATCCGATGTGGCCGTCCACATCGGCATAAACGACGTTCTGTCCGGGTGCAGGCAGCTCGGCGAACGCTCTTTGAAACTCGTCCCAATTCTGGGCGGAGTTCACGTCGAAGAACGGATTGCGCATGGAATCGTAAAGCGTCCAGCGCAGCGCGATCTTGCGCGACTCGCCCGGGATGAGGTCCGTGACGATTGGGCCGTGCCGAGTCAGCACGACCTCGACGGTGATGTCGGCCTGGCCTTTCACGTGAATCGCTTCTTTGCGACGCTCGGGCTGCTGCCAGCCTTTGGGAGTCTGATACTCCCCCTGGTCGTTGAAGATTTCGACGTAGAGATCTTCGACCGTCGGACCAACGTTGGTGAATCCCCAGGCAACCCGGCGATTGTGGCCGACGAGAACGAACGGCACGCCGGGCAGCGTGACGCCGATGACGTCGTAGTCGCCAGAATGCAAGTGCGCTTCGTACCACAGATTGGGCATCTGGTGGCCGAGGTGCATATCGTTCGAGAGCAATGGCTTGCCCGTAACGGTGTGCGCACCCGACACAACCCAGTTGTTGGAGCCGGGGACCAGCGTTGGGGGGCCCTCGATATCGGCAGCGAGATGTGCGGCCGGGTTGAGGCGCGCCACGTTGCTGTCAGCGTCGGAATCCATCTCGTCGTCATCGTCATCGCCATTCTGGTTGCGTGGCGGGCGCTCGTCGTCGATGCGCCGGCCGTTGCCGGTAGGCGGACGATCGCGCCAGGACGTATTTACGAACAGATCGCCGGTAAGTTCCGGTCCCAGGCGGGCAAGAATCTTCTCGCGGATGAGCGCACTCTTGTAGGTGCCATGGTTCAGATCCTGCACCATGCGCGCGCCCAGCAAGAGCGAATCCTCCACCTTCCAGGGCTCCGGCTTGTAGCCCATCAGCCGGAATTCGATGGGCAGGCGATCGCGATGAGAATCAAGAAACGCGTTGACGCCGCGCGCGTACGCCTCGAAATATGATCGGTCGCGCGGCAATAAGGCGGTGACAGCTTTCTGCGCGGCAGCGCGCAAGCCCAGGATGCGCTGCTCGCGATCGTGCTCGAGGAGAGTCGGGCCGAGTATTTCCGCCATCTCACCGGCGGCGAAGCGGCGCATCACGTCCAGCTGCCAGAGGCGATCCTGTGCGGTAACGTAGCCCTGGGCGAAGAAGAGATCCTCGAGTGTCTTGGCTTCAATAGTCGGCACTCCGTGGGCATCGCGGGTGACCGCCACGGGCGAAGACAATCCGGGGACAGAGACCGTGCCATCCAGCTGGGGTAGGGCGGAGCGCGTCGCGTAGTACAAGTACCCGGCGGCACCTACCGGGATCAACAGAAGGGCCAGCGCGATCCAGATAAGGATGCGGTACGAGGTGCGCCGCGGCGGCGCGGACGTCTCGGTGGCGGTTGGAGACCAGGTGGCCATGGGCTGCAATCGATTCTAGGGTTTGGTGGAGCGATAGACAAACTCGAAGGCGCTGCGAGGAATCAGCGAATGTATCCGTAGAAAAATTCGAGAAGGATGACCACCCCCAGAAGCAGCGCAAGGCATCCCACGATGCGGGCCTTCTTCAGCTGGTCCGGCGTGAGGCTTTGCCGCGTCCCCAGGGAGGCGAACCTCACGAAGCCGGCGGGCGAGAGCAGCAGCCAAAGTGCTCCTCCCAGGAACCACAAAAGGGAAAAGATGCTGACGAAGCCTTGGAAGGTCATACCGGCGATAGAGTATCAAAGAACCAGTCTCTGGCTGGTAGCTGATGGTCGCTGGCTAGTAGTCGTTAGTCATTGTGGGTTGTTGCGACCGCTCAGGTTGTGGGAAGACGACCAGCTGCCGGCACATTCATGATTCTTACCGGAAGAGCTAAGGACCACCAGCCAACCACCATAAGCCCGGCTCTTTTTGAATTTCATTTTCAAGATCGCCCGATGGTATCCTGAGGCGGTTCGGAAAGCGGTTGGCGGTGGCGCTCGGATTTTCCCGGTCCTGTGGCCCGCGGTTTTCATTCCACCCATGTTGCAAAAACGCATTGATGATCAGCCCTCGATCTCGCCGGAAATGGTGCGCGAAGCGCAGGGCATTCTCCACCAGCACCTGAAGAAGGTGGGGCTCAAACAGACGGCGCAGCGGGACACCATCCTGCGAACGTTTCTGGAAACCCGCGAGCATCTTTCCACCGAGGAATTGCACCGCCTCGTCAAGAAGAAGGACCCGCGCATCGGATACACGACGGTGTACCGCACGCTCAAGCTGCTGGCGGAGTGCCGGCTGGCCAGTGAAGTCGCATTTCACGATGGGATCGCGCGCTACGAGCATCAGTACAACCGGCGCAGCCATCACCACATGGTGTGCACGGATTGCGGCAGCTCAGTGGAATTCTTTTCGAATGAAGTGGAGAAACTGGAGCACGAGATCGGCCGCAAGTACCACTATGCGACCACCCGGCACAGCTTCCAGATCTACGGTGTTTGCGAAGACTGCAAGAAGAAGCACGGCGCGCGAAGAGTTGTGTAGGCGG
>Ga0307469_10000478_pt1 | contig 14786 bp, 9 predicted proteins | sample atmos_gasesAM2C__FD_203084 | JGI IMG/M metagenome (GOLD analysis project Ga0307469, IMG submission 203084) | Hardwood forest soil microbial communities from Morgan-Monroe State Forest, Indiana, United States - atmos_gasesAM2C_515 | ecosystem: Environmental > Terrestrial > Soil > Temperate forest...
GCCACGAAATCATAGATGTCGCCGCGATAGTAGGACTGGGTGAACTCCACGGCGTGGCCGTCGTCGAGAAATCCAACGCGCTCCACCAGCAGGCCCGCGTCACGCTCCTTGGCCTGCAACAGTTTCGCCTGCTCGGCGCTGAACAGCACCGCGCGCAATCGCTGCAGCGCGCGCACCGGCCGATTGCCGGCGCGCTCGAGCGCCACATACAGTGATGATTCCACCGCATCGACCGATGGCAGGCAGGAGGTGAGGATGGTCGCGTATTCGAGCGCCATCGGGGCATCGTCTGCGAAGCGGATGCGGTGGAAGCGGTACACGGGCGTGCCGGGGCTGGCGCGCAGCGTGAGCGCTTCTTCGGGTGTGACCGTGCCCGCGGACTTGCGCAGCCACACGCTGCGCGGGTTGCGGCCCCGCGCCCGCATATCCTCCGAGAAGGATGTCAGCTTGGAGAAGTTCTTCTCGACGCGCGCGCGCACGAAAGTTCCCGAGCCCTGACGCCGCACCAACATGCCTTCGTTCACCAGTCCGTCGATCGCCTTGCGCACCGTGATGCGCGAAACACTGAAGTCGCTCGCGAGATTGCGCTCCGGTGGCAGAGCATCGTCGGGAGCTAACACGCGCGACTCGATCGCCTGGCGCAACGCGCGCTGCAGTTGTTGGTAGAGCGGCAGGCTGCTCGTTTCGTCGAGCTTACCGACCGCCTGTGACAGCGCCGTCAAGGTGGCTCTCCAACCGGTACGACATGCGGCGTCATACTACCATTACAAGACCAGTCTGTTGCTAGCGAGACACAGGGTAAACTGCAACTAATTGAAATAACTGAATTAAAGCGCCTTAAGAGGTGCTTGGTATCGACGGGTATGGAATTCTGCGCGCAGTGGTATTATATTGGCATGTAAGTGGTCTCAGTAGGGAAACCCGCGCGGGCGCTGCACAGCGAGCGATCTGCGAGCTCTCGCGGGAGTTGGGCCACGGTGTGAACGGGCAGCGGCTAAAGACAACATCCGGGGTGGGTAAATCATGAGAATCGCAAGGTCGACGTTGATCGGAACGGCGGTCGCCATGGCTCTGTTCGGGCGCAATGGCGCAGTTCACGCGCAGACGAGCGGCGATCAGACGACCTCGGGTCAGAATGAGCTGCAAGAAGTCGTCGTCACGGGCATCCGCTTCTCACTCGAGCAGTCGATCGTACAGAAGCGTGCCGCCACGTCGGTCGTGGACGTCGTGACTGCCGAAGACATCGGCAAGATGCCGGACAAGAACATCGCCGATTCGCTGCAGCGTGTCCCGGGTGTGACGATCAGCTCGGCTGGCGCCAACGAAGGCGGCTTCGACGAAGCTGACCGGGTCAGTATGCGTGGCACGAATCCAAGCCTCACGCAGACCCTGATCAACGGCCATAGCGTCGCTTCCGGTGACTGGTTCGTGCTCGACCAGGTCGGCAACACGGTCGGTCGCAGCGTCAGCTACACGCTGCTGCCCTCGGAGCTTGTCAGTAGGATAGTCGTGCATAAGAGCTCGGAAGCCTCGCTCGTCGAGGGCGGTGTCGCCGGGTCAGTCGATATCATTACGCGCCGGCCTCTCGAGTTTAAGCAGGAGACGACGCTCGAGGCGTCCGCCGGCGCGGCGTACGCGGATCTGCCCAGCAGGACCGATCCGCAGTTCAGCGCACTCGGCAACTGGATCAACGCCGGTCACAACTTCGCCGTTATGCTGCAAGTGTTTTCCGAAACCCGTCATCTGCGTCGCGACGGACAGGAGCTGCTCGGCTACGAAAGCATCGCCGCCCTCAGCCCGATCGCCCTCGCGCATCCGGATCTCTCCGGCGTGCAGTACCCGGTGCTGATCGGCTCCGCGCTCTTCCAGCAGCGCCGCCAGCGCAATGGTGGACTGGTCGATGTTGAATGGCAGCCGAGCGATGCGCTCACTCTGGATGGGTCGTACTTCTCCTCGAAGCTCGAGGCGACCAACGTCAACGACAACTATCTCCTGTGGGGCACCCACATTCTCGGCGGCGGCAACGGCCAGGCGCCGCAGCCCGGTTACGTCATAACCAACAACACCCTGACGAAGGCCACGTTCGCGGCAGTGCCGGGCACCGCATACGGTGTCTACGATCAGATCTCGCGTCCCGACGAGAGCTCGAGCACCAATTTCGGCAATTTGGACGTCAAGCTCCGCGCCAGTGATGCCCTGAGTTTCTTCGGGCAGCTGGGCGTGTCGCGTGGCCACGGACGCACCCCGACGCAGGATGTGCTCGAGACCAATCCGGGAATCGGCAGCGGGGCCTCGTACTCTCTGAACGGCATCAACAGCGGCCCGAGCTGGAATCTCGGCAACACCATCAACACCACGCCCACCCCGGCCAGCGGACCGGTCGCCTTCGGCTGGATCTTCGGCGACCAGAACATCGACACCGTCGACAAGGAGTGGTGGACCAAGCTCGACGCCGAGTACGCGATGCACAATGGCTCGTTCACCGGATTCAAGTTCGGCGCGCGTTTCGCGTCGCACCAGCGCGACTCCGCCGGCGTGATCGGGCAGGGCCCGGGGCCGGGAGCCAGCAATCCCGCCAACTTCCCGGTCGGCTTCCAGAACTATCCGACCAACTACGGCTACGGGCTCGGCGGCTCTTACCCGAACCAGATCTGGTACTACACTCCGGAGCAGCTCGCCGCCTATGACTCGCAGTTTACCAACCGCGATCCGGTCACGCGCGCAGACTTTAATTCGGACTACGGGCTCAACGAGAAAGACACCGCGGCCTACGTGCAGGCGGATTTCCGCGGCGATGGCTGGAGCGGCAACATCGGCGTGCGCTTCGTGCGCACGGAGGAGAGCGCTCTCAACAACGTGATCGTCAGCGGCTCGCCCAGCCCAGCGCCGGGCACCGTCCCGCCTGGTACCGTCACCGGCTCAGCGTTCGGGTCGTACCTGCCGGTCACGACCGAGCACACCTACAACGACGTGCTGCCGAGCGCCAACCTGAAGCTGGATCTTACCAAGGACCTGGTGGCGCGCTTTGCGGCGGCGCAGACCATGACACGGCCAGACTATTCGGCTCTGTCGGGGCCCATCTCGCTGGGCGCAGGACCGCAGAACCCGGGAGACCCGCCCGGCAGCGGTTCGGGCAGTAACCCGGATCTCAAGCCCATCAAGTCGGATAACCTCGACGCGGGGCTCGAATGGTACTTCGCGCCGCGTTCGCTGCTATCGGCGACCGTGTTCTACATGAAGCTGAAGGACTACGTCACGTTCGGGACGGTCACCAAGGATTTCGCGACCTTTAATACCGCGCACCCCAATGGATTCCCGGCACCATACATTCTCACCGTGCCCGTCAATGCCGACGGGCGTGTGACCGGTGTCGAGGTCGCGTATCAGCAGGCGCTCACCCGCAACTTCGGTGTGGCCGCCAACTACACCTACGCGGATGGCAAACAGACCTCGCAGGTGACCAACGGCGATGACCGACTCGTGGGCACGTCCAAGAACACCTTCAACGTCAGCGGCTACTACGAAACCGCGCACTTCAGCGCGCGCGTCGCGTACACCTACCGCTCGGAGTTCTTCAGCGGCCTTGACCGCAACACGGCGTTCTCGCAGGGCAGGGTCGGGACGCTGGCCGCCTCGCTCGGCTACCAGGTTAACGAGGTGTTCTCGGTGACGCTCGACGGGCAGAACCTGAACAATCCGACACTCAAGTACTTCGCGCTGAACGAGTCGCAGCCGCGAGCCTTTTACAAGAACGGCGCGCAGTACTACCTGAACCTGCGCTTCAAGTTCTGATAACGGAACCGAGGGCCGGGCGGGCGGGTGATGCCCGTCCGCCCGGCCGGTGGACGCCGCGGCTGCGGGCGGGCGAGCGGCGACTGCTCACACAGACTTGGCGGCCGCGTCGCGGGACGGGTAACGTGGAGTGCCCATGACGACCGCCACGCTGTTCAACTACTCCTATAGCCCGACGACCGGCCGAAACCTCCATGCCGCGCCTGCCCCCGTGCGTCGCATCGTGATTGTCGGGGGCGGCACCGCCGGCTGGATGACGGCGCTGATTCTGGCGCGCTCGCTGATCGAGAAGGGCGTGCAGATCACGCTGCTGGAATCGCCGACGGTCGGGATCATCGGAGTCGGGGAAGGCTCCACGCCCTGGCTGCGGGGCTTCTTCGACAGTCTGGGTATCGAGGAAGCCGAGTGGATGCCCGCGTGCCACGCGACCTACAAATGCGGCATCGCCTTCGACGGCTGGTCGACCAAGCCCGGATTTGAGCGCTACTTCCACCCGTTCGCGTCGATGCTGGACAACCTGACCATGAAGCAGTTTGTCCACAACGTCGAGGCGCGGATCAATGGCGCGGACCTGCACGCGCATCCGGACCGTTTCTTCATCGCCGCGCGTCTGGCCGCCGGCCGCCGCGCCCCGAAGGCCCGCGAGAATTTCCCGTTCGACATCTGGCACGGGTATCACTTCGACGCGGTGCTGCTCGGGCAGTTCCTCCACAAGAAGGCGCTCGAGCGCGGCGTGCGCTACCAGAGCTGTCACGTGACTCACGCAACCCTCGACGTCGACGGTGCGATCGCCTCGGTCGCCACCCGGGAGGGCGAGACGATCGCGGCGGATCTGTTCGTCGATTGCAGCGGCTTTGCGGGCCTGTTGATCGACAAGGCACTGCACACGCCGTATGTCAGTTTCGCGAGCAATCTGTTCAACGATGCGGCGGTGGCCATTCCGTCGCCGATCGGGACGTCGATCCCCTCGGAGACCGTGTCCACCGCGCTCAGGCACGGTTGGGCCTGGAAGATCCCGCTCACCAGTCGCTACGGCAACGGTTACGTGTACAGCAGCCAATTCTGCTCGGCAGATGAGGCGGAAACGGAACTGCGGCAGCACCTGGGGCTGCTCGAGTCCGATGCGCCGGCGCGGCACCTGAAAATGAAGATCGGACGTGTAACGAAGCACTGGCACAAGAACTGCCTTGCGGTGGGACTAGCGCAGGGATTCATCGAGCCCCTGGAGGCAACCGCGCTGCTTTTCATCCAGCAGACGGCCGCCACGTTCGTCGAGTTCCTCGAGCAGGCAGACCTGAGCGAGCAGGCCCACGAGCGCTTCAACCAGCGCGTCAACGAGCACTTCGAAGGCACGCGCGACTACATCGTCACGCACTACAAGACCAACACGCGGCAAGATACCGAGTACTGGCGTGCCAACGCCGCCAACTGCAATCTCTCCGATGACCTGCAGAAGCTCTACTCGATGTGGATGGCGGGCAAGAGCATCGCGCCCGCGGTCGGCCAGCAGGTGCTCGGCAAGGGCTATCCGGTGTTCTCGTGGTATTCGATCATGGCCGGCATGGGAATCTTCCCCGACAGCCACGACCTGCGTCCGCCGACGCCGCAGGAGGCGCGCTTCAGCATGGCCGAGATCGACAACCTGCTCGAGCGCAGCTCGGCGAATTACCCGGACCACCGCGACGCGCTCGGCAGCATCGCACCGCGCCGCACCGACGCCTCGCTGCAGATCTATTTCTGGTAGTCACGCCCCATCGTGTCCCAAGCCCTCACAGCGATCCGTGAATTCTCGACGCTCGACGCTGATGCCATCCGCAGCGAGGTGATTGCGTCCGGTCGCCCGGCGGTGCTGCGGGGACTCGTCAACGCCTGGCCGGCGGTGGCTGTCGGCCGCCGTTCACCGGCCGCCGTGGTCGAGTACCTGCGCCGCTTCGACAACGGCGGCCTGGTCGACGCCATCATGACGCCGCCCGAGGTCGGGGGACGCGTCTTCTACAACGAGGCCATGAGCGGCTTCAATTTCGCGCGTAACCGGCTGCCGATCACCGCGGTCGCGGAGCAGGTGCTGCGCTACGGGGCGTTCGCGCGCGCGCCGGCGGTAGCCGCGCAGAGTGCACTGATGCGGGACTGCCTGCCGGGATTCTCGGCGGAGAATCCGCTCAGCGTCCTCGACAGCGACGTGCTGCCGCGCATCTGGCTCGGCACGGCGATCACCACGCCCACGCACCTCGATGAATGGAACAACATCGGCTGCGTGGTATGCGGTCGGCGGCGATTCACGCTGTTTCCGCCTGAGCAGATCGCCAACCTCTACATCGGACCGCTCGACTTCGCGCCGACCGGCGCGCCGATGAGCCTGGTGCGGCTGCACGAGCCGGACCTCGAGCGCTTTCCGCGATTTCGTCAGGCGCTGGCGGCGGCAGTCACCGCCGAACTCGGACCCGGTGATGCGATCTTCATCCCACCCCTGTGGTGGCATCACGTCGAGTCACTCGAGCCGTTTAACCTGCTGGTCAACTACTGGTGGCACGCGGCGGGCGGGGCCGAGATCGGCAGCGCGGCGGGATTCGACAGCCTCCTGCACGCCATCCTCAACCTGCGCGCGCTGCCGGGTCCGGTACGCGAGGCGTGGCGGGCATTGTTCGATTATTACGTGTTCGGCACGCCCGCTGACGTGAGCGCTCACATCCCGGAGCAGCGCCGGGGCGTCCTGGGCGACATCGCGCCAGCCGACACCGAGCGCCTGCGGATCGGGCTCGCGCATCGCCTGCAGACACGCAAGTGACGCACGGCGCGCGACGGGTCCTCGCCTGCGCCGCGGCCGCCGCCTGGCTGGCGGGGAGCGCAGCCGCTGGCGCCGCGCCGTCACCGCACGGGCGGGCCAAGCGCGCGGCAGACACGTCGGTGAATGTCATTCCCGCCCCGGCGCGCCTCGCTGCCGGCGCTGGCACGTTCGCCGTCCGCGAGCGCACCCGGGTCCGGATCCCGCCGGATCCTGCGGCCGCAGGCAGCGCGCTGTACTTCGTGGATCTCATGCGCAGCAGCCACCCCACCTGGCTTGACGTGATCGAGCGCGGCGGCGCGCCGGCCCTGGGGCGAGCCATCTCGTTCCGTCTCGACCCCGCGGCTGCCGGCGCGAGCCCTGAGAGCTACCAGATCGTGGTGTCGCCGCAGCGGGTCGTGGTGTCGGCGGGCGATCGGCGCGGCTTGTTCTACGGCGCCGTCACTCTGTGGCAACTGTGCACTGTGAACGCCGCCGCAGCCGGGGCCATCACGCTGCCCGCCCTGCGCATCGTGGATGCGCCCCGTTTCCGCTGGCGAGGTCTGATGCTGGACTCGGCGCGCCATTTTCAATCGCCCGCGTTCATCATGCGTTATATCGACTGGATGGCGCTGCACAAGCTGAACGTGCTGGGCTGGCATCTCACCGATGACCAGGGCTGGCGGCTCGAGATAAGAAAGTATCCGCGCCTGACCGGCGTCGGTGCCTGGCGCGTGCCGGCGGGCAGGGCGGCAGCGCGCGACATCGATCCGGCGACCGGCCGCGCGCGCCTGTACGGCGGCTTTTATACCCAGGATGACGTGCGCCGCATCGTCGCGCACGCCGCGGCGCGCAACGTGACCATCGTGCCGGAGATCGACATGCCCGGTCACGCGAGCGCGGCCATCGTCGCCTACCCGCAGCTCGGCGTGACCAGTGAGCCGCCGCAGGCGGTGCCGGCCGACTGGGGCGTCTACCCGAATCTCTTCAACGTGGAGGAGTCCACGTTTGGCTTCCTGGAGGACGTACTCGCGGAAGTCATGGAGCTGTTCCCGGGGCAGTACATCCACGTGGGCGGCGATGAGGCGGTGAAGGATCAATGGCAGGCGTCGGCGCGTGTACAGGCACGCATGCGCGAGCTGGGCGTGCCGAGCGAGGCGGCGCTGCAGGGATACTTCACGCACCGGCTGGGTGAGTACCTGCGCGCGCACGGACGGCGGCTGGTGGGGTGGGACGAGATTCTCGAAGGCGGCGTGCCCGCGGATGCAACGGTCATGTCATGGCGCGGGGTGCAGGGCGCGATCGCCGCGGCCGCTGCCGGACATGATGCGGTGTTGTCGCCGGACCCCGCGCTCTACCTTGACAGTCGCCAGGGCCGCTCGCCGCGTGAGCCGCCGGGTCGCGGACAGGTCGAGACCCTCGCGGACGTGTATCACTTCGACCCCCTGCCGGGACCCTTGTCGGGCGCGCAGCAGCACGTGCTCGGACTGCAGGCGAATCTGTGGACCGAACACGTGCGCACCGAGGAGCGTGCCGCCTACATGACCTGGCCGCGCGCCGCCGCGCTCGCCGAGGTGGGCTGGTCGCCCGCCGCACGGCTGGACTGGCCAGATTTCCTGCAGCGGCTGCCGGCGGAGTTTGCTCGTTTGCGCCTGCTCGGCATTCATTATTCGGACGAGGTATTCGCGCCGCCGCGCACCGTGGGGCCGGGCGAGCGGCACCTGAGCCAGGATCTGAAGACCTGCACCGACAAGCTCGTCCTGTCGCTCGAGGATGACGCGCCCATCGAAGGCGAGCGCGCGGTGTTCCTCATCGACATCATGAACCCTTGCTGGATTCTGCCGGGCGTTGATCTGTCGCATGCGGCGACGCTGACCGCCGCAGTAGGTCAGGTGCCATTCAACTTCCAGATCGGCAAAGACATCGAGGCCATCAGACTCAAACCGCCGCGTACGCCTGCGGGCGAGCTCGAGGTGCGTCTGGATACCTGTGAGGGTGAGCCCATTGCGCTGCTGCCGCTCGCACCCGCTGCCGACAACGACGCGGTGACGGTGCTGCCGGCGGTGCCTGTGTCGAGCTCGCGTGGGCCGCACGACCTGTGTTTCACGTTCACTCAGCGCACGCTCGATCCGATGTGGGCGATCGACTGGGTGCAGCTCGCGCCATGACGCGCCCGGGCACCATCCTGCAGGCGCCGCTGGCGGGCTGGAGCACCCCGCTCGAGGAGGCGCCCGATGAAGTGTTTGCCAGCCGCTTACTCGGCGACGGGCTGGCCATCGATCCGACCTCGGCCACGCTCTGCGCCCCCTGCGACGGGGAGCTGATCGTGATCGCCGCCGCGCGACACGCCGTGACGCTCCGCACTGCGGAGGGGTGCGAGGTGTTGCTGCATGTCGGCATCGATAGCGTGGAACTCGGGGGGCAGGGTTTCGAGCTGCACGCGCCGCAGGGCGCCCGGGTAAGAGCGGGCGAGCCGCTCCTCAGCTTCGATCTGGATCTCCTCGCACGGCGAGCCCGCAGCGTTCTCACCCCCGTGATCGTGACTGCGGACAGCGGCTTTCGGATTGTGCGCCGCAGCTCGGGCTGCGAGCTCGCGGTCGGGAACTTCCTCATGGAAGTCGCCTCGCAGGCGACCGAGGCCTCCGCGCCGGCCGCGCCAGGCGACGCGACAACGGTGCGTCGCCTCAAAGTCGGCTTTGAGCACGGCATTTACACGCGGCCGGCGGCGCTGCTTGCGGGCTCGGTGAGGAGTCTCGCCGCGGACGTGCGCATCGCGGCGCACGGACGCGAGGCCAATGCGCGCAGCATCGTGGCGCTGATGGCGCTCGGCGTCGAGCGCGGGGAGGAAATCGAGATCCGTGCCACTGGGCCCGACGCCGCGGTCGCCGTGCAGGCGCTGACTGCGGTGCTGTCGGGGACGCTGTCGTGAAGGCCCTGCTCGCGAGTCTGCAGAAGGTGGGCGGCGCCTTGATGCTGCCCATCGCGGTGCTGCCGATCGCAGGCCTGCTGCTGCGCCTGGGGCAGCCGGATCTGCTCGATTCGGCGTCGGTGGCCGCGGCGGGCGAGGCCATCTTCTCGAACCTCGGCCTGTTGTTCGCGATCGGCGTCGCGGTGGGGCTGGCGCGCGAGAATCACGGCGCGGCGGGACTGGCGAGCGTGGTCGCCTATCTGGTGGCGACCAAGGGAGCGGAGGTCCTGATCGCGGTGCCGGTGGCGGCAGTTGCCGATGTCAGCGGCCGTGCGCGCGAGCTGGCGGTCGCGGCGTACAAGGCGCACGAGCTCGCCAAGCTCAGTGTGCCGGTGGGCATCCTTTCGGGTCTGACTGCCGGGGCGCTCTACAACCGCTTCTACAACATCAAACTTCCGAGTTACCTCGCCTTCTTCGGCGGGCGGCGTTTCGTGCCGATTGCCAGTGGTTTCGCGGGCCTGGTGCTGGCGGGCGCGTTCGGCACGCAGTGGCAGCACCTGGAGCAGGGCATGGACGCGCTCAGCCGCTCGGTGCTGCACGCCGGCGCGCTCGGCCTGTTCGCCTACGGCGTGCTCAACCGCGTGCTGATCGTGACCGGCCTGCATCACATCATCAACAACATTGCCTGGTTCCTGCTCGGGGACTACCACGGCGTCACCGGCGATCTGAAGCGCTTCTTTGCCGGCGATCCGAGCGCCGGCGCGTTCATGTCGGGCTTCTTTCCGGTGATGATGTTTGGCTTGCCGGCCGCCTGTCTCGCCATGTATCACACCGCGCTGCCCGAGCGGCGGCGCGCGGTCAGCGGACTGCTCGCTTCCATCGCGCTGACCTCGATCCTCACCGGCGTCACCGAGCCGATCGAGTTCACCTTCATCTTCCTGGCGCCGGTGCTGTACGCCGTGCACGCGCTGCTCACCGGCGTGGCGTTCATCATCATGAACGCGCTCCACGTGAGACTCGGTTTCGGCTTCTCCGCGGGCCTGTTCGACTATGTGCTGAACTTCAGCCGCGCCACGCGGCCGTTGTGGCTGGTGCCGGTGGGCGCGCTGTATTTCGCCCTGTACTACGGACTGTTCCGCCTCGTCATTGTCAGGCTCGATCTGCAGACCCCGGGACGCGACGCCCTCGAGAGCGCCGCGGCGGCGCTGCCGGCGCTGCCGCTCGAACGCGCGCGCGCCTGGATCAGCGCCCTCGGCGGCGCTGCCAACCTCGTGTCGGTAGACGCCTGCACCACGCGCCTGCGGTTGTTGGTTGCGAATCAGGCGGCAGTCGATGAAGGTGCGCTGAAGCAACTCGGCGTCCGGGGTGTGGTGCGACCGTCAGCCAACACGCTGCAGGTGGTGATCGGCACCCTTGCCGATCAGGTTGCCGGAGAGATCCGCAGCGCGCTGCACGGGTCCGCGAGCTCCGCCGCCGTGCCGGGCAGCTCCGCCCCGGCGCTTGCCACGCCGGCGCCGGACACGGTGGCGACGCCCGCGGTGGATGCGGAGGCGCTCCTGGCCGCCCTCGGCGGACGCGCCAACGTGCGCGCGGTGGAGGCCGCAGCGAGTCGGCTGCGGGTGAGCGTGAGCGATGCCGCGCTCATCGACCGCGATGCCATTCGCGGCCTTGGGCTGCGCGGCACGGCGATACCGGCCGCGGGCTGCGTGCACGTGATCGTGGGCCCCGCCGCGAATGCCGCGTGTGCGGCGCTCAGGAAGCTACTGGGGTAGGGGCCGTAGGGGGATGGGTTGAGATACCCATGGCGCGAACATTCAAGCCCCCTGCTGCAGGGCAGGGCTGGATGTTCTTTGCGGCCGTTTCCGCGTACTCTACGAGAGATAAAAACGTGCCGGGAGCGAACTTCAAGTCGCGGTGGCATACCTAAAACTATAAAGATGAGAGGGATTGGAAGATGCTCATTCTCACACGCCGGGTTGGCGAAACCGTCATGATCGGCGACGACGTGACCATTACGGTTCTGGGGGTCAAAGGGAATCAGGTACGGGTCGGCATCAATGCGCCGAAGAGTGTTGCCGTCCACCGGGAAGAGATCTACGAGCGCATCAAGCGCGAGCAGCAGTCGTCGGACGCGCCGGAGAACAAGGCGGCCGACTACGCACCCGTCTGAGTCGCCGCGCGAGCCTGAATCAGCGGAAGCTCGGCAGCAGCGGGGCGACCAGCGACTGTACCTCGGAGCGGCGCACGGTGGCCGCGGCGTCCGCGATGTCGGGCGCGAGCAGCCGGTCGGTCTGCGCGAAAGGCACTTTGAGCCGCAGCGCGCTGTGGGCGTGCTGCAGGCGCGGCGAAGTCTTGAGCGGCGCCCGGAAGTCCACCCCCTGGCACGCGGCGAGAAATTCGAGCGCGACGATGTTGAGTGCGTTGCCCGCCATGGTGAGGAGCCGCCGCGCGCCGTGCGTCGCCATGCTCACGTGGTCCTCCTGGTTGGCGGAGGTGGGAATGCTGTCGACGCTCGCCGGGTGGCACAGCATGCGGTTCTCGGCGACCAGCGCGGCGGCCGTCACCTGCGCCATCATGAAGCCGGAGTTCACGCCGCTGTCGGGGGCCAGGAACGGCGGCAGTCCGCTCATCTTCGGGTCGACCAGCAGCGCCAGGCGGCGCTCGGTGATCGAGCCCACCTCCGCACAGGCGAGCGCGAGGATGTCGGCCGCGAACGCCACCGGCTCGGCATGAAAATTCCCGCCCGATAGCACCTCGCCGGTATCCGGAAAGATCAGCGGATTGTCGGTGACGGCGTTCGCCTCGATGCTGAGCGTGGCCGCCTGTTGGGTGATCAGGTCGAGGCACGCGCCCATCACCTGCGGCTGGCAGCGCAGCGAGTACGGATCCTGCACCCGCGTGCAGGTGCGGTGCGATTCGCGGATCTCGCTCCCGGAGAGCAGCTCGCGGTACACCTGTGCCACGCGCGCCTGACCGTCGTGGCCGCGCAGGTGGTGGATGCGCGAATCGAACGGCGCATCGCTTCCCAGCAGCGCATCGACCGACAGCGCGCCGCTCACCACCGCGCCCGCAAACACCGTTTCGATTTCGAACAGTCCCGCGAGCGCGAGTGCGGTCGACACCTGGGTGCCGTTGAGCAGCGCCAATCCCTCCTTGGGTCCGAGCGTGAGCGGTGCCAGCGCTTCCTGCGCCAGCGCTTCCGCCGCCGGCAACACTTCGCCGCGGCGGCGCACATCCCCCAGACCCAACAACGCCAGCGACAGATGCGCGAGTGGCGCAAGATCTCCGGAGGCTCCGACCGATCCCTGCGCCGGCACGCACGGACACAGGCCGGCGTTGATGAGTCGCTCGAGAAAGCGTGCCAGCTCCATGCTCACCCCGGAGAACCCCTGCAGCAGGCTCGCGAGCTTCAGCACCAGCGTGAGGCGCACGATCGCATCGTCGAGCAGCGGGCCGACGCCGGAGCTGTGCGACAGGATGATGTTCCGCTGCAGCAGGGTGCGCTGCGCGGCCGGGATGCGCGTGTTCGCGAGCAGGCCGAAGCCGGTGTTGATGCCGTAGGCGGGCGCATCGGCCGCCGCGAGCCGCGCGGTGACGGCGTGGGCCTCGCGCACGGCGCCGAGTGCCGCCGCGTCGATCTGCACGCTGACCGGGCCCTCGTACACGCGTCGCAGGTCGGCGAGGCGCAGCGGCCGGGAGCCGAGCTTCAGAGAGTCGGGTTCGGCCATCGCAGCACCTCTGCCGCGCGCACCACGGTGCGGCGCGGGTTAAAGCCAATCCAGTACCCGAGCTCCTCGATGGAGCGCAGGTTCCACACCACGAAGTCGGCCGCCTGGCCGGCAGCGAGCGCGCCGCGTTCACCGTGCAGCCCGAGCGCGCGCGCCGCATGACGCGTGACACCCAGCAGCGCTTCCTCCGCCGTCAGGCCGAACAGCCGCGTCGCCATGCTCATCGCGAGCAGCAGTGAGGCGCCGGGCGCCGAGCCGGGATTGCAGTCGCTGGCGATGGCGAGCGCCACCTGGTGCGCGCGCAGCGCCGCAAGCGGCGGCTTGCGCTCGGCGCCGAGGCAGTAGAAGGCCACCGGCAACAGCACCGCCACGGTGCCGGCGCGCGCGAGCGCTGCAGCTTCCCTCTCGCCCGCGTACTCCAGATGATCGCACGACAGCGCGCCCTGGCGGGCGGCCATCAGCGTGCCGCCGAGGTTGCTGAGCTGCTCGGCGTGCATCTTGACCGGCAACCCGAGCGCGCGCGCCGCCGCGAACAGCCGCTCGGCCTGGGCGACGCTGAAGGCGATGTTCTCGCAGAATATGTCCACGGCATCGACCAGTCCCTGCGCGCACAACTCCGGCAGCCACTCGCGCGCGATGGCCTCGATGTACTCATCGGCGCGCCCGCGGTATTCCGGCGGCAGGGTATGGGCGGCGAGCAGCGTGGTGCGCACGGTCACCGGAAACGCGCGGCCGAGGTGGCGCGCCACGCGCAGCATCTTCGCTTCATCCGCCAGCGTCAGGCCGTAGCCGGATTTGATCTCGATGGTGGTGACGCCCTCGGTGAGCAGCGCCGCCAGCCTTGGTGCGCTCTCGTCGAACAGCTGCGCCTCGCTCGCGGCCCGCACCGCGCGCACGCTGGCGAGAATGCCGCCGCCGGCGCGCGCGATTTCCTCGTACGAGCGGCCGCGCAGGCGCTCGGCGTACTCGTTGGCGCGGGTGCCGGCGAACACCAGGTGCGTATGACAGTCGATGAGACCGGGTGTGACCCAGGCCCCGGCGAGGTCATGGACCTCATCCGCGGCACCCGCCGGCAGCGCCGCCTCGTCCCCCACCCACTCGATGCGCCCGGCGCGGGTCGTGAGCGCACCGCGCGCGAAAACGCGCGCCGCCGCGTCACAAGTGACGAGCTGCGCGTTGCGCCAGAGCTTGAGCGGTTCGGACATGCGGGTCTTGCCGCTCAGCCTGGCAGGAAGGGCAGGTTGAGGTGCTGCGCGCGGGCACACTCGATCGCGCTCTCGTAGCCGGCGTCGGCATGTCGCATGACGCCGCTCGCCGGATCGTTCCACAACACGCGCTCGATGCGGCGCGCGGCGGCGGGCGTGCCGTCGCAGACGATGACGAGGCCGGCGTGCTGCGAGTAACCGATGCCGACGCCGCCGCCGTGATGAATCGACACCCAGGTCGCGCCGCTGGCGGTGTTGAGCAGTGCATTGAGCAGCGGCCAGTCCGCCACGGCATCGGAGCCGTCGCGCATCGCTTCGGTCTCGCGGTTCGGGCTGGCCACCGAGCCGGAATCCAGGTGATCGCGGCCGATGACAATCGGCGCCTTGAGCTC
>Ga0307469_10000479_pt1 | contig 14784 bp, 7 predicted proteins | sample atmos_gasesAM2C__FD_203084 | JGI IMG/M metagenome (GOLD analysis project Ga0307469, IMG submission 203084) | Hardwood forest soil microbial communities from Morgan-Monroe State Forest, Indiana, United States - atmos_gasesAM2C_515 | ecosystem: Environmental > Terrestrial > Soil > Temperate forest...
CGGCGGTTCTTCTGCGGGCGACGACATGCGCCTCGTCGTCCTGAATCTCGCCGCCGGATTCTTGCGGACCATATCCATAAGAATACGGATAGTAGCGATAAGAATAGTAATAGTCAGGCGCGCTGGAATCCACCGCGTTCAAAACGACACCCAGCATCCGGCACTTTACGCTGGCCAGCAGATCGCGGGTACGCGAGAAGGCCTCCTTGGGGGTCTCTCCGCTGCGTACTACGAGAAGCACGCCATCGGCGAGAACGGACAGGATGACTGCGTCGGTGGCAGCCATAACGGGGGGCGAGTCGATGACGATAAACTTATGTTTGAAACGCAGCTCCTGAAGGGCTTCGGCCAGTTTACGCGAAGAGAGCAAGTCCGCGGGATTCGGCGGCAGCGGCCCGGTGGGAATTGCGGAGAGATTGGGAATCGCGGGGTGAGGCACGGTCACCAAGTCCAGGCTGGAAACTCCGGCGAGGTAGGAACTCAAACCAGCGTACTTGCCGTCGCCCAGATTGAGGAGCCGACCGACGCCAGGTTTTCGGAGGTCGGCATCGATGAGCAGGGTCTTGTCGCCGAGCTGCGCCAGAGTGACGGCCAAATTCGCAGCTGCCGTGGTTTTTCCTTCCCGCGGCAAGGCACTCGTGACCAGAATTACCTGCGGCGGGTGGTCGGCCTGCGAAAGCAACAGCGCGGTCCGCAGCGCACGGAAAGCTTCTGACATCTGGGACTTCGGGAGATGCTGCGCCACCAGCTCAATCTGCTTGCTGTGACCGTTCGTCGAAATCCCTTTGAGCAATGCGGGACGCCGGACCTTGCTGCCGTCACTAAAGGCCGGCACAACGGCCAGAGAGGGCAGACGCGCGATGCTCTCAATATCATCCGGAGTTTTGACGGTGTTGTCCATGTACTCGCGAAGGAGGGCCAAACCGATTCCCCCGACCAATCCGACCAGGAACGCCAGGGAAATATTCCGGGTCTTGGCGGGCCGGGAAGGAGTGGCGGGAACCATCGCCGGATCCACAATGCGAATATTCGAGGAGCGCAGGCCCACGGAAATACCCGCTTCTTTGAGTTTGGTCAGGAGTCCATCGTACAGAGTCTTGTTGGCTTCCGCTTCGCGCTTAAGGATGTTGTATTCCACCAGGCGCTCGGACATCTGGTTAGCTTCCGCCTTCTGATGATCGAGTGCCTGCGTCAGAAGAGTCTCGTGCTGGCGAGCCGCGCGATAGTCGCTGTCCATCTGGTTGATGACGTTTTTCTTCTCGTTTTCCGCGAGACCGTCAATTTCCTTGATCTGCGCTTGCAAACGCTGCACCCGGGGATAGTTTGGTCCATATTGATTGAGCGCGTCGGTGTACTGGGTGTAGATCTCGGCGCGCTTCCTCATGATGTCCTGGAGAACCATGTTGTCGCGCAACTGTGGAACGTTACCTGCATCACCGGATTTCGCAAACTCATAAAGCGCTTCCTTCTTCATTCGTTCACTCTGCGCTTCGGTGAACTCCTTGTTGACATCGGAAAGGCGCTGGGTGGTGATGTTCTGTTTGTCGTCGAGCGTCCAGATCTGATTCTGCCGCTCGTACGCGATGCGCGCGTCCTCGGACTTTTGCACCTTGATCTTAAGCTCAGTGAGCTGGTCGGCAAGCCAGGAAGATGCCTGGGCGGTCGCTTCATACTTGCTGCGAAAATTCTGCTCAATGTAGTTCTCGATGTGCGCGTTCACCACGCGGGCCGCAAGCTGCGGATCGGTGGATTCGAATGTAACGTCCATCAGCCGGCTGTTAGGAACACGTTTTACGCTCAGGCTGGTGAGAAATGCGGCTAACTCCGGCGGACGCTTTTGATTGGCGAGGCTGCCGCTATTGATCGCTTCGGAAGGTCCATCGCCGGAAGAGAACTCCGGGTAGGCCGCGAGACCTCCGTTTCGGATCGTCTGCAGGGCCAGAGTCTCACTCGTCAGGATCTTGCCTTGCGTCTCAATGTAATTATCGAGGTCCACCATGTAGTCGTACGAATCGACGCCCTGAAACGGCAGGATATTGGCGTTTTCTCGGTCAATCTCGATGCGCGCCGTGGAAATGTAGACGGGGCGCATGCGGAAAGTGGCGATCGAAACGATGGTCACAACTGCCAGAAGAAAAGAAAGAATGAGCCACTGCTGCTTGCGTAAAATCAGTAGATAGTCGTAAAGATGAGGCTCGTGGGGAGAAAGATCCCAGGCTGGCAAGCGGGCCGGCAGGGCAATCATCTCCACGGCGCCATTCGAGCCGTTTTCGCGGGGCACAATATTGTGTTCTTCTGCCATTTTCTAGTGATACGCGACCCGGAAAATTGCCACCGCCGAGCCGATCGCGAGTCCGAGCTCCGCCGCCCGCAGCATGGCCTGTTTTGCGGCATTCTCGGGAATGTACAGCACGTCGCTTGGCTGAAGCTGTAGATCTTCCGCTTCCCGGTTGACTACCTTTTTTAAGTCTACGGCCACTTCGTGTTGACGCCCCTGGTTGTCTTTGCGAATAACCACAGCTTGGGAAGTTCTGGCCGTTCGCGTCATGCCGCCGGCGAGAGCCAGTACCTTCAACGTGGTCAACTGGAACCGGTCGTTCGAAACGACGAAGCCCCCGGGCCGGGTGACCGCTCCCAAGACATAAACAATGCCCGCATGCGGCACGGTCACGATATCTCCTGCCTGCAACATGATATTGTTTCGCGAGCCGCCCGCTTCTAAAAGCTCGTTCAAATTTACGGTGATGATGTTGCTGGGAGCTTGCGGTTGGTTCGAGGCCGCCGCTTCCGGCAACAACGAACCACTTGCGTCGGCGGCAGGTGCAGCCGCTGCCCGCTGGGGTGTGGCGCCTTCGGAAACGGGGTTCGCCTGCGTCGCCGCGGCCCCACCAGTTTCCGCGCTGGAAGTTTGTGTCGGAACAGCAGGAATTACATCTTCTAGAATAGGCGGGGGCTCCAAAGATTCGTCTGAGTCTGCCGACTCAGTGCGCGTCACGATGACACTGTCCCCTGCGTCGTTTGCAATTCCGCCTACTTGGGCCAGAACCTCGATGAGGGTCACAGGACCCTCCGCTTGATAAACCATCGGATGAGCGACTGCACCCACGATGGTGATGGGCTTGCTCTTCCGCTCCTTTACGTTAACGTTTACCTGCGGGTGGGATACCAAGCCGTTAGCTTCCAGGACTTCCGCGATTTTTTGCTGTGTCTGGGTTTCCGTCAAACCAGCAACGTGCAGGCGCACGGGAACCAACGGGATGCCGATCGATCCCACTTGGCTGACACGCACGTCCCCGCTCAGTTCCGGGACATCAAAAACCTGGATTCCAAGTACGTCGCCGCTGCCAATGATGTAGTCGTGCAGCGCGATCCTGGTGATAACCATGGACCGCGAGCGGATTCGATCGTTGGTCTGTTGTGGCGTCTCAAGAACGGTCTGCGCAGCATTGGACGAAGCCAGTGCCAACATTCCAAACAACGTGACAGAGACACAGCACAAAGTGCGCGCACCCAGTCTAGCTGGCTGCATTCTAATGGATGACCCCCAAGTCTCCAGTATAGCGCCGGGCAGGGCCAGTCAATCAGCAATTGCCCATTCTGATAAGAGGATGTCCCGGCCGGGCTGATTGGGACGCTGGTCAGACTATATCACTAGTTGCCAGATTAGCTAATATAAAAAATAGTAGAATATTGGCGGGAATATGCAGGTTGAAGTCCACCAGACTATGCACCAGGAAGCCGATACATCCCACCAGGCCGGATAGATGGAGTGTCGCGGCAAAAGCGTGGTTTCCTGGCGGCAAGCGGCGAATCGATTCGAAAAACAAAACGCCTAGGAACCAGGCACAACAAAGTCCCCCGAGGAGTCCTGTCTCCGCCAGTCCTTCCAGATAATCATTATGCGTATGGTTCACTACTTTACCGTCGTAAAGCGATTCATATTGGGGAAAGACGGTCTGCAAAGTGCCAAATCCCGTGCCCGTCCAGGGGTGATCCAAGAAGATCCGCCAGGTGTCCGCATGCATGGAGGCGCGTTTCCCGACAGTCACTTCGAGACTTTGTAGGGAGGAGAATCTGTCGAGGATCTGACGCACCCCCAGCCAGGACACCATCAAAATAGCGACTAGGACGACAACTCCTCCCGCGAGAACGTTCCTGCCCGCCGCGCGGCGCAACACTAACAGCAGGGCGAGGGCCGCAAGCTCCACGCCCAGGCTGATGATCCCGCCGCGAGAGGCGGAGAGTAGTAGAGCACCTAAGGGCAACAAGGCAAACAACCCTACAATGAGCCAACGCTCACGGCGGACTTTCCCCATTACCAGAGGCACAAGGGAGATGGGAATCAGAAGCTCCATGAATCCCGCAAAATGATTCCGATTGACATAGGGCCCGAATGGGATTCCTCCGTACCGCATTTCGCGGAACCAGTACAGTTTGCCGTTAAACGTGAGATGCTGCAAAATGCCGAATCCTGCAACCAGAAATCCGAGCGCCATGAGGAACCAGACGAATCCTCGCCAATCCCCCCGCGTGCGGCAGGCCTGAACCGCAACGAACAACACAATCATATCCGCCAGAAGAAGTTGCAGTTCCGTCCGCGTGTTGTAGGCGGAAGCGGTGGCATGAAACGCCCATTGCCCAAAAATCACCACCGCGAACGCCGCAAGGGGAAGTAATAAAGGAGAAATGATGACGATTTCTTCTTGGAAATAAGCGCGCGCCGCCCAGACAACAAAGAGGATTCCCGCGCCCGATTCCAGAATTGCGCGAGCCCACGGCTCGACGGCACCATGCGCCAACACACCAAAGACCAGCAGCGCGCAAATGCCTAGCCGGAGAATTTTCATGGCGGCTGCACTCCGGGATTTTCCGGAACCAGTGCGACATCATCCACCCATGCCGTCCCACGGATCTCATTCTCGAGCTTTCCGCTTGCGTTCCTTCGGATGCAGATTTGCACGCCATGAGACTCTTTCTCCGAGGTCCAGGAGGCCTCGACGACTGTCCACGGCTCGCTTCCGTGAACTTCCGGGGTCAGAACGAGTCGCGGGCCGGGGACATCCACCGAGCGCAGACTAAAACGCACGCCCTCATCAGTGGTGAGCCCTCTCGTCCGCACCCAGCCGGAAAAGTGATAGGCCGTGGAAGGTCGAACCGGAGCAATGGCGCAGGCATTCTCAAAATCCAAATTGCGTTTGCCATTGAACTGCAACTGCAACGATTGCCCGCCGGAATGCTTTTCTCTTGTGTCCAGGCGGATTTGGACGCTATTGAATGACGCAGGGTATTCCCAGGCAAATCCGCCGCCCACCGCACCGGTTTCAAAGCCGCCATCCCAAACCACGGAACCCGCGGGATCAGGACTTGTTGATAATCCGCTGAACCCTACTGCCTCGCTCCAGACGCGGCTCGCCATCTCCATTCGAGAAGCCCGAATCAGCAAATTCACCAGAGGGAAGGCCTCGCGCAGTTGTAATTTCGGATGAAGGGCCGCGAGCCGCGACCAGATTTTGAGCGCCGGCTCGGTTTGTTCTTCAGCCGCAAGGTCGAATATCACCGTCAGGTAGACCTCCGGATTAGCCGGCAGGACACGATCCAAAATCAAGTCGAGATCCGGGTCGGCATGCCAGCAGCGCGAAAAAGCTTCCCCGCCATGCTTGGGATCAGCCGCCACCGCTAGCCGGATTTCCGCGAAGGCGTTCTCCAACTCCCCCTGTCGCAGGAGAAAATTCCCATAACGCCAGGAAACCTCCGCGGAACGGGGATAGACGCGCTTCGCTTCCAGGAATGACTTCCGAGCCTCGGCGATATTGCCTTCGAATTCAAAGGCGCTGCCGAGGTCCAGCCACGTGTCGGCCGAGCGCGGATCGAGAGAGAGAGAGGATTGGTAAGCCTGGATGGCGCGCGGGAGGTCGGGCTGCTCGACGTTATATTGCCAGTAATGCCCGAGGAGATACCAGTTGCGCGCGTCGCCGGGCTCCAACTGCGTGGCGCGCTCGTAACCTTCGGGAGTTTCCCGGCCGACCTGGTGCGCGGCGCGGGCGTTGCGGATGCTCAAGTAGGAAAGAGATAGACACAAACCCAAGGCGAACAAAACGATCGTGGCACGTGCCGCGGGGGTGGACAAGCGCAGGATCATCTTCCGGTACTCTGCCTAGGGCGGATGAGAGTTGCAAGATGAAATTATGAGATGACCAAACAACAAGAAGCTGTCGCGCAAGCTGAACGCAGACTTACTTGCCAGACGAAGCCGAGAGAGAATCGTTGCCCCGGCCGCGGCGGCGCACGTCGATTCCCAGGCGCTTGATTTTTTGATTCAGGGTGGAGAGAGGGACAAGGAAACGTTCGGCGGCTTCCGTCTGATTCCATCCGGTGCGTTCGAGCATGTCCACAATCACGCGCCGCTCGATCTCGTCCATGATTTGAAACAGGGAAGGCTTCGAATGATCGGCCCCGGTGCGCGCGCCGGGTTCACCGGGGAGAGCGGGAACGAATTCGGAAAGCTGCAGCCGCATGCCCCCGACAATTTCCTTGCTGCGAATATTCTCCGGCAAAAGATCGGCATCCACTCTCTCTTGCGTCGAGAGAACCACGGCGCGCTCGACCACGTTCTCAAGTTCGCGCACATTGCCGGGCCACTCATAATCCATCATCAATTTCATCGCCGTCGAAGTGAATTGCCTTAGTGGCTTGCTGTTTTCCTGGCAGTACCGCTCAAGGAAGCGGGCGAGCAGCAGGGGAACATCCTCACGGCGGTCGCGGAGCGGGGGAAGCTGCAAGTGAATCACATTCAGGCGGTGATACAAGTCTTCGCGAAATCGGCCTTCGCGAACCAGTGTAAGCAGGTCGACATTGGACGCGGCCACGATGCGGACGTCCACTTTGATCTGTTCGGTGCCACCCAGCCGCATGAATTCACGTTCTTGAATGACGCGCAAAAGCTTGGCCTGAGTTTCCGGGCTGATTGTGGCGATCTCATCGAAGAAGATCGTTCCTTGATCCGCGACCTCGAAGAGACCTTTTTTGGATGCCACCGCGCTCGTGAAAGCCCCCTTGACGTGGCCGAAGAGCTGCGATTCGAGCAGGTCCACGGGAATCGATCCGGTATTCACCGGTACAAATGCTTTGTCCGCGCGAGGAGAAGCCGAATGGATGGCCTTGGCGATAAGCTCCTTGCCCGTTCCGCTCTCCCCGCTGATCAGCACCGTGGAGCGCGAGGGCGCCACCTGCGCAACAAGGTCCAGCAGCGTCAGCATCTTCTCGCTTTTCCCGATAATGTTTGGAAAATTGAAGCGCTGCTTCAGCGCGCGCTTTAGGTGGAGGTTTTCCTCGCGGAGCCGCCGCGATTCCACGGCTTGCGCCACCTGCGCCAGCAGTTCATCGTTGGACCATGGCTTGGTGATGTAATCCATCGCCCCGCTTTTGAAAGCAGCGCGCGCCATTTCGATGGATCCATAAGCCGTGATCAGCACCACGGAAAGCTCCGGATCGCGCCGTCGGATTTCGCGGAGCAGCTCGAGACCGTTGCGGTCTGGCAAGCTTACATCGAGCAGCAGCAGATCGAAGGGGTGTTCCTCCAGCTTCGCCAGGCCGGATTCCCCGGTATCCGCACTCGATACACCATAACCCTCGTTGGTCAACAGCAGTTCGAGGCCTTCCCGGATTTCCGATTCGTCATCGACTACAAGAATGGAGCCCTTAGACATGCGCTGCTTTCCTGACGGCAGGGAACTCGACGTGGAAAGAGGTGCCTTTCCCGGGCGTGGACCGTACGTCAATTTTTCCTTTGTGTTCGCGGATGATTCCGTAGCTTACAGAAAGTCCCAGGCCGGTGCCGCGGCCGCTGCCCTTGGTCGTGAAGAACGGATCGAAAATACGGTGGATATGCTCGCGCGGTATACCCGCGCCTGTGTCGGCAACTTCGACCTCAACGCTTCCGTTATGCGCGCCCGTGCGCACCTCAAGCATGCCTCCGCCGGGCATGGCATCGCGGGCATTTAAGAATAAATTCAGGAAGACTTGCTGTAATTTGTTGGCTGAACCGCGCACGGAGGGTAACGTTTCACCCAGATGTTTCACCACCTGGATCCGCGAGGTCTTCAAGGGATGCGCGACCAGTGACAGCGTTTCTTCCACCACCCGGTTTACGTCCACATCGATAAGCTCGGTGCCTCCCGTGCGCGAAAAATTCAGCAGGTTGTTGACGATTTCACTCGCCCGGAACGTTTGCTTCACGATCTTGTCGATGATCGTTTGCTTCGGGTCGCCCTCCGGCATCTGCTTCGCTAGCATCTGGATGTAGTTGGAAATCACCGCCAGCGGCGTGTTTACTTCGTGCGCCACGCCCGCCGCCAGAAGCCCGAGCGAGGTCAGCTTCTCGGTCTGCGTCATCTGCTCTTCCAGGCGCTCGCGCTGCGTCACATCATCGAAAAGCAGCAGCCGGCCGATGCGTTCGCCGGATTTGCTGACCAGGGGCGTAATCGAAACGTTTAGCGTCAGCAGTTTGCCTTGATGGTGCACCCGCTGCTTATAAATTCCGGTAATCTGTTCCTGATCGCCGCGAGCCGTAATTTCCTCGGCAAGCTCCGGCGGCAACAACGAACTCAGTTGACGTCCGACGGCTTCCTGCCGCGCGACGCCGAAGAGCTGCTCCATCCGGGTATTCCAGCTTTCGACGATCCCGCCCAGATCTACGGCCAGCACGCCTACGTTCAACGACTCCACGATGTTTTCGCTGAAGTCTTTTAAGCGCGCGATCTCCAGGGCCTTCTGTTCGAGCGAGGTATAAAGTTGTGCGTTGTCGAGCGCGACCGCCACGTAGCCTGCGATCGTCTGCACCAATTCCACGTCGTCGCTGGACAGGAAATCGCCATCCACGGTTTTTCCCAGACCCAGCACCGCGACGGTATGCTCGCGGATCCGGCAGGGAACGAAATAATTCAGGTCCAGTTGTTCCAGCGTGCGACGCTGCGATTCGCTGACTTCTTTTGCGGAACGCGGTGATTCAAAAAACAGGGCGCCTCGACCGAATTCGGCTCTGTCTGGCGCGAGAAAGCTGAGATCCATTGGTTCGGGCAGCCGGACGCCCATCGACCTCGCCAATCGCATCTGTCCGGGCCGCGCGGGATCTTCCATGAAAATTCCCAGCCGGTCGACCAACAACGTCTGCGACACACGGTCCATTACCGAGCCGAGCATAGGATCCATGCGGACTTCGTTCGTTAGAGTGCCGCCGAATTCGATCAGCGTGCGGCGGTAGTCCAGGCGGTCTCGGTAGAAAAAGCGGTCAAGGCGCCCCTGAATCCACTCCCGGAAGGGCTGGAAAAGAAAAGCCGCGGTGACGATGGCTATCATGCCGCCGGCCGGGCCACTCGTTTGCGCATGAAAGATTTCCGCGATAAGAGCGACCAGTGCGAAATAAACCGCCGCGACCCCCGCGGTCGCCACCGTATACGCCAGGCCACGCTTGAAAATAATGTCCACGTCCATCAGGCGGTAACGAATGATGGCGTACCCGAAGCAAAGCGGGATCAGCACCAGGCTGAGAGCCGCGAATTTCATCCACGCAGACTGCTCGAGATCGAACACAAACGGCGCAATATAAAACAGCGTGAACGGCAGGCTCCCCGCGAGTGTGCCTCCCGTCAGCCATTTTAATTGCTGCCGAAGGATGCCGGAAGGCGCGGTACGAAAACTCTTATAAAAAGCCAGCCCCGCAGTAAGGAAGCATGCACCCAGGTAGCTGAGCTCAATTTTATCGAGTACTACTCGGGAGCCAAGCCAAGGCACAAATCCCAGCACCTGATTCGCCGCGCTCACATGGATCGCGAACAAGGTCAACGGAGGGCCATAGACAAAGCCAAGTTTCGAAAAAGAGCGCCGCGCGTCTTCCGTGCGCCCTGGAAATAACAGCGCGAAATGAAGCAGCAAGGCCGGTGCGAGCAATCTCGCCAGGATGTTCGCCCAATATACTTCATAGTCGAAGGCATCAAGTTTGCCGCTGTAATGAAACGAATAGAAGATGAAGGAAACCAGGCAGAAAACATAAAAGTGAACGGCGCGCGGCGCATTCCACCGCCGCACAAAGATGAACATTCCGATGAAGAGATACAAAAGCCCGACTACGCGAAGGTAATTTTCTATGGAGGCGGGCTTCTCGGCCGGCGCAGTAACCAGGGGCGCCTCAAACTCTTCGCCGTTGCGCGCCAGTTTATACCGCACTTGGGTCCAAAGCCCTGCACGCCACAGACGTTTGGTAACCTGCACCTGGCTACTGACAGTTGAGCCATTGATGGCGATCAATAGGTCGCCCGGGCGTATGCCCGCTCGCATAGCGGGAGAATTGAAGGCCACTTGCCAGGCTTCCACCCCGTGCGAAGTGTCCAGCCAGGCCACGCCATCGTCGGGCGTCTCAAATTGTGTTCGCTGGACGAAGTTCAGCCAGGCAAAAATCATGGCGGCAAGCGTGGCAAGCGCCAGCACGACTGCCCCGAGACTTACTCGCAAGGTTTGCTTCATTTCTTCTGTTCTTGACGAGGACACAGCCCGCGCACGGAAAGTGGATGCAACTGGATGTCCATTCTTTGGTAGGAGGCCATTCTCGTAACTATCTATTATTCAAGGCCTTCCAAGGAAGTTGCCATGACCAGTTCAGTCAAATCCACTTTCTGGTAGTGAGCCTACAACTTTCGAAAGGTTAATTTTATCCTAAAACTGAAGACTCAATCCACCCCGGAAGGTGCGAAAGGCGGGCACGAGGACAATCTGACCATCCCTGCTGCTGACCGGTACATACCCCTGAGCCATCAGGTTATTGCAATCGGCTATTGCCTCCCATTTGCCGGGTCCGAATTTCGGCAGCGACTGGCGGACGCTCACATGCAAATAAGGATCTAATTGAAAGAGTGATTCTCCGTAGCTGTCCAAACGAGAGACGCTAACTCCGTTCACCCATTTATAGCCCACGTTCACCCGCGTTCCCAGGTGGGGGATTCTCGAGGAGACGCTGGCGCCCACGGAATGTCGCGACGTAGTTCGCAAAGCGTCCCGAAGTGCGCCGTTCGCTGCGTCGCCAGGGGTAAGCACTCCAGCAAAAGCGTAGGCCGCCGTTACTTCAACATCATGTTCCAGCTTTTCATGCAGGGCCAACCGTCCGCCCCAACTACTCGATGATCCGCCGTCGTACGCGAATCCATGCGAAAAGTAATCCTGAAAATAATCTGCGGCGGGAAGATCGCTGCCCCGGCCGAAGACAGCTACGTGTTGCTCATCGTCGTGAAACGCCGCGATCTGAAATTTTCCCTGTGCCCCTACCTTGCGTTCCGCTGCCAACTCCTCATGAGTTCCGCCCTGCAGCTTGGGATGCCCACCTCGCCAAAGTAACGCGGGAAAGGCGTCCAGCTCATTCAACGCTGCCGTCAAGGATCCGCTTTCACCCTCCGCAGGTTCAAGCACCCCGGGGGCTCCGGGTTGAGAGGCGAAAATAAGGGCCGCGCTCCACATTTCTGAAACGTGAGTGTCCAATTCAAACCGCGGGCGGATCGAGGATGCCGACGTGCCCAGTCCGACTAGCACATACTCCGCGCCGTAGCGGAGTACCGCGCGATCACCCAAGCCGATGGACCCCCCCTGGTCGGCGCGAACACCACGGAAGGTAGGTCCGAATGGACCCAGTCGCGATTCCCGCAGCACCAGGGCCGTATGGGGGCCCGCTCCCAACGAACCGGAGGGCAACCAGATGGTCGCGATGCCGCCGGCACCCGCTTCGCCTTCATAGCTCATCTGGCCTGCCAGGATGAGTCTGCTCGCGCCGCCTAGTTTTTGATCGTAGGCAAACGCTGTCGTGGGAGAAGAGGCAAGATTGGAAACCGAACCGGGACGCCGCGCTCCGTCTGTAAATTCCACTTTCATCCGGGGTTGCCCGGATTGACCTTCCAGAGTTTGGTCGGCCGCCGACAGCGAATCTTGATCCACCCATTGGAGTACAGGCCGCGTCACGGAGGCCGAACGCAACACCCATTTCCAGTCATCGGTCTCGATGGGCGCGGTAGAAGGCTGCCGCCGCAGCTGCTCGAGCGAAGAAAACATCGATTCCAGTTCAATCCGGACAACCGTGGTGAGATTTGCGGTGATGCGGATGTGCTTTTCGAGAGTCGGCAGGAAACCGGCGAGCGTGACGCGCACGGTGTACAGACCGGGAGTGACGCGGTCACCCCGGAATATGCCTTGCGTGTCGGTCAGAAAGCTCAGGTTCGAAAGCTTTCCTGTGGCTTCGGGAATAACCTCGACGCTCGCCCCAAGCTGCGGAGTACCTGTAGTGTCGCGCACAACGCCCGCGAGCTTTCCGGAGACGAGCTTCGCTTGCGCCGCCGCCCTGCTCGCCCCGAAGGACCAGCATGTTGCGGCCAGGACCAGGGCCCCCAGGACTCGGAGCCGTCCTTGTTTCACGATACTTACCTCCCCGGTGTGATGTTCGCCGCCGACTTAGTTTCCGGCGCGGCCTTCACCGTGAATTCCGCCGTTCGGGTAATAGATTGGTTGGAGTGCCCGTCGGTTGCAATTACTTCCAGGGCGTATTTCCCTGGCGCCAGCGTGGCCAGGGGGAGCAGTCTCTCGATTGTCACCTGCTCGCCGGTCTGCTTCATCTCTTCCGAGGTTTCCTTGAATTGCATCACCTGCGCGTCGCCTTTTTTCACCGTGAATTGGAACGTTGCGCTGGATTTGTGGGTTTTCTCGTCAGGCTTGAGGTTGTACACCTGCATGTAAATCCCGAGCTTCTCGTTCGGCGTGAAATCGCCGTCGAGGCGCGGCCGTACTTTGGAAGATCCCAGCACAAATTGCCCCGTCCCTATCTGTTTAGCCGGAACATGTTCGATCTGGTCAGCAAGAATCAGTGTGCTCGATCCCAACTTTTCGTCCTCGTAACGCGGAACGGCGAGGCGAGAATTGATCACCCCCACGTTGCCGCTCTGCACATCCTTGACCACCAGGTCCAGCCGGTACAGGCCTGGACGCAGCGGCACCGCCTTCTGATAGATGGACTGGAGTTTCAGCGATTGCTGGAACAGGCTTTCTGGAAAATCGCGGCTGACAGAGTCCTCGAACGTCTGCACCACACGACCCGTAAGCGTGCTCACGCGCCCGAATATGTTGATCGTCGCCGAATGAACGCCCTCTTTCGATTGGAACGACAATTGGTTATTGGGAACCTGCACAGTCACCGGCACCAAAACGGTATCGTTGGTCACCTTGAGGAAATCCGTGCGCCACGCAAAGCGCATCTGGTCGCGAACGAGCCGCGATGTCACCAGCGCTTCAAGGTCCTTGAACTTGACCTCGGGCGGCTTGAAGGCCTTGGCAAACATCTCCAACCGATTGAACTCGTCCATACTGGCGGGCGTTCCCCCCAGGGTCGTCGGCAGAAATGTTCCATCGGAGCGCGTGAAGCGGTCGGTCTTCGAAGCCATGCCCATCTGTTCCATCAAGCTCAACCCTGCTCCAGGAACGTGCAGCAGGGCGTCTTTCTCTGACGGATCCATCGTGAGGTGATACTCGCCGGAGCCGCTTGGATCCACGAACTCCATTTCCACGTTTTCGCCAATGTCCGCGATGTACCGCCAGCGCCACCTTTCCCATGGATACGTCGAGGTCGAACCTCCGCCCTCTTCCATGGGCCGATCATAGGTGCCGCCGGTTGGGTGAGACTCCACTTCGTCCGGCGGACCCCACACGATGTACATGTGACCCCGGTCCGTCTTCCATCCGGGAATGCCCGAAGCATAGTGCTCATTGGCATAGGCGATGCGGCGGTAGTGTTCTTCCTTAAAATCGTTGTCCGGCAGGTCGGGATTGCTGCTGCGCCGGAGCCAGAATTGTTCAATGAACTGTTCGCGCTCTTCGTTGGTTTCCAGTTGAAGAAAGGCGCTGCGCTCTTCCGGCGAAATAATGTAGATCACGTCCTCGCTGAGCCACTGTTTGTAGGGCCCTTCGAGCTCTTTTTCCGCTCTCTTGAGTTTTTTCTTGTGTTCTTTATCCAGTTTTTGAGGGGCGGGCGGCGCATTCTCGCCTCCTGCTTGTTGTGCCGGGATCGGTGGAATGGCGATTGCGAAAGTAAAAAGACCCGCGAACAGGATACGTGCTACCCGTGACATAAGAGACACCTCTGCTTTTAGGACGTTTGGATTCTACCCCCCGGACAAGCGCCCCGTCAATGCTGGTTAAAAGGGAGATCCCCTGCATTTTCTACCACTTGTCCACTACTCGGGCTTAGAGACCGTTTCTATTGCTCGGGTTGCCTGATAGTTCCTGACCTGGACCTTAGTACAGGTAGGTTTTCCCCGAGGAAGGCTAGAAAGAAGGACGATTTTTATGCTGATGAGGTCGGACTGAAGAATGGGATTACTGTATGCGCAGATTTTGATCGTTCGTACCTACCAGCGTGTCAAAGATTGCCAGCACGTGCCGGCGGTATTCCACGATGCGGGTAAATATATCTTTCAACTGCGGATCGCGTTCTCCTTCGCGGTGCCATTTCGCGAGAACTGCAGGAGGCACTTCGATGTCCCGGCGCAGATGCTCCGCAGAATGCCCTCGCAGGAATAGCCCGTAGAAAAACGCGGCTTCTCTCTGCGGGAAGTCGAAATCGTGGACGACTTCGGCGGGCACGAATTGTGGCAATGTTGCCATCGGTCTGACCGTCTCGCGGCCATTGTCTCCCGGAGGAAAAGGCAGTTTACTGGAAACTTTCGCGGCGTCAAGTAGTACGCTTGCTTTTCTGACGCGTGC
>Ga0307469_10000480_pt1 | contig 14780 bp, 9 predicted proteins | sample atmos_gasesAM2C__FD_203084 | JGI IMG/M metagenome (GOLD analysis project Ga0307469, IMG submission 203084) | Hardwood forest soil microbial communities from Morgan-Monroe State Forest, Indiana, United States - atmos_gasesAM2C_515 | ecosystem: Environmental > Terrestrial > Soil > Temperate forest...
GAGCACCGTGCCTATCAGCCCGGCGACGAGCTTCGCTATCTCGACTGGAAGATCCTCGCCCGGGCCGACCGCCTGTTCGTCAAGCAGTTCGAGGAAGAGACCAACCTGCGGGCGATGATTCTGGTCGACGTCAGTCGCTCGATGGCGTGGCGCGGGTCGCCGGCCCGGCTCAGCAAACGAGCATACGCCGACCGGCTCGCCGCCGCGCTCGCGCTGATCCTGCTGCGACAGCGGGACGCCACGGGCCTGATCACGTTCGACGACGCGGTGCGGGAGGTCGTCCCGGCCCGGGTGAAAGCGGGTCAATGGGCGCGCGTCGTGCGGGGCCTGGTGCGCACGCCGGACGGGATGCGCACGGCGGCCCAAGCCGCGCTGGTCCACGTCACGTCACTCCTCGCACGCCGCGGGCTGGTGGTGCTCGTCTCCGACCTACTGTTCGACCGCGAGCTCGCGTTGACGGCGCTTCGCTATCTGCGCCATCGCGGTCATCACGTGATCGTGCTGCACCTCATGGACCCCGCTGAGGCGGAGCTGTCCGGCCCTCCCGAAGTGCGATTCAAGGATCCCGAATCGGCGGCCAGCGTTGTGGTTCGGCCGCGAGAGCTGGCGCGGGCGTATGCGGACACGGTCAGTCGAGAGATCGGCGCATGGCGGACGGCGTGCCGCCGCCACGGCATCGACTATCACCACGTGCGGACCGATATGCCGTTCGGCGTGGCCCTTCGGCTGCTCGCGTGACGTTCCTGCACCCGCTGGTACTCCTGGGGCTCGCCGCCGCTGCGATTCCCGCGCTCTTGCATTTGCTCGAGCGCCGCGTTACGCCGGAGGCGGAATTCCCTCCGCTGCGATACTTGAGCGAGGCGGAGCGCCAGAGCGCTCGGCGCCTGAAACTGCAGCACCTGTTGCTCCTGGTGCTCCGAACGGCATTGATCGCCTTCATAATCCTGTCGGCCGCGCGACCGCTGCTGCCGTCGCATGGGGGTGGTAGTAGCCTCGTGCACGAGCCGACGGCGCTCGCCGTCATCCTCGACAACTCGCCCTCGTCGGGCGTCGTGGTCGATGGGCGTCCGCTGCTCGACCGACTCAAACGAACGGCGCGGGCGTCTCTCGCGCGCGCTAGCGCGGCGGACCGGCTGTGGCTCGTGCTCGCCGATGGTGTCGCCCGCGGGGGAGCGCGCGAGGCGCTCCTCGCGACCGTGGACAGCCTCGGCGTCTCCCCCCTGCGCCTCGACTTGACCGCCGCCGTCCGCGCGGCCGCGCGCCTGGTGGACGCGGAGCCGCTCGGCGCGCGCGAGGTTCACGTGGTCAGCGATCTCCAGCGGAGCACGTTGGGGCCCGGGCGCGCCGCGGTGCCGCGAGGCGTGCGGGTGCTGGCGCTCGCGCCGCTCGAGCACGTGCCGGAAAATCGGGGCATCGGTGCCGTCCAAGTCACGGACGCCGCCGTAGTGGTGAGCGTGGTGGGGAACGGCGGTGCCGGAGCGAAAGCCGTGACGGTGACGGTCCGCGTCCAAGGTCGAGAGGTGGGACGTGCCCTTGCAGCACCGGGGTCGGCGGCCACGATTGCGCTCCCCGCCCTCGGGTCAGGCTGGTGGGTGGGCGACGCGTCGCTCGATCCCGACGAGCTCCGAGTCGACGACCGGCGCCTGCTGGTCTGGCGAGTGGCGCCTCCCGCGCAGGTCGACGCACTACCCGGTGCGGGTGCGTTCGTCGCAGCGGCGCTCGCGGTGCTCGAGGAGGGACGAAGGATCAGGCGGGGGACCGAGGTGATCATCGGCGACCGCCCGGCGGCAGGATCGAAGACCAGCATCGTGATGCCGCCCGCGGACCCGGCGCTCCTGGGCGAGGTGAATCGGGCGCTCGCGGCGCGCGGAGGCCGCTGGCGGTTCGGGCCGGCGGGAACACCGGGACCGATCGCGGGAACGGCCGCGCCGGAGGGCACGCCGGTGCAGCGGCGCTATCGACTGGAGGAAGCCGGCCAGGAGGGGGTGAAGGGTCGGGACAGTGTGGTGGTGGCACGGGTAAACGGCGACCCGTGGCTGGTGCGGGACGGTTCCGTCGTGTTGATCGGCAGCCGCCTCGACACGGCGTGGACCGCGCTCCCCGCTAGCCCTTCGTTCGTGCCCTTCCTGGATGCCCTGGTGAACCGGCTGGCGCGCAACGAAGCGCCGGTGACGCAGGCGGAAGGCGCGTCGCGCGTCGAGTTTCGGACCCGGGGCGCCGACACGTTGGGCGCGACCGTGTTCGGGCCGGACCTGCGCGAGTCCGATCTCACGCCCGCCGGCGCTGGGCTCGCGCGTGACGTGCTCGGCGCGGACGTGCTCGACGACGCCTCGTTCGCCGCGGCGCGCTTCGCGGGCACGGGACGGCGCGACGTCAGCGGTCTCCTGCTCGCGCTCGCGCTACTCCTCGCGATCGCCGAGCTCGGCGTGGCCACGCTCACTCGCTGATGTCGCTCGCTTTCTTGATCGACCGGATGGCGGACCTTCCCGCCACCGAGGCGCTGGCCGGCGCGCTTCCCCGGGCCGGGGCGGCGCTGGGCGTGGCGGGGCTGCCGGGCTCGAGCCCCGTTGTGCTTGTCGGCGCCCTGGCGCGTCGGTTCCCACAGCGGGTCTTCGTCGTCTTGACCGCCACGCCGACCGATGCGGAGCGCTGGCTCGCCGACCTGAACGCGCTGGTGGGAGGCGAGGCCGCCCTCTACCCGCAGCGCGAGGCGCTCGGCGCCGAGGAGCCGCACCTCGAGATCGCGGGCGAGCGGATCGAGACGCTCGAGCGACTTCTGTCGGGTCAGGTGCGGATTCTGGTGACCACGGCGCGCGCAGCGGCGGAGCGGACCGGTGTGCCTGCCGCGCTCCAGGACATGCGGTTGTCCCTCGCGCCTGGGGAGCGGGGAGCAGGGAGCGGTACCCTCCGGGCGGTCATCGAGCGTCTCGAGGCGATGGGCTACACCCGCGTGCCGACGGTGACCGAGGTCGCCCAGTTCAGCGTGCGCGGCGGGATCCTCGACGTGTACGGCTTCGGGATGGCGGCGCCGGCGCGCCTGGAGTGGTGGGGTGACGACCTCGCGTCGCTGCGGACGTTCGACTTGGACACCCAGCGATCGGGTGAAGAGATCGAGCGCGTCACGATCCTTCCCGTGAAGACCGAGGGCCCGCCTACGGCTCAAGAAAGGGTGCCGCCTGTCGGTCCGGCCCCGGAACGGCGGTCCCTCCTCGATCTCCTACCTCCCGACGCCCTGTTGATTCTCGAGCAGGAGTCCGCTTTGGACGGGGAGGTGGATCGCGCGTGGGCCGATGCGTCGCACCACCTCGAGATCGCGCGCCGCCTCGGGGAGGAGCCGCCGACGCGGGACGCCCTGTTCGTCGAGCCGGAGGCCTGGCGCCGCGCGCTCCACCGGTTTGCGCGGCTCTCCCTCAACGCGACCGGCGCCGAAGCGCGATTCCCGATCGCACCGCCCGAGCCCGTGGACCGCGATATCAAGCGGCTGCGACGGATTGTCGTGGAAGAGCCACCGACCGTGATCCTGTGCGACAACGAGGGGCAGCTCGAGCGCTTGGAAGAGCTGCTCGACGCGCGGCGCGCGACGCTCGTCGTCGGGGCGCTGGACGGCGGGTTCGTCCTGCCGGGGCTGCGGGTGCTGACCGATCACGAGATCTTCCGCCGGGCCCGCCGGTTGCGGAGGCCGCGCCGCTACCGCGAGGCGCTAGCGACCGCGGCGCGGGCGCTCAAGGCGGGCGACTACGTGGTGCATCTGGAGCACGGGATCGGCATCTATCGCGGCATCCAGACGATCGCGGTGGGGGCGGACGGCGGCAGTCTCGAGGTCGCGGTCGTCGAGTACGAAGGCGGGGACCGGCTGAACGTGCCGCTGTACCGCCTCGATCAGCTCGAGCCGTATCGGGCGGCGGCGAACGGAGACGGTGCTCCTCCGCCACCGCGGCTGCACAAGCTCGGAGCCACCACCTGGCAACGGCAACGCGACAAGACGCGGGCCGCCATTCGGCAGATGGCCGTGGAGCTCCTCGAGCTGTACGCGCGGCGCCAGCTCGCGACGGGCTTCGCGTTCCCACCCGATACGCCGTGGCAGCGCGAGCTCGAATCGGCTTTCCTTTATGAAGACACGCCCGACCAGCGGCGCGCTTCCGAGGAAGTGAAGCGCGACATGGAGCGCCCGCGGCCGATGGATCGCCTGCTCGTCGGGGATGTGGGCTACGGCAAGACGGAAGTCGCGCTCCGGGCCGCGTTCAAGGCGGTGCAGGCCGGCAAGCAGGTGGCGGTGCTCGTCCCCACGACGATCCTCGCCGAGCAGCACGGGCGCACGTTCCGCGAGCGGTTGGCCGACTATCCCGTGCGCGTGGACGTGCTGTCGCGGTTCCGGGCGCCGAAGGACGCGAAAGAGGCCACGCGCCGGCTCGAGGCCGGCGAGGTGGACATCGTGATCGGGACGCATCGCCTTCTGTCGCGGGACGTCTCGTTTCACGATCTCGGTCTCCTGATCGTCGACGAGGAGCATCGGTTCGGTGTGCGGCACAAGGAGCGGCTCAAGGCGCTGAAGCTCGCGGTCGACGTGTTGACCCTGACGGCGACGCCCATTCCCCGGACGCTGCATCTGTCGCTGGCGGGCCTCCGGGATCTGACCCTGCTCGAGACCGCCCCGAAGGACCGCTCACCGGTGTTGACGTTCGTCGAGCCGTGGGACGACGGCCTGCTCGAGGAGGGACTGGCGCGGGAGCTGGACCGCGCGGGACAGGTGTACTTCGTGCACAACCGGATCGAGACGATCGACACGATCGCCGAGCGGGTGCGGGCGCTCGCGCCGCCGCGCGCGCGGGTGGCGGTAGCGCACGGCAAGGTGAAAGGCGCGGCGCTCGACGACGTGATGTCCCGGTTCGTGCGCGGCGAGGTGGACATTCTCGTGTCCACGATGATCGTCGAATCCGGACTCGACGTGCCGAACGCGAACACGATGTTCGTGAGCCGCGCGGATCAGTTCGGCCTGGCGCAGCTCTACCAGCTGCGCGGTCGCGTGGGCCGGAGTCATCGGCGCGCCTATTGCTACTTGCTCGTGCCCGACCTGGTGGACCCCGACGCGGACGAGCGGCTGCACGTCCTGGAGCATCACACGGATCTCGGGTCGGGGTATCGCATCGCGCTGCGCGATCTCGAGCTCCGCGGCGCGGGCGATTTGCTCGGCGCGGCACAGTCGGGCTTCGCGCAGGCGGTGGGGTTCGACACGTATCTTCGTTGGCTGCAGGAGACCGTCACGGCGCTCCAACACGGGGAGCGCGGAGCGGGGAGCGGGACGTTCCCAGCACCGGAGGTCATCCTCGACCAAGCGGCGCATCTGTCAGACTCGTATGTGCCCGACGAGGGGGTGAAGCTCGAGCTGTATCGGCGGCTGGCGCGCGCCGGGGACCCTAGCGAGATTCAAGCCGTTCGCGAGGAGCTGCGCGATCGCTTCGGCCCGTTGCCGGACGATGCGCAGCGGTTGCTGCTGATCTCCGAGCTTCGTGCGCTCGGCGCCCGGCTGGGATTGGAGACCGTGTTGGTCAAGGGCGACGAGGCACGGCTCACATTCGCGCGGGACGCGAACCCCCGCCTCGCCGGGCTGACCGCGGCGCTCGACGCCGTACAGTTCGAGGCCGACGTTCGGCGCTCGGCGCCCCTTTCCCTGCGACTCAGGCGGCTGGGCGGCGAGGCAATCGGGCCCGGGCTCGTGCGGGCTCTCGCGGCGGCGCTCGCGGACACCCTCAGCTAGAGGAGAAGGCATGCGACGGCTGGCTTCGATCGTGATGGCGCTCGGGCTGACGGGGTGTGGGAGCGGGTTGCGGGACGCGTTCTCGGCGCACGCGGAAGTCGCCGGCACGGCGGCCGGTCAAACCCTCTCAGTCGAACGGCTCGCCACGCTGGTGGGCAAGGCGCAACGCATCCCGCTCCGACCGGACGTGCTCACCGGCGTCGCCAACGTGTACCTGGACTACGCCGTGCTGGCGACGGCGCTCGGACGCGGGCGCGACTTGCACGACTCGACGCTGGTCCTCGCCTCGGAATGGCCGCTCGTCGCTCAACTCAAATGGGAGGAGTATCACGCCCGGCTCATCGCCGCGCGGGGGAAGCTCACTCCCGGCCAGGCCGACTCCGCGTTCAACGAAGGGTCGGTGCGCCTGTTCCAGCACATTCTCATCCGGGTCCCGCCGAGCGCCGCCCCGGTCGTGGAGCAGCAGAAGCTGAACGAAGCCGCCGGCATCCTGCGTCAGGCCGCGACGCAGCGCGGCTTCAATTTCGGGCAGCTGGCCCGCCGCTACTCGGAAGACCCCGGCTCCAAGGTGCGGGGCGGGTATCTCCCGGCGACGCCGCGCGGGCAGTTCGTGCCCGCCTTCGACAGCGCGGCCTGGACCCTTCCGCCCGGCGCGATGACCGGCATCGTCCGGACGCCGTTCGGCTTCCACATCATCCGGCGGCCGCCGCTTGCGGAAGTGCGGGACTCGTTCCGGGTGGATGTCGAGAACGCGCGCAGCACGCGCTTCGATTCCCTCTTCGTCGACAGCCTCGCGACCCAGCGGAAGCTCCACATAGAGTCGGGGGCTCCCGCGATGGTGCGCCAAGCCGTGCCGCAGATCGTGTCGGCTCGGGAGGACAAGCGGACCCTCGCGACGTTCACGGGCGGCACATTCAAGGTGAAAGACCTGGCCCGCTGGCTCCTGGCGCTCGACCCGAACGATGTGCGCGGCGTCGCGACCGCGAGCGACGCCCAGCTGACGCAGTTCATCAAGCTGCTCGCGCAGCGCGATATGCTGCTTGTGGAAGTCGACGCGGCCGGCGTCAAGCTCACCGACAAGGAGTGGGGCCAGGTGCGCGCCGAGCATGACTCCTCCGTCGCGCGGCTGCAGAACCTCTTGGTCCTTACGCCGCAGCTCTTGACCGACTCAGCCGCGACGCCGGCGGCGCGGGTGCAGCTCGCGATGGCGCACGTGGACCGTTACCTCGACCAGGCGATCACGCAGGGCACCGCGCCGTTCTATCCGGTGCCACCGTTCCTCGCGAACTCCCTACGAGAGGGCACGCAGTGGTCGCTCAACCAGGCGGGCATCACCCGCGCCTACGAGGCGGCCCAGACCATGCGGGGGGCGGACTCTTCCGGCCGCGCGGCGCCGCCGACCGGTCTCAAGCCCGCCCCCGGGCCGCCGCCCGTCGCGCCCGGCGACGCGAAACGGAGTCCTCCCTAGGATGCGCTCGCTCGCGCTCTCGTTCCTGATGGCGGGCCTCGCCGCGCTCGCGGGACCGCGCGCGGTCGCGCAGGGAACAGGAGGAGGGCGGGGGGGAGCAGCCGCGACCGATCGCCCCGTGGACCGGGTCGTGGCCGTCGTGGGCACGAAACCGATCCTTGCGTCGCAGGTGGAGGAGCAGCTCGTGCTGGCGCAGTCCCAGGGGACGAAGATGCCGGACGACTCGGCCGGTCGCGACGCGGCCCGCCGGCAGATCCTCTCGCAGATAGTGGACGAGGAGCTGCTGGTGCAACAGGCGGAACGGGACACCACGATCAAGGTGACCGAGCAGGAAGTGCAGGACGCCGTCGAGCAGACGGTCCAGAACGTGCGGAAGCAGTTCACGTCGATCCTGGAGTTCCAGTCCCAGCTGCGCGCGGCCGGCTTCGTGTCGGAGGAGGAGTGGCGGCGATGGCTTGCGGACCAGCAGCGGCGCTCGATTCTGCAGCAGCGGCTGGTCGAGGACTTGAAGCAGAAGGGGAAGCTGCGGCCGATCCCGCCGTCCGATGCCGAGATGCACGAGTTTTGGGAGGCGAACCGGGCCCAGCAGCCCAAGCGCCCGGCGGCGATTTCCTTCCGCCAAATCGTCGTCGTTCCGAAGCCCGACTCCCTGGCGGACGCGCGCGGGCTGCAGCTCGCCGAGTCGCTCGTCGTGGTGTTGCGGCGGGGCGCGAGCTTTGCGGAGGTCGCGAAGAAATACTCGGCCGACAGCGCCTCGCGAGAGCAGGGTGGCGAGCTCGGCTGGTTCCGCCGCGGTGTGATGGTCAAGCAGTTCGAAGACGTCGCGTTCCGGCTCAAGCCCGGAACCATCTCGGACGTGGTGCGCACCGAGTTCGGTTTTCACATCATCCAGGTGGAGCGCGCGCAGCCCGCGGAAATCCTCGCGCGCCACATTCTCATTCAGCCGACGATCTCCGCCGCGCAGGTCGCCATCGCGAAGGCCAAGGCCGACTCGGTGCACGATGCCCTGACGCACGGCGCGCCGTTCGATTCCCTGGCGCGCCGCTACGCGGACCCTAACGAGCCCAAGCTCGCCGACGCGCTGCCGGTGTCCCAGCTGCCCCCCGACTATCTGACCGCGATCGGCAACGACAGCGTGCCCGGGTTGAAGCCCGTGTTTCAGGTGGGGGCGGGCACGTCCCGGCCGCGATTCGTGGTGTTCGAGCTGACGAAGCGCCTCCCGGAAGGCGAGCTGTCCTACGACGAAGTGAAAGATCGGATCAAGGATGCCCTCGGCCAGCAGCTCGCCATCAAGCATTACCTGGACCTGCTGCGCCGCATGACCTACGTCGACGTCCGCTTCTAGTCCCGTGCCCCGCCCCCCCCGGCCCCGCCTCGCGGTGACGCTGGGCGACCCGCGCGGGATCGGGCCAGAGGTGATCCAAAAGGCGCTCGCGCTGGCGTCGCTCGATGCAGAAGTCCTCATCGTGGGGAGCGGGGAGCGGGGAGCGGTACCTTCCGATGCAGCACTGTCTCCCGAGGCTGCAGGACGGATCGCAGGCGAGGCCGTGGCCGAGGCGGTTCGACTCGCCCTCGCGGGCGACGTCGACGCTATCGTCACGGGCCCGGTACACAAGCAGGCGCTCCATCTCGCGGGCTTCGAGTATCCCGGATTGACCGAGTTCCTGGGTCATCTCGCCGGCGACGTCGAAGTCGCGATGATGCTCGCGACCGGCTCGCTGCGCGTGGTGCTCGTCACGACGCACATCCCCCTCAAGGATGTCCCGGCGCGGGTCACGACGGAGCGGGTGGTGTGCTGTGGGCGACTGGCGGAGCGGGCCCTAAGGGACTGGTGGGGGATCCCCGCGCCGCGGCTCGCAGTGTGCGCGCTCAATCCGCACGCGGGCGAATCCGGCCTGTTCGGGGATGAGGACGAGCGCGTGCTTGCGCCCGCGGCACGGACGCTCGGCGCGGCGGGTCCGGTGCCCGCGGATACCGTGTTCGTGCGTGCGCTGCGGGGTGAGTTCGACGCCGTGATTGCGCCCTACCACGACGTCGGCATGACGGCCGTGAAGGTCGCGGGGTTCGGCAAGGGCGTGAACGTGACGTTGGGACTGCCGTTTCCGCGGGTGGCGCCGGACCACGGGACTGCCTTCGATATCGCCGGCCACGGCGTCGCCGACCCGGGCTCGATGCGGGCGGCGCTCGAGCTCGCCGCCGACCTCGCCCGCCGCCGCTAAACCTCGGTCGCCGCCCGCCGCACGACGCGCACCGCGCCGACGCGGCGCCCGTCCATCTCGACGATCTCGAACACCGCCCCTTTCACCGCCACCTGGTCCCCCGGCTTGGGGAGGCGCCCCAAGGCGCCGAACAGGAAGCCACCGATCGTGGTGTAGTCCTGCTCGTCCAGCTCGAGCGCGAACGCAACGTTGACGTCGCGGATCGGCGTCGAGCCCGCGATGACGGGCACCGTGCCGGGAGGCGGCGTGGCGCGCGATTCGCCGCTCGGGCGGTCGTACTCGTCGTAGATCTGTCCCACGATCTCCTCGAGCAGGTCCTCCATGGTCACGAGGCCGGCGGTCCCGCCGAACTCGTCGAGCACGATGGCGAGATGGATCTTCTGCCGCTTCATGTCGGCGAGCACGTCCTCGACCTCGCGCGTGCCCGGGACGAACATCGCGGGGCGGAGCACCGCGCGCAGGCCGCCGCCCTTCAGCGAACGGAGTCCGGCCAGGATGTCCTTCGCGTGCACGACGCCCAGGATATCGTCCAGGGACTCTCCGTACACGGGATAGCGCGAGCGGCCCGCGACCGCCACCTGATCGGCGGCTTCCTCGAGCGTCAGGTCCGCGGGCAGGGCCACCATCTCCGTGCGAGGGGTCATCACTTCGCGCGCGGACTTCTCGCTGAACTCGAAGACCCCCTGGAGCAGGCGCGCATCGTCGGCGTCGAGCTTGCCGCGCTCATGGCTCTGCTTGACCAGCATGCGGATCTCTTCCGGCGAATGAATCCGGTCGAGCTCGGCGATCGTGCCTTTCAAGCCGAGGAGGCGCCCCACGCGATTGGCGCTCCAGTTGAGGAGGTCGGTGATCGGGCGCGTCATCCACGAGAAAATGATGAGCGGCGAGGCGATCCAGCGGCTGGTGCGCTCGGGGTACGTGATCGCCCACGCCTTCGGTGCTTGCTCGCCGAAGACCACGTGCAGGAACGAAACGAGGGCAACCGCGACCGTCGAGGCCACCCCGCCCCGGGTGAGGAATTGGAGCGCGGTGGGGAGTGACGCGAACCAGTCGCGGAACAGGTGCGCGACCGTGTCTTCCGCCACGTAGCCGAGGAGGATCGACGCGACGGTGATGCCGAGCTGCGCGGCGGACAGCTGGCGGTAGAGATCCTGCAACGCGGCCTGCACGGTGCGCGCCTTGCGGTCGCCGCGACGCACCATCGCCTCGATGCGCGTGCGGCGGGCGGCGACGAGCGCAAACTCCGCGGCGACGAAGAACGCATTCGCCAACACGAGGAGCAGCACCGCCAACAGGCGGAGGCCCAGCGATTCCGTTGCAGGATCGGACATAGAGGCCGGAACATAGAGCGTGTTGCCCGGCGGCGGAACGGGCGCATTATCTTGAGAGTATGAGCGCCACGCTGCCCATCGACGTTCAATGCACGCATCGGGCACCGCTCCGCGCCGAAAGTCGGCGGCGGATGCGAGCGGTGCTGGCGATCACGGCCGCCGTGATGATCGCCGAGGCGCTGGGCGGCTGGGTGGCCCACTCGCTGGCGCTCCTCGCCGACGCGGGCCACATGCTCGCGGACGTGGCTGCGCTCGGTCTGTCGCTCGTGGTCGCGTCGCTGGCCCAGCGGCCGGTGACCGCCGAGCGCACCTTCGGCCTGATGCGCCTCGAGATTCTCGCCGCGCTCGTCAACGGCGCCGCGCTGATCGTGATCTCCCTCGGCGTGGCCGTGGAGGCGTTTCACCGGCTGCGGACGCCCGCGTCGGTGGACGGGGTGCTGCTGGTCGCGATCGCGGGCGTGGGGCTCGTGGCCAACGCGGCAGGCGCCGCGATCCTGCATCGGGGGCACGACCATTCCCTCAACCAGCGCGGCGCCTATCTCCATATCCTGAGCGATCTCCTGGGCTCGGTCGGCGCGCTGGCAGCGGGCGTGGTCATCCTCGCCACCGGCTGGGTCCGGGCGGACCCGCTCATCTCGCTCCTGATTTCCGTATTGATTCTCGGGAGCGCCTGGAGGCTGGTGAAGGAGAGCACGGACGTGCTACTCGAGGCGGCGCCGGCACACATCGCCCTCTCGGACGTGCACGACTGCATCGTGTCCATCCCGGGCGTGGCCTCGGTGCACGACCTCCATGTATGGACCGTCACGAGTGGCGTGATCGCCATGAGCGGGCACCTCGTGGTCCAGAACCCCGCGGACAACCAGCGCGTGCTCGAGGCCGTGCAGAGCCGCCTGGGAACCCTGGGGATCGGGCATGTGACGGTGCAGACGGAGCGGGATCCGACCTGTGATTAGGTGCGTGGTGCGTGGTACGTGGTTGCTGGCGGCCCGGCGGCCAGCCGCGCAACCGGGATAACCACGCACCACGCACTACGTACCACGATTTCTGTGACGTCCCGCCTTGTCTTTTCCGAGCCTCCTTCCTATACTGCGCCCCTCACAGACCGCACCCCTCATATAGGCACCGTCAGGACCTAGCCCCTTGCAGATCCGCAACATCGCGATCATCGCGCACGTGGACCACGGAAAGACCACGCTGGTGGACCAGATGCTCCGCCAGGCGGGGGTATTCCGCGCCAACGAGCGGCTCACCGAGCGCGTGATGGACTCGAACCCGCTCGAACGGGAGCGGGGGATCACGATCCTGTCGAAGAACACCGCGGTGCACTGGGGCGAGACCAAGATCAACATCGTGGACACGCCGGGCCACGCCGATTTCGGCGGCGAGGTGGAGCGGATTCTCCGGATGGTGGACGGGTTCCTGCTCTTGGTGGACGCGGCCGAGGGGCCGATGCCACAGACCAAGTTCGTGGCCGGGAAGGCGTTGGCGCTGGGCCTGCGGCCGATCGTGCTGGTGAACAAGATCGACCGGCAGGACGCGGAGCCGCTGCGGGTGCACGACGAGGTCCTCGAGCTGTTCCTGGACCTCGAGGCGACGCCCGAGCAGTTCAATTGTCCTTTCCTCTATACATCGAGCCGGGCGGGCACGGCCACGTTCGATCTCAAGACCCCGGGAACAGACCTGAAGCCGTTGTTCCAGACGATCTTGGACACCATCCCGGCGCCTCTGGCGGACCCCTCCGGCCCGTTCCAGATGCTGGTGTCAACGCTCGACTATTCATCGTATCTGGGCCGCATCGCGATCGGCCGGATCGAGCGGGGTCGCGTGCGGGTGGGCGAGACGGTCGCGTTACTTCCGCTCGGTGAGCCCGGTCCTGTGGGGGATGGGCCCTACGAGCAGGCGCGGGTGGTCAAGCTGTTCTCGTTCTACGGGGTGGAGCGGGTGGAGGTGCAGGAGGCGTCGGCGGGAGACATCGTGGCGCTGGCGGGGCTCGTGGGGGTCGAGATCGGGAAGACCGTGACGGCGCCGGACTATCTCGAGCGGCTGGCCGGCATCGCGGTGGAAGAGCCGACGATCTCTGTGGACTTCAAGGTCAACGACTCGCCGTTCGCCGGGCGCGAAGGCAAGTTCGTGACCGGCCGACAGCTGCGCGAGCGGCTGTTCCGGGAGCTCGAGAAGAACGTCGCTCTCCGCGTGGAGGAGACGGACGATCCTCAGACGCTCACCGTCTCGGGTCGAGGGGAGCTGCATTTGGGCATCCTGATGGAGACCATGCGCCGCGAGGGATTCGAGTTCCAGGTGAGCCGGCCGCGCATCATCCCTCGGGAGGGGCCGAACGGGGAGCGGCTCGAGCCGTACGAGGAGCTGATGATCGACGCCCCCGAGGGGTATCTCGGCGTGGTGATGGAGAAGCTCGGACCCCGCCGGGGTGAGCTCCTGGACATGCGGAACCCGGGAGTGGGCACGGTCCGCATGCGGTTTAAGATCCCGGCCCGGGGGCTCCTGGGGTACCGGTCGGAGTTCTTGACGGATACCCGGGGAACGGGGATCATGCACCACCGGTTTTTCGACTACGGTCCCTGGGCGGGGCCGTTGCAGGGACGGAGCCGTGGAGTGTTGGTGGCGGATCGGGAGGGCGTGTCGGTGGGCTTCGCGCTCTTCAATCTGCAGGACCGCGGGACGATGTTCGTGAAGCCGGGCGACCCCGTGTACGAGGGGATGATCGTGGGGGAGAACGCACGGGTCGGGGACATCGACGTGAATCCCGCGAAGGAGAAGAAGCTCACGAACATGCGGACGACCGCGTCGGACGAGATGATCATCCTGGAGCCGCCGCGGCAAGTGACGCTCGAGCTGGCGCTCGAATACATCGAGGACGACGAGCTGATCGAAGTGACGCCGTCGTCCATCCGGTTGCGCAAGCGCGCACTCGGTGCCACGGAGCGTCGCAAGCTGGCGCGGAACGCGCGGTCGGCCGAGGAGTCGTAGGGAAGAGTCGGATAGCTCGTTCACAAACCACAACGTCAGCTGGGGGTGACAATGTTGTCCCGTGAGACGTCGGACTGGTCGCTCAAGCGTCGTAGCGACAGTCTCGACGACGAGGAGTTCGGAGACTTCGAGGAAGACAAGGACCTGGACGAAGACTTCGACGACGAGCTGGACGAGGACGAGCTGGACGAGGAGGACCTGGACGATCTGGACGAATACGACGACCTGGACGACGAGTTCGACGACGACGAAGACGAGGAGTTCCGGCCCAAGAAGGGGCCACGGAGAGATTGGGAATAGGAAGGGAGTCGCAACGTGCGGGAGCCTGAGGCCAGGCTCCCGCACGTCGTGCTACAGGACGTTGACGTAAACCCTCCCGTCTGACTCGTCAGCCACAACCACCCAACGTGATGCTCCACGACCCCACGTCCGGATGATCGCCGAGCAGTTCCAAGCCTGCTCGCGCCGCATCGAGATGAAAGTCGCCCCTTCTCGGTGGGAACCGGGCTCCGCGGTGGGTCCCGAACTTCTCCCGATTTGAAGCGCCTCGGTTCGCTTTACTATCGCAACGGGGGCATGGAAACCTGCTTCGGTAACAGCGCTGCCCCAGCGATCAAAGACACCGTAATCAAGGCTGAGAGAACGAGGGGGATGGTGAAGCCGTAGCTCCAGGTCAGAGCAGTGACCGCAACAAAGCTAGTGGCGAGCGTCCAAGCGATGCGCCGCATGCGTGGGATAGTCTCTGCAGGAAGGCCGCCCAACTGCCACGCCAATACCGCTGCGAACACAAGAAACACGGAGAAGTAGAACCCAAATGCGCTAAAGAAGTCCCAATAGGTCCGGTTGAACCCTCCGGCATCGAAATGAATTGACCGCATTGAGGCAATCAGCGCACCGGTTCCTTGCCATTCGGGATTCGTCTGTCGAAACCCGAGTGTGTGTGCGATGGCAAAAAGCAGCAGAAGAACAGAGGCGGTTCGATAAAGGATAGGCGCTCTCACTCTTGCCTCCGGAGG
>Ga0307469_10000481_pt1 | contig 14746 bp, 12 predicted proteins | sample atmos_gasesAM2C__FD_203084 | JGI IMG/M metagenome (GOLD analysis project Ga0307469, IMG submission 203084) | Hardwood forest soil microbial communities from Morgan-Monroe State Forest, Indiana, United States - atmos_gasesAM2C_515 | ecosystem: Environmental > Terrestrial > Soil > Temperate...
TCTAATTGTGTTGTCGGGGCTTACTTCGAGCGAAAAGCAGATTCCCCGAAATTATTGGTAACTTTAAAAACGCGAAGCAAAGGGTGGAGTGTTTGGAAGGTGCGAACGCGCTTGCAGAGCAGGTGCGCTCGCTTAGTTGTATGAATTAGAATTGCGCACCAGCTTTAACCCTCTCCAAAGGTCAATTTCCTCATATTCGACCGGGCATTGATGGGAACCGGGCTTGTAAGATATATGCTCTCCCGGTTGAGCCGTTCTCCGATTTCTTAAGGCACGCACCCTCCTCCGCTAGGCAGCAAATCCGTGGCTGGAGACGCCGAAGCGTCCAAATAGCTTCCAGCGCGGCGCAATCTCTGGTAGCATGAAAATTCGTACCCTTTCAAAATTTCCAGTGGGGAGCAACGTCACGATGGCACTCGTATGTGAAATTTGCGGCAAGAAACCGAGCTTCGGGAATACCATCAGTCACGCCCACAATGTCCGCCGGCGTCGCTGGAATCCAAATCTGCGCCGGGTGAAGGCCGTGGTGGACGGCGTGCGCAAGCACGTGCGCGTCTGCACCTCTTGCATCCGTTCCGGCCGCGTAAAAAAGGCCGCTTGAGCTGCGTTCCTCTCGGAAGGAGCTCCTGTTGAAGCGTACAACTCTGGTGTTCGCGGCGCTGGCAGCATGTGCGCTGGCAGCGTCGTGCAAGAAGGAGCCTGCGCCCGGACCGGATGTCTGGGCGGTGGTCAACGGCAAGCAGATCGCGCGCGCCGAGGTGGAGAAATATTACCGCACACGCGTAAATGCCGAGGCGCCGGAACCTTCGCAGGAGGAGGCGCTCTCGCTCAAACTGAGCATCCTCGACGAGCTGGTCAATAACGAAATCATGCTCGAGCGCGCCACCAAGATGAATCTGATCGCGAGCGACGCGGAAGTGGAAGACAAGTTCACGGAGTCGAAGAGCCCCTACACCGAGGAAGAGTTCCAAAAGAAGCTGAAGGATGGCGGGCTCACGGTGGACGACCTGAAAACAGACATCCGACGGCAGCTCTCCGTTCAGAAGCTGCTGAACCGTGAAGTCATCGCAAAGATCGCCATCACAGATCAGGACATTACTGATTTCTATAACAAGAATCGCGCTCAGTTCAACGTGGCCGAGCCGCAGTTCCACATCGCCCAGATTGTGATTACGCCACATCCCGATCCGACAGTCCATAATCGAAAAAACGACAAGGCAACCAGCGAGGCTGATGCAAAACGGAAGGCCGCACTGCTGGAGCAGAAAATCAACAGCGGCGCGGATTTCGCGCAACTCAGCATGGACTATTCGGAGGACTCTACTGCATCCACCGGCGGAGACATCGGTTTCATTCCCGAATCCGCGCTCAATCAATCCGATCCAATACTGAAGAAGACCGTACTGGCGATGAAGCCGGGCGAAGTCACCCAGCCGATTGCCGTTAACAAGGGCGGTTATCGAATCCTGAAGCTCATTGCCAAGGAACGTGCCGGCCAGCGCGAGATTACAGACCCTCAAGTGCAGACATCCATTCGCGACATGCTGCGAAATCGCAAAGAGCAATTGCTTCGCTCCGCCTATCTGGTCGAAGCGCGCGACGAATCGCACGTCACAAATTATCTCGCTCGCCAGATCATCGAATCGGCGGGGAAACTCCCTGCTTCGAAGTAAATCAATCGCCGAAGGCGACATTTTAGGAAATGGAAACGAGCACCGCCCTTGTCTCCGCGGTGTTACCAACCGTTGGGCGAGATCGAAGGAATTAGCTGTGAGTAAAAGTTTCACTCAGAACGCGTGCGGTTCGATTTGACCGTGCAGCGGCTTGCGGATTCGGGAGGACCGCCTAGGTTATTATCGCGAGGACTTCGCCGGTGTTCACCGTTTGTCCTTCTGTGACCATGATGCGCTCGACCACGCCGGATTTTGGCGAGCGGATCTCGTTTTGCATCTTCATCGCCTCGACCACCACTAATCCTTGCTTCATTTCGATTGAATCACCCGCCTTCACCAGCACACGGATGATTTTTCCTGGCATCGGCGCGAGCACATGTTGTCGTCCTTCGGCTTCCGCCGCCGCACCGCGACGGCGCCGCCACTGGCGCGGGTCGCGAACGTGAGCCGAAAATTCGCGGCTGCCAACAACGACGCGCAAGCCATTGACGCCTGCCTCCGTTCGAGGCTCCACACGCACCTGGAGCGATTCTCCGCCCATCAAAATGGAGTAAACCCCGGGAGCCACTTCGACCGCATCGGCCTCAAGTGCCCTGCCATCCACGTTGCAGCGCAAGCGTTGGCCCACACGCACCAGTTCAACCGTATGCTGTTTGCCTCCGAGTTGGATGGCGAGTTTCATGATATGCGTGTCCGTCTCTGTAGTTCGAGGCGAGCACTATCGCTCGGGTTCGCGATCTACTTGCTGCCGCCGTCCTTCCAGTTTCCAGCGCGAGCCAAGCGCTGCGGAGATGTTCCCTTCCAATTTGCCGGACGCGCCGTTTTGCGACATATGCCAGAGTGCAGCGGCGAAAATTGCGGCATCCTCAGCAGTGCGCAGGGCGCTGCCGTCGCACGCAGGTGAATCCGCGACCTCGCGCCCATTCTGCTTCTCGCCGCGAAGGAAGTCGTCAAGCCAGCTCGTGTAGACTGCGCCAGTTTGAAAATCTCGCGCGGCAAGAATGCGACGGAACAGCGAGACATTTGTCTTGATCCCGCCTGCATAATATTCGTCCAGCGCCCGCCGCAGACGCGCAATGGCCTCCTCGCGGTCGCTGCCCCAAGCGATCAATTTCCCAAGCATGGGATCGTATTCATTCGGCACCGTCCATCCCGCATATACTCCGTCGTCGAGGCGAATGCCCGGGCCACTGGGCACGCGGCGCTCGAGGATTTTTCCCGGCGACGGGAAGAAATTATTGTCCGGGTCTTCTGCGTAAATACGGCACTCGATGGCGTGTCCGCGCAGAGCCACGTCTCGCTGCGCAAACGGCAGCGGCTCTCCTGCAGCAATGCGGATTTGGAGCTTTACCAGGTCGACTGAGGTAACCATTTCCGTCACCGGATGTTCCACCTGAATCCGCGTGTTCATTTCCAGGAAATAGAAATTGCGTTCCGCATCCACCAGAAACTCCACGGTCCCTGCATTTGTGTAGCGCCCGGCGCGCGCGATCTTCACCGCCGCTTCGCCCATTGGGTGGCGCAATTCCGGAGTCATAATCGGCGAGGGTGATTCTTCGATCACTTTCTGATGGCGCCGCTGCACCGAGCATTCGCGCTCACCAAGGTGAACGAAATGGCCGTGCTGGTCGCCCAGCACTTGAATCTCGATGTGCCTGGGCCGGAAAAGATATTTCTCGAGGTACAGCTGCCCGTCGCCGAACGCGTTTTGTGCTTCGGAGGAGGCGTCGCGCCAGGCGGCGTCGAGCTCCGCTTCCCGTTCCACCACGCGCATCCCTTTTCCGCCGCCGCCCGCCACCGCCTTTAGGACAAGGGGAAAGCCCACGCTCTGCGCAATCTTTCTCAGATCCTCGCTTCGTTCGATCGGGTCGAGCGTCCCGGGAACTGTGGGTACGCCCGCGTCACGCGCTAAATACCGCGCGGCTGTTTTTGACCCGAGTTGCTCCATCGCCTCCGGTGACGGCCCGATGAATGTGACGCCAGCGTCTGCGCAGGCACGGGCCAGCGCAGGATTTTCAGCCAGGAATCCATATCCGGGATGAAGCGCGTCGCACGCTGCATACCGCGCGACTCCGATGATTTTTTCAATCACCAGATAACTTTCTCGCGACGGTGACGGGCCGAGTGGATACGCTTCGTCGGCAAGCTGGACGTGTAGCGAAGCACGGTCGGCATCACTATAGACGGCCACCGCGCGCATGCCGATGTCCCGGCAGGCGCGCACAATGCGCACGGCGATTTCGCCGCGATTTGCAATTAGGATTTTTCGAAACATTTTGGTATCAGCGCTCAAACGTGAAATTCTAACATGCTGGTCCGGCACGCGGCTGTATCCTGCGAGGCGCTGGCCAGCGAGCTAGCTCGAAGAGTTGGCAACCTGCCGCCGAGCAGCTATGATGCCCGCGGCCTGAATGCGAACATCATGGGCGAGAAGATGGACGTACCCAAACAGAATTATTGGAAGAAAGCTGCCGCCGAAGCAGCCGCTAAATTGGTGGAAACCGGGATGATTGTGGGCCTCGGCACCGGCTCGACTGCTGCATTTGTGGTCAGCGAGCTTGGCCGGCGCATTGCTCAAGAAGGAATGCGCATCGTGGGAATCCCCACGTCGGAACGCACCGCCGAGCAAGCGCGTAGCCTGAAGATTCCACTGGCAACGCTCGCTGAGCACGCCGAACTCGACCTCACTATCGACGGCGCCGATGAAGTGGAGCGCGGCACTCTCTATCTCATCAAGGGCCATGGCGGCGCGCTGCTGCGAGAAAAAATAGTTGCAGCCGCAAGCAAACGCATGGCCGTAGTCGCCGATGAGACGAAGCTGGTCGAGCACCTTGGCACGCATTTCTCCGTCCCGGTCGAGATTGTGCCGTTTGGCTGGCAGGCGACTGAGCGAAAATTGCGACAGCTCGGTGCAAATCCCACTTTACGGCTCGGCGCGGACAAAAAGCCCTACGTCACCGATGGCGGACACTACATTGTTGATTGCGCGTACGGCCCGATGCAGGCGCCTAAGGAAGTCGCGCACCACTTGGACCATGTGGTCGGCACGGTGGAACACGGGCTCTTTCTTGGATTTGCCTCGCAGGTGTTTGTCGGCGGGGAAAGCGGTGTCACAGTGTTGATGCCGAAAACTGAATCTTCAGCTTCGAGAAAGGCCTGACCCTCCGGAGGGCAACTGGCTGCGAACTAATTCTTCGCCGCACATCCTTCAGGATACACAGCGTCCAGCGCGCCCCACAGCGCTTTCAACCCGCGCTCGGCCGCGCACAGGACGGCTACCTCATCCACACCCGCCTGGTTCGCAAGCCATTCGCGCCAGGCAGCGCGGTGGCGCACATCGGCTTCCTCATGCACAGCGAAGTAGGCAAGCGCTTGCGGGTCGGTGATGTCATAGAACTGACGCAGCCCTGAAAGTTTCTGCGTGGCGATTTCCGGCACCTGCGCTTCATAAACATAAAACGCGGCGATCGCTTGCGCCACCGTTCCTTGTGCTGCAACTTCGTCAAACATATCGAGTAGGGCGGCAATCCCGGGCAACGGTTGCGCGGAATCGAGTGCCTTGTCCGTCACGCCGACCGACCGCGCAAACTGCCTCCAGAGCGCCGGATGCGGGGCCGCCGGGTACAACTCTTCCGCAAGATTTTCTCTAACGAGCTTTCGAGTGCTGCCGTTGGTGCGGGCCTCCAATTGCCTAAGGTTTTCCGGGAACGCGCGCACATGCTGGTAATACTGCTTCGCGTAAAGTCCTAGTGACTCTTTCGAGAGCTTTCCTTCGGTCCATGCGCGATAAAAAGGATGCTTCAGCAGGTGGTGCTTTTCAATCAACGCATCGAGTGATTCTGGCAGCGTCTTCGGCTTGTTCGCGTTCTTGGGCATGACCCTCTCCCGAGCTTGTTCTGAATAATTGCAATGAGGCAAAACCGTGTGATGTTATCGGAATTCGCTCCGAAAATCTAGTCCAACCGGCTCTGATTGGCGGGAACGGCTCCAAAGAGTTCATCCCTTCCCGTTAAAGCGGGATGTTACCGTGCTTCTTGCGAGGGTTGGTATCTCGTTTGTTCTCAAGCGATCGCAGCGCGGCAACGAGCTTGGCGCGCGTCTGCGAAGGCTCGATGATGGTATCAATGTATCCGTGCTCGGCCGCTACATAAGGGTTCGCAAACCGCTCGCGGAAATCTTCGATCTTGTCGCGGCGCAGCTTGTCGCGGTCCGGTTCTGGCGCGCGATCAATCTCTCGCTTGTACACAATACCTACCGCCCCCTCCGGGCCCATCACGGCGATTTCCGCCGTCGGCCAGGCGAAATTGAGGTCGGTGCGGATGTGTTTCGACGACATCACGCAGTAAGCGCCTCCGTAAGCCTTGCGAGTGATCACCGTAATCTTCGGCACCGTCGCCTCGGCAAATGCAAAAAGCAGCTTCGCGCCGTGCTTGATGATCCCGCCGAATTCCTGCTGGGTGCCCGGAAGAAATCCGGGCACGTCTTCGAAAGTGATCAGAGGAATATTGAACGCGTCGCAGAACCGCACGAATCGAGCACCTTTTACGGACGCGTTGATGTCGAGCACCCCAGCAAGAAACGCTGGCTGATTCGCGACGATTCCGACCGGCCGTGCGTCGAGTCGGGCAAAGCCCACAACCAGATTTTTCGCGAAGTGCTCGTGAACCTCAAAAAACTCGCCCCCGTCGGCAATCGCATGAATTGCGTCCTTGATGTCATATGGTTTGAGCGGATCGACGGGTACCAGCGCGTTCAACGCAGTGTCCGCGCGGTCCCAGGCGTCCCCAGATGCGCGCCGCGGCGGGTCTTCCAGATTATTCGAAGGCAGATAGCTCAACAGTTCGCGGATCATGGCCAGGCATTCCGTGTCATCGCGCGACAGAAAATGAGCGACGCCGCTGGTAGCGTTGTGCGTCATCGCGCCGCCCAGCTCGTGCTTGGTCACTTCTTCGTGCGTCACCGTCTTGATCACGTCCGGGCCGGTGACAAACATGTAGGAAGTATCGCGAGTCATAAAGATGAAATCGGTGATCGCAGGGGAATAGACCGCGCCGCCAGCGCACGGCCCCATGATCGCGCTGATCTGCGGAATCACGCCGCTCGCCAGAGTGTTGCGCAGAAAAATATCCGCGTAGCCCGCCAGCGACATCACGCCTTCCTGAATCCGTGCACCACCGGAATCATTCAGCCCGATTACAGGCGCACCCTGACGCATAGCGAGATCCATGATTTTCGTAATTTTCGAGGCGTTTGCTGCCGAGAGTGATCCGCCGAAGACAGTGAAATCCTGCGCAAATACGTACACGAGTCGGCCCTCAATCCGGCCGTAGCCGGTGACGAAGCCGTCGCCCGCAGGCTGCTGCTCCTCCATGCCAAAATCGGTGCAATGGTGGCGGACAAACTTGTCGAGCTCCTCGAAGGACCCTTCATCGAGCAGCAGATCGATCCGCTCGCGCGCGCTGAGCTTGCCCTCTTTGTGTTGCCGCTCGCGGCGTTCGGCACCGCCGCCCTCTTCAGCCTCTGTGTTCCGCTGGCGCAGCTCTTCCAGCCGATCGTGATGTCTTCGGTGCTCACTCATATTGTGGTGTCGTTCACTGGCCGGGTTAGCGTGCCACACCCCCATCCTGCGAGCAAGGCAGGATGTCTACTCGTGGCATGCGTCGCCGGTTGGGAAGGTCGTGGCAATCGGGAGAGCCGGAAGCTTGTACCTTTCAAGAAGGGCATTTGCTTGCGGCACAGTTTGCGCGTTGATCTCGCGCCATTGTGAGAGCGCACCGTTGAGCTCCGCGCAGGATTCCTCGATGGCAGCACGGGCGGAATCCGACGGCGCTATGTCGCCGCTCTCCACCATGAACATGGTCCGCGAGAGGTCCCGATGCACTGGTCCGACTCCCGGAAGTGCATCCGTGCCTTCCATTACCGCCTCGAGATTCTTGTCGAGATCCTTTAGCGCGTCACTGGCATGCTTGGCCTCGGCATTCGCTCCGATACTCTTGAGCCTGTCGCCAACGGCAGCGCGCAATGCGCTGGCTGCTTGATAGGAATCGTAGCTCGTTTTCAGACCCGCCATGATCCGTTTTGCCGCTTTCCATTGGGCGACAAGATCGTCCTGCGAAACATGCACGCGCGGATCTTCCGTCACAGTGAACTTTTGCCGCACCAACTGGCCGTTGCCGATAAACACGGCTTCGTACTGCCCCGGAATCACGAATGGACCCAGCGTCTGCTCCCGTGGCGTGTCGTAGGGAATGGCGTGATCGGACAGCGTGTACTCGATGTAATCAAGCGCTTCTCCGTAGTAGCTGTAGTTCAGTGCGGGCGGAGGCGCAATCCGCAGATCCCATGCGAAACGGTTCATCCCCGCGTTCTTCGACAGCACCTTGGGGTCCTCAAACCAGTAATCCGGCACGTTCGCGAGAGTCGTCACCGGGGGCGGGGCAACGCTGGTAAACCGCCGCACGAGATTTCCTTGCGCGTCATGAATTTCCAACGTCAGCTCTCCCGTGGGAAGCGATTTCAGGAAGTAATTGAAGATCACCCCGTCCGGCGGATTTTCCGCTGCAGGAAATTCCGGCGGGAGCGGTGTCTCCTGGTCGTTGTCCCAGCGCGCGCGAATCGATTCCGCGGGATGAAACATGTAGGCATTCGAATTTGTCACTTCCGTGCTGGCCTGGCGCAGCGGCGAAAGATCGTCGAGAATCCACAGCGCGCGGCCGTATGTCGCGGCCACCAGATCGTTTCCGTGAACAGTGATGTCTTGCACGTCCGAAGTGGGCAGGTTGAGTTGCAGCGATTGCCAGTGATCTCCCTCGTCGAACGAAACATACACGCCGTCTTCTGTGGCGGCATAAAGCAATCCCTTGCGCGCCACGTCTTCGCGGACTGCCCGGGCAAGCCAGTTGGCCCGCAGCCCTTCCGTGATTTTCTGCCACGTCTTGCCTGCATCTCGAGTGCGGTAAATGTAGGGTGTCCTATCTCTGCGCACTTCGAATGTGAGATATGCCGTGTTGGGGTCGTAATGCGACGGCTCGATGGTCCACACGTTGGCTTTGTCGGTCAGTTGCCCGGGGGAAACATTTCGCCAGGTTGCAGCACCGTCCTGCGTGAGTTGAACCAGTCCGTTGTTCGTGCCCGCCCAAATCATGCTTGCCTGCAGGGGGGACGGCGAGACAACAGTAATCGCGCTTGCCCTTCTTGAGGGTTGTTCTTCTTCGCCCCTCTCGTACGGATCCGGTTCGGCCTCACTTGCGCGCTCGGGATTCTCGATGCCCCGGACCTCACCATTGTTCGCATTCTCATCGGTGAACCGCACGGCCAAATACGCCCCCCGCGAATCACTCGGAACAGAAATGCTTGGTTCCGCGACTGGGGCGTGTTTGTGTTCCTCATCACCAGGAATTTTCGGCCGCACCGTCAGGTCGGGGCTGATTTCCTTCCAACTCTTGCCCTCATCGGTCGTCTTCATCACGTACTGTGTGGCAAAGTAAAGTGTGTGCGGGTCCTGTGGTGAGAAAACAACGGGGGCCATGGTGGCGGTGTGGTATTTCTCGGTGCGGATAAATACGTGGGCAAATTGTCCGGCGGTCTTGTCGAAACGCACCACGCTGCCGAACCACCCGCCCGAGTACGTGATATTCGGGTTCAGGGGATCCGGTGCTATGTAGGAGTATTCAAATCCCGCGATCGAGAACCAATCGCGATAGGTGATCGAGCCGTAGTCGCTGCGACTGGTGATCGCCACGGTGCCGCTGTCCTGCTGCGGCGCGTACACAATATAGGGAAATTGATTGTCTGTGAACGCGTGATAAAACTGCCCGGTCGCTTGGTTGTACCAGTTACTCCAAGTCTTGCCGCCATTCAGCGTAATGACTGCGCCCTGGTCCACCCCGAGAATCATTCGCTGCGAATTCTGCGGATCGATCCACATCACATGGTAATCATCGCCACCCGGCGCACCTTTGAATGCCTCAAAAGTATGACCGCCGTCCGTTGAGCGATAGAGTGACGTCTGCATTACATACACCACATCGGCATTGCGCGGGTCCACGAAAACGCGGCTGAAATACAAGTTTCCGACCACGCGTGGGTCTTTCGTGATCTGGCGCCAAGTGACGCCGGCGTCGTCGGAGCGAAACAGGCCTGGGCCCATTATGGCGAAAATCCGCCGTCCGTGATTTCCTGGCGCTACTGCGACGCCGGTGCGGTCCCACGCTCCTGGCGGCAAGCCCGTGCCGGGCAACTGACTCCATGTGCTGCCCTGATCGGTGGACTTATAAAGCCAGGCATCAGAAGCAGTCGGTGGCTCCCGGTCGGTATGAAAATCGCGCGGATGCCAAACTGCTGCATACAGCACGCGCGGGTTCCCCGGGTCCACACACATATCTGAAACACCGGCTACTTCATCGCGATATAGCGTCTTGGTCCAGGTCTTGCCGCCATCGGTAGTCTTGAACACACCGCGGTCAGGGCCGGAGGCGGCAATTCCGAGGATGGGATGTCCGATCACTCCGACAACCAGAATGTTGGGATCGCGAGGATCAACAATGATCGAGCTGATGTAGCCCGTCGCTTGCAACCCGATGTTCGTCCAAGTGGCACCCGCGTCGGTGGATTTGTACACCCCGTTGCCGGGCGTTTGCTCACCGGTACCCGCATAGATGATCGCGGGATTCGACGGCGCTATTGCCAAGGCACCAATCGAGGCGACATGCTCCTGATCGAAAATCGGAGTCCACACTTCTCCGCTGTCCGTTGTTTTCCAGATCCCTCCTCCCGGTGTGCCCATGTAATACGTCGCCGGATCGCCCGGGATGCCGGCGACAGCCGATACACGTCCGCCGCGATGCGGCCCGATCAGCCGCCAGCGCATGCCGGAATAGAGGCTCGGATCAATCTGCTGCCCCGCCTGCTGTGCGGATGCTGGCGCAGCTAACGTCGCAGCAATTAGAGCCACCGCCGCAAGCAAGCCTTGAATGCGAGTCAAGTTGGTCCTCCGGAAAACCTGAAAGTGTACCACTGGATGGGTCCCGTTCTTTGAGCGCTTTTAGACGCGCGCAGGCAATTTTCGTAAGGCTTTCAAAAGCTGAATTATTCATTCCGGTGCTTAGAAACCGTGGAGATTCGTTCAGTGCAGGCCAGACCAGTCGTCCGCAAGCAGAATCGAATTGCTGGGATTCGATGGGTCGTACTTTACGCTGGCAGGCTGCCCGGCGATCACGCTGCTGAGATGCGCCTGTTCTTCGAGGCCGGTGATATCTTGTGCGGTCTCATAGGTCACGCCGGAAATTGAATAGGTGTAATAAAGAAGCTTTTGCTTGCCGTTTGCGGTACCGACAGCGGCGCGCCTGCTGAACAAACCCGAGTTCTTCGCCTGGCGAGGACTGTCCTGGTAATTCACTACCTCGAGCACCTGTCCTTCGACGATTCGCCCCACGCGATTGAGATAGGCGCGGCGTTGGCGTTCGAGCTCGCTCGCATCTTCCGGCTTCCTGCGCAGCCAAAAAATGATCCCGCCGATCACCACGATGCCGATCCCGGCGGCCGGAATCCAATTGTGCCAATCCGCGAGTATTTCTTTCACAGCCCGCCTTCGCGCCTGACTGCTTTCACTGCAATTCTCCCAACGTTCGTCAATTCGAGAGAGAGTTTCATCGCCTCGCCTACGCAGTCACTCAGGCTGTCCTAATCGCACTGGGTCAATCTTAAGGACTGTCAGACGAATCAATCACAGTATTCCGCAGCGTTCCGATTCCAGTGACGCTAACTTCCATTACGTCCCCGGCTACCACCGGCCCTATCCCCGCCGGCGTCCCCGTGGCGATCAAATCGCCCGGTTCGAGCGTCATAACTTGTGCGATGAATCGGATTATAACATCAACAGAAAAAATCATTTCTGCCAGCCGCGCTGATTGTTTCCTCACGCCATTCACGAAGGTTTCCACTCTGGCATCCGCCGGAGGAACATTTGTCTCCAGGACTGGACCGAACGGGCAGAAAGTGTCGAAGCTTTTCCCGCGCGTCCATTGGCCATCGAGTTTCTGCAAGTCACGCGCGGTGACATCGTTGAAGCAGGTGTAGCCCAGGATATAAGGATGCACCTCTTCGTTCGCGCGCAGATGACGGCAGCGGCGGCTCATCACGACTGCGATTTCGCCTTCATAATCCACGCGACGCGAAATCGGCGGCAGGATCACCGGATCTTCCGGGGCGATGATGGAGGAGGGTGGCTTCAGAAAGAGGATCGGCTCTTTTGGTGGTGGCCCGTCCATTTCCGCGGCGTGGTTCACATAATTTTTCCCCACGCACACGATCTTGCTCGGTGCCGCAGGCGGGAGCAATTTTACACTCTCGAGCTGCCGGGAACGTCCGATGCGCTCGCGCGGCCCCCACAACTCGCCCGAAATTTCCCAAAGCGTGTCGCCTTCAATGACTCCGCAGCCGGGCTGAGGGTGAGTTGTATGCTCAGAGCGGCCAATTTCGTTCGCGGAAAATTCGAGTGGCTGAAACCTGCAGAGCTTCATGGATGGTGGGGCGCCGTATCGTCCGTTCGCCGCCGCTCCGGGGAAATCGAGTGATGACGCGCATGGAGGATCATTGCTCCTACCCAGGAGCCCACGGCACACACACCGTACACCACGGCCCCTTCAACCAACGCTGCGAACGGCGTGTGGCGCAGCGATTCGAACAGATTTTGAAAGTAAATTCCGGCAATGTCGTAAGCGACCACGAACATCACCCAACCGATCATCGCCGAAGTGAACATTTGAAGGGGGTGGTTCAGGAACCGGCACACGGGAATCAGCATGAACATGACGAACATTCCGTAGGAAACCGCATTTCGCTCAAGAGCATAGAGCTCCAAGCCGGCGATCCGGTTCGCCGCAACCAAGGCACCGACCATGACCACCACCAGTAGCGCACCGGTATAGAGTCCCGTGTGCAGCGCTGGGCTGCCGTCCTGCAGATGATCCGGTCTCGATTTCGTTGAAGGATCGTTCATGGGGCCGGTTGGTTCTCTGCCGGGACGCCGCCGGGTGCAGCCGCGCTGGCAGGGCTTTCACTGCCGGAGCGGTCCACCGCAGTAACTGTATAGAGGTAACGGCGACCGGGTCCCGCATTCATATCGCGAAACGCAGGAGTAAGCAACAACTCCGGGTTCAGGCGCGTTCCAGGAGCGCCTTCCTGCTCACTTCGATAGACGTTGTAACCGGCGATATCGGTTTCAGAATTGATGGCCCAGGAAAGGTCGATATGCGCGGGCGTCTCGCTGACGGAGGGAACGAAGACTACAACGAGCCCCTGTGGTGCTGCCGGCGGGAACGCATCATGGGGTGTCACCCTGGCCAGGATCGAATCGCCAGACTCGATCGCGCCGCTAGGGCTTTGCGTGACGCTCCGAACCGAATAGATGTACGTTTTCTCCAGCTCGGCAAGCGTGTCCCGATACGTCGCGGCTTCGCTCTCGCCAATCTTCAGCAGCGGTGTTTTCTGTTTCGGGTTCTCTGCTACATTCGCGGCCGCGGTGCCAGCCGTGTCGAGCTCCGAGCGATACACGTGATACTTCGCGATGGTTGGAGCCGAACCGGCCAGCGTCTTCTGAGGCGGCGTCCAGGTGAGCAAGATGCCCGAATGCGTGGTTTCCACCTTCAAGTCCGTGATCGGGTCCGCCACAGGATAAATGCGCAGTATGACGGAATTCGAATCTGCGGACTCCCTCTTGGCTGATGCTCGCGTTCGAACTGAGTATTCCGCAACCTCCTCCTCATTCGGCTGGAAATCTTCAGCCTTCAACGAATCAACAGCACGGATATGCCCCTGCTCGGAATATTGATCCACCATCGCTGATGGAATGGTCAGGATCAGCCGCGGTGCCGGAGAAATTGCGGGTGCAGCCAGAGTGGCTGAGCCGGTAGGACGAATCACGCGATAGATCTCAATCGCCGGCAACTGCTTAAGCGGGCGGCGGTCGACAGTCTCTTTCGGGAGGGTAAATCGAAGGACGACGTCATTGCCTGCTTGAACAGCAATAAGGTCCGTCACCGCTTTCGGTACCGGCACCTTTCGCTCTAGAGGTTCTGCGGGGGCCGCGCAGCCGCTCAGAATGATTGAAAGCAGGAAAATGGAAAGAGAAAGATGGAAAATCGTCTGTGAAGTCGGTCGATTCAGAGCGGGCTCCGACGCTCGTGGCCCTTTTCGATTTTCCATCTTCGATTTTCTATAAAATGTAGCGGCTCAGATCCTGGTCTTTTACGATATTCGCAAGCTGCTTTTGGACGTAGGCGCCATCCACTTTCACCGTCTTCTTCTTCATCTCGGGCGCTTCGAACGAAATGTCTTCTAGGACTTTTTCGAGAATCGTGTGGAGGCGGCGCGCGCCGATATTTTCGGTGTGTTCGTTCACTTTGGCGGCAAACCGCGCGATCGTGGCGATCGAATCCTCGGTGAACGTCAGCTTCAACCCTTCCGTGTCGAGCAACGCCATATATTGCTTGATGAGCGCGTTCTTTGGTTCCGTGAGGATGCGGACAAAATCAGCTTCGGAGAGCGAGCTGAGTTCCACGCGAATCGGGAAGCGCCCCTGCAGCTCGGGAATCAGGTCCGAGGGCTTCGTAGTGTGGAACGCGCCGGCCGCGATAAAAAGAATATGGTCCGTGCGCACCATTCCGTAGCGTGTGTTCACCGTGGTGCCTTCTACGATCGGTAGAATGTCGCGTTGCACGCCTTCGCGCGAAACGTCCGGGCCGTGTCCGGTTTCGCGCCCCGCAATCTTGTCGATCTCGTCGATAAAAAGAATCCCCATCTGCTCCACGCGGTCCACGGCGATGCGTGTTACCTGGTCCATGTCAATCAATCGGTTTTCTTCTTCTTGAATCAGGTAATCAAAGGCCTCTGCCACCGTCATCTTCCGCTTCTTTTTCTGCTGGCCGAAGAATCCTGAGAGCATGTCCTTGACGTTGATGTCCATTTCCTCGACGCCCTGGTTGCTGATGATTTCGAACGCAGGCATGGACCGCTCCCGCACTTCCACTTCCACCAGACGCTGATCGAGTTTTCCCTCGCGGAGTTGGGTCCGA
>Ga0307469_10000482_pt1 | contig 14701 bp, 10 predicted proteins | sample atmos_gasesAM2C__FD_203084 | JGI IMG/M metagenome (GOLD analysis project Ga0307469, IMG submission 203084) | Hardwood forest soil microbial communities from Morgan-Monroe State Forest, Indiana, United States - atmos_gasesAM2C_515 | ecosystem: Environmental > Terrestrial > Soil > Temperate...
CGAATCGGAGTTTCTCTCCGAATATGGGATCCGCTCCCTTTCGCAGTTCCATCGCAAAAACCCGTTCATGCTCCAAATCAATGGAACGACTCATCAGGTTGACTACGAGCCGGCTGAGTCTTCCACAGGAGTCTTTGGTGGAAACTCGAACTGGCGCGGGCCCATCTGGTTTCCGGTGAACTATCTCCTGATCGAATCGTTGCAAAAGTTCCACCACTTCCTTGGCGGCGAATTTCAGGTGGAGTTTCCCACCGGCTCCGGAAAGAAAAAGAGTCTGTGGGAAGTTGCGGCGGAGATATCCCGCCGCCTAGTGCGGATATTCTTGCGCGATGGCGAAGGACGCAGGCCCGTTTTCGGCAGACATGAGAAATTTCAGAACGACCGTCACTGGCGCGATTACGTGCTCTTCCACGAATACTTCCACGGCGATACCGGGGCCGGCGTGGGCGCGAGCCATCAAACCGGCTGGACCGGAGTCGTTGCCAAATTGATCGAGCAGAGCGGGGAGTGAATCGTGCATGCCGCCGCAGCAAATCCAGCGCACAAATCCGCTGCAAACAACGAGGTCCCGACCTCGGAAGCAACCGCGTTTGAAAGCTGGCCCGGAGAGGTTCTTGCGGCCCCAGTAGTTCAGTTCGGACGCGGCATCGCTGGCGATTTGCCCGCCGCTGAGAAGCGCGAATGGCTGGTAACGAATGGCATCGGCGGCTTTGCCTCCGGGACCATCGCGGGATTGTTGACGCGCCGCTATCACGGTCTGCTGTTCGCGGCACTGAGACCGCCGCTCGGCCGCACACTTCTGGTCTCTCATCTCCAGGAGATTGCTGAATACGACGGCCGCCGGTATGAATTGGCAACCTGCCGATGGTCAGGGGGCAGCGTTTCTCCCGCCGGACATCGGCTGATCGAAAGTTTCCGGCTCGAAGGCACGACTCCCGTCTGGATCTACGCGCTCGCCGATGCGCTGGTCGAAAAGCGCGTCTGGATGCAGCAGGGCGCCAACACGACGTACGTCTCCTACAAGCTCGTGCGCGGGAGTGGCCCGGTGGGTCTGCAGATCAAAGCGCTCGTCAATTACCGCGATTACCACGCCGGCACGCACGCCAGCGGCTGGAGGATGAATATCGATCCGGTCGACCAGGGTATCCGCGTGGCCGCCTTTGAAGGTGCCGCACCATTTCGCTTGCTCAGTTTGTCGTCCGCAGTCGAACCGGCGCACGACTGGTATTACAACTTCGACCTCGCCATCGAGCGCTGCCGCGGCCTCGATGACCGCGAGGATCATCTCCACGCGGCCACCTTTCGGTCGGTTCTCTCCAGGGGGAAAGGAGTCACCATTGTGGCGACCACGGAAGCCTCCCCAAAACTTGACCTTGAGTCGGCAAACCGCGCGCGCACGGATCACGAGCAGGCGCTGCTCCAGCGCTGGTTCGATGCGAACCGTTCGACCGCAGGTGGGGCGCCCGGCTGGATTCGCCAGCTCATGGTCGCCGCAGACCAATTCGTTGTTCGCCGGCCGCTCGCGGACGATTCCGAAGGCCGATCCATCATCGCCGGGTATCACTGGTTTGGAGATTGGGGACGCGACACGATGATCGCACTTCCGGGTCTCACCATCACGACGGGACGGCCGGAAATTGCTGCGAAGATTCTCAGGACATTCGCGCGTTTCGTCGATCGCGGGATGCTGCCCAACGTTTTCCCCGACTCCGTCCAGGCGCCCGAATACAACACCGCTGATGCCGCGCTGTGGTACTTCCAAGCGATTCGTCAGTATGTTAATACGACTGGCAATCTGGATCTTTTGGGCGACCTATATCCCGTTTTGGCCGACATCGTCGATTGGCATCTGCGCGGAACTCGCTACAACATCCATGTGGATCATGATGATGGACTGCTGTTCGCTGGCGAGCCGGGAGTGCAGCTCACGTGGATGGATGCGAAGGTTGGGGACTGGGTTGTGACGCCGCGAATCGGCAAGCCCGTGGAAATCAATGCGCTCTGGCTGAATGCCGTCACCACGCTAGCGGAATTTACGCGGCTACTGAAGCGTCCGATAGCAGGGCAAGACGATGTTGCAAAGCGCGCGCGTGCAGGATTTGCGCGTTTCTGGAACAACGCGCGGCAATGCTGCTTTGATGTCCTAGATGGTCCCCACGGAAATGATGCTTCGATCCGTCCGAATCAGATCTTTGCAGTGTCGCTTCCCGAAAGTGCTCTTACTCCGGACCAACAGCGCGCCGTTGTAGATACCTGTGCTCGAAATCTCCTGACCTCCCACGGTCTTCGCAGTCTCTCGCCAGATGATCCGGCCTACTGCGGCCACTACAGTGGATCGACGCTCCAGCGGGATGGCGCATACCACCAGGGCACCGTTTGGGGCTGGCTGCTCGGACCATTCGCTCTGGCGCATCTTCGTGTGTACAACGATCCTGCCCAGGCTGCCCAATTTCTTCAGCCGTTCGCGCACCACCTGAATGTTCATGGACTTGGAAGCATCAGTGAGATCTTCGATGGCGACCCACCATTTACGTCGCGTGGCTGCATCGCCCAGGCCTGGTCCGTGGCGGAAGCGCTACGCGCCTGGACCGCCATCGCCGCCGCGAGTAAGGCAGCCGGTTGAATTCGCAAGAACAAGAAGATGAAGGATGAAAGCGATCGCCGCTGCCTGCCGAGTCGAATAACTTTCACGCCCAGTCAGGCGAGGGGCAGCTGTCACAGCGGTCGAGGTTGGAGATGTCGAGTGCCGTAGTCGGGACGAAGGCGTGGCCGATTTTTGGTGCATTCCGCGCGGACAGCTGTGGCAGGAGTAGCTTCGCTCCTGGCATCGCGGTTCTTCCGCTTGCCGGAAACGTATTGGGCGCCGATCACAACTATCGTGATCACCCAGTCATCGCTGGGTGCGGCGCTCACCGTTTCCTGGCAGCGCCTCGTTGGAACGGCGTTCGGAGCGGCAGTTGGCGCAATTGCAGCCAGTCATTTCGGGCCGCGCGCGCTCGCCTTTGGTGCTAGCGTATTCATCCTAGGGCTTCTTTGTGCGGCCACGAACGCAGATCGAAGCGCATACAGGTTCGGGGGCATAGCGGTGGCGATTGTGCTGCTGGTGCCGCGGACGAGTCCTCCCTGGCAAATCGCTTTCCACCGGTTCACCGAAGTCTCCATCGGAATCGGAGTCGCATTGATCCTGGCCCTAGTGTGGCCCGAGAAGGAGGCCACACCAATCGGGGAAAACCTGAATTCCCCCCCGGTGAAATCCGGAAGCGATCAGGGTGGATCTAAACTCATACAACTGTCATCGGTAGGTCCGCCCGCCACGACAGACAAGAGATCCTGACCAGCTTGGTTTGCGGCTTCGCGGGCGGATTCCAGCAGTTGCCGGGTGTTTTCTTGCGGGTCGCCCTGCTCGAATATGGCGCTGCCTACGACCAGGATCTGAGCACCGGCACGCACGACGTCCGCCACGGTGTCGTGGTGGACGCCGCCGTCCACCTCAATGCGAAACTCCAGGCAGCGAGACTTCCGGATTCTTGAGAGCAGCTCAATTTTTCTCAGCGAAGAGTGGATGAAGGTTTGACAACCAAACCCCGGGTTCACGCTCATAACAAGGACATGGTGAACGAGAGGAAGAATCTCATTGATGGCGTGGACCGGGGTGCCGGGGTTTATGACCACTCCGGGCTTGCATCCGTGCGACGCGATGAAGCGAAGGGTGCGATCAAGATGGACGCAAGCTTCCTGGTGGACGGAGATCCAATCGGCTCCGGCTTCGGCGAACGCCGGGATGAATTCGTCCGGTCGTTCAATCATAAGGTGACAGTCGAGCTGCACCCGGGAGACCTTGCGGAGAGAAGCTACAACCGCAGGCCCGATCGTAATATTGGGGACGAAGTGACCATCCATGATGTCCACGTGGAGAACGGTCGCTCCGCCCTGGACGGCCGCCTGCGCTTCCGCGCCAAGCCGAGCGAAGTCAGCAGAAAGAATTGAGGGAGCGAGCTCGATCATACGACTGCCTCATTGGGCAACATGGATTTCTTCCGAGCCGACATGCACCAGATCTGCACACTATTCCTTCCTGCAGTTTCAACTCGCCGCTCGGGAATGATCCATTTCCACGTGTCCGAGTCTTTCGATGATACGGTTGCTGATCCTATCTCCACGGAGGCAGCCCACGGGCCGAGGATCGTTTTTGCTTCGTACCACCGGCAGCCACGAGATGGCGTGATCGAGCATCGTGGCGGATGCCGTCAGAGCCGAATCCTCAAGAGCCACGTACACCGGGTCCCCGTACAAAAGGTCGCCCAACTTGCGCTTCGCGAAATCTACGGGCGCATCCTTCGAAGTGACGGCGATTCGCGCGATGATGTGATACAGGTCGTCGCGGTCGAGAGTTGCCCACAATTGCTGCTTTTCGTCCAGCACGAGGAGTTGACCCGTCGCACTTTGAGTGAGGGTTCTAACGGCCTCCGCAAACGGAGTTTCCTTACTGAGCAGCTTAGCGGGAAGCGGGTCCATCAGAGACGCGATTGTCTCGCCCTCTAAAAGTGGCTTAGCGAGTGGCAAATGACGCCAAAAGTCGCCCGAGTGCCGAGTCACCGCCTTCGCGATCAGATCGCGAATGGGCGGGAATGAGTTCGCCATCTCCGAGAACCGTGCGCTGCCGATTTGTGCCAGGCGCACAACCGTGCGGGCGCGAATACTCGTTTCATGGGGGCGGTTAGCCACAAGAGCTTCCTCGCCGAAAAAGTCTCCCTTACCGAGGATGGCAATAACTTTCGTTTCCGGATCTTCTTCCGTGGTCTGCACGACCTCTACTTCGCCTTCTTCGATGATGCTGAAGACCCGCGCCGATTCCCCTCGGCGGTGAATGAAATCGCCGGGCCGATAGTACGCGTGGGTCAATTGCTGGGCCGCGTCGGTATTGAGAAAGCTGAGATCGCGTGGAAAGAGCACATCCCACGCCCAGTCGAGAGCGACCTTAATCCTGCGCGACCATGTGGGCAGCTTGAACAGATAAACGGCACGCCATATAAACCACGCAGGGAAACCCGAGATGCGCATACCCAGCATTTCGGCCACAGCTTCGTAACCTCCAATGGAACACAGCTGCCCGAGCGCTTTGAAGCGGAACGGTTGAGTGGGCTCACCTCGCAGAATTCGGACGAGATTGAGCGCCGCTTGCCGGCCCTGACGCTCGGCAAATTGAGCCGTAGGCGGCGAGGGCTTGCTATCAAACGCGTTAACAATCAGCGCGCAATCGCCAATGGCCCATGCGTTCGTCTGTCCTTCAATTCGCATGTCCGGCACCGTGCGTATGCGCCCTTTCTCTTTTGGCACATCAAGGCGCTGCACAATCGGAGAGGTCGAAGTTCCAATCGTGCAGACAACGGTGCCGCCCCCCAGCATTCGTCCATCCTGGAGCTGGATTCCTTCATGCGTGGCCGCCACTGCGCGGGTATTCATCAGCATTGTGATGCCGGCCTTCTGCATTCTCTTTTGCGCGAATTGCCGTAGGTTCGGAGCCACCTCGGGCAGGATCTGATCCTGAGAGTGGACCAGCGTGACGGTGATGTCTTCTTTGCGGAAATTCCGGTAAAAACGCGTGCTGCTGCGCACGAGTTCGTTGATTTCTCCGGCGACCTCTGCTCCGCTGAAGCCCGCCCCTACGATGATAAAGCTAAGATACCAGCGCCGGCGCTCGGGATCGCTCGAAGCTTCGGCATTTTCCATTTGACGGACGATATGCTGGCGAAGATCGAGCGCGTCACGCATGACCTTGAAGGGAAAAGCGTGTTCAGTCATTCCTGGGATGATTCCCAGGTTGCTTTCCGCGCCGCAGGCGATTACGACGTGGTCGTAAGGCAGGCGCGCCAGCGCGCCATTGGCATCGTCGAACGCAATCTCGGACGCGGAAATGTCAATCCTTTGCACGCCCTCGGTGCGACACTCGACTTCGGGCAGCATTTGGCGCAGCGGGGCGACGGCTGCCTCGGCATTAATTGAGGCTCCGGCGACATCCGCCAGGAGTGGGTGAAACACCATATGGTTCTCACGGTTGAACAGAAGAATTTGGCATTTCGAAGCGTCGAGTTTTCTGCGAAGATTTTTTGCGAATTGTACTGCCGCAAATCCTCCACCGACGATGACGACTCTCATTGCTTTCATTTCCTCGCTCATTTGACCTACCTGCAACAGAAAAGTGCCCCCACGCTGCTCGGTCACGGCAAAGTCGGGAACGACAATTCGACGTTCCACCTCAGGATAGGCAGCCGGGCAGTTCTGCGTATATCGAAAACCTGCGAACTCTATCTGAAATGACTGACGACATCGTTCGAGCCCGATCCAGTCGGGTAGTGCGCACGGCTGGAGTTCAGTCCTGCAAACTGTCCGCAGGCGGCCTGATGCCAAGCCGTTTCATCTTGTAAAACAGCGTGGTGCGTTTCAACCCGAGCCTCGCGGCGGCTCCCCGCGGACCGCCGAGCTTCCAATTGGCGCGCTGGCACGCAGCGAGAATCTCCCGGCGGACTTTGTCCTCCAGTGTCGGGTTTCGAATTTCGACGGGCGCTGGTTCGCATTTCTCTGGGGGTGCGGGTTGGAAGACTCCGTCAGTCGAAAGAATTACGCCGCGCGCCACGTAGTTCTGCAGCTCCCGAATGTTCCCGGGCCACGGATGACGAACGAGAGATCGCATGGTCTCCTCCGGGATGGTCTCGATAACTTTGTCCATTGAGGTCGCGAACTGCTCGATGAAGTACCTGACGAACTCCGGAATATCCGCCTTCCTTTCGCGGAGCGCCGGCAGAGAAAGGGGGAAAATATTCAGCCGATAGTACAAGTCTTCCCGGAATTCGCCGTCCTGGACCATCTGCCTAAGGTCCCGGTTCGTTGCGACAACGACACGAACATCGACCTGCATGGTACGAGAGCTGCCCACCGCCTCGAACTCACGCTCCTGGAGCACGCGGAGCAGCTTGGGCTGAAGTTCCAGCGGAAGGTCGCCAATTTCATCGAGAAACAACGTGCCACGATCTGCCAACGCAAAGCGGCCGATGTGGGAATTAACGGCACCCGTGAAAGCTCCCCGCTCATGCCCGAAGAGTTCGCTTTCGAGAAGGCCTGCGGGCATCGCCGCGCAGTTCACCTTGACCAGATTGCGGCTTCGGCGCGGGCTGAGCTCGTGAATCGCTCGCGCGATGACTTCCTTGCCCGTCCCGGTCTCGCCAGTGATCAAAACGGTAGCATTTGTGGGTGCCACGGCCTCGACCTGGGAAAGGATCGAGCGCAAGCCCCCGCGGCGTCCCACGATCGTCTCGAGGAATGAGGGTTGCGCACGTTCAAGCTTGCGCGCAATTGATTCATCAGGGCGATAAAGTGTGGTGCTCACAGTCGCGTTTCCCCGGTATCGGTTAACCGGCGCAATGGAATTTGGCATTGAACTCATGTTTCACTCCTGCTGCGAATGCTGCTCGCAAGAAAACTGTGTTTGGCCGTTGACGGGTGATTGCACGCGCGCTGCCCGCTCGCCGTGCTTGAACGCAGAGAATTTCGACAGCAGGTGGAGCATTGTTCTCAGATTCACGGATGCGCAAAATGAGGAATGCAGGGAGCAAGGGGGCGTTGGATCTCAAGAGAATGCTCATCGCGTTTCCAATCCCGGCGCCCGGCCAATGGTGCGCTCCAGCTCTGCCCACGCCAGCAAATATCCAAGGGTGGCCTGCACGAGATCCGCTTTGGCCTTGTAGCTCGCGGCCGTGGCTTCCCTTACATCGGAAATCAGGACGACGCCCTGCGCTGCCTGATCGGTCGCCAGGCGTTCGCTCTCGCCGCGCAGCTTTGCGACCTGGGTCGCGACATTGACCATCTTCTTGGTGCGTTCCAGCTTGTTGTAGCTCCGCTCAACCGCCACTGCGACCTGTTCCTTCTGGCGTTCGAGGTTCTGCTCAGCTTCGGCAAGCTGCGCCGAATGCTCGCCGACGGCAGCCCGCCGCTTGCCGAAATCCCATAGTGTGTAGCTCACGTTTACGCCGACAGTCCCGAAGTTTCGGACGAAGAACGGGACGCCGTCCTGGTAGCTGTGGCGCGCAAATGCCGTGACGTCGGGGATGTAGGCAGTCTTCGCTGCCGCGACCCCCGCCCGGGCTTTCGCGACTGTCTCCTCTGCAGAGCGGATCACCGGATTCTCCTCCCAGGCCGCTTTCACGTATTCGCTTTTTGTCAAAGTCTCAAATTTCGTCGGGACCTCGGGGTCTAGTTCCAATTTTGTGTCCAGTGGAAGGCCCAGGAGATCGTTCAGTTCCACCATGTAGTCCTCAATCTGCAGTTCTGCAGTGAGGACGGACTGCTGTCCCTGGAGGAACTCCGCCCGGCTCTGGATTTCGGCGACCTGGAGGGCGCTCCCGTTGCGGACTTCGTTTTCATTTTCACGTAGTTTCTCCGCGGCGAAGGAGGTCTCCTGCTCCGCGGCCTTCTTCTGCAGCTGCGCGATGAGAATGCCGTAGTAGAGCGTGTGTACTTCGAGCGCAACTTCATTCTCGGCGTTCTTCAAATCGTCCCGGGAGGTTCGGACTTCCGCCGCTGCAATGCGATTCTCATGATGAATTCGCAGCAACTGCGTCAAAGGTTGCGTAATCATTGTCCCGCTCGAAAACAGCGTCTGCTTGCCTTGTTGCAACGAAATACCCTGCGAAGGAATCGGCACTCCGGCCGCAGTACCCAGGGCTCCCGGGGAAATCGTGACATTCTGCAGTTCGCTGATATGGAGCACGTTCGATTGATTGGTTATGCTCGGAAAATAATCGGAGCGAACACCCGCTTTCCTTTCTTCATTCTCTTTGACCTTGAAGCGCGCAATCTTGAGCGTCCGATTCTGCTCGAGAGCCAGGTGAACTGCTTCCTCCAGTTTGAGGTGGCGGACTTCGGTTGTCAGAGCTGAGCTGGCACAAAGTAGAAGTATTCCAGCAGGCGCCGATATGCGGAGAAGGATTCCGCGAGTCATTGCATTCTCCTCAAGTCCTGATAGCTGATCTTCACGGGCTCCATAAGCAGCATGATCATCAGAAACGCGGCCGCGACCCCGGCGATCAGCACAAAGCCGTCCGCGGTGGCCAGCGTGTAGGCCTGCGCGTGCACCTGCTTACCCAGGAGCGCGCCCGCGCGCGCTTGCGCTTCATCCTGTCCCGACGAGCCGGGCAGCACGCCGAGGCCCACGGTTCGCAGCCGCTCGTCCGTGAGCCAACTCCCAATCTGCACGTGCAGGCCGAGCATGTTGGAATGAAACTGCTCCCGCACGGAGAGAAAGCGATTCATGATGGATACGCCTACCTGGCCGCCAAAAATGCGGAAGGTGTGCATGAACCCGGAAAGCGTGGCGGCAGCCGCAGCGCTACTGAGTGCGCCCTTTTCCAGCCCTACCAGAACGATGCTGCTTACGAGTCCGACGTAGGCGCCCGCGAGCCCTGTCGCCAAAACAAGTTCCATCGCCTCGAAGCTTGCGCCCGCCCAGGACGAGTCGAGATGAGCACAGATCAAGGAGCCGAAGGCCACTACGGTAAGACTCGTCGCCAGGATGAGCCGTGAGTTGGTGAAGATGATAGCGGCCGCTACCAGCCACACCACGGCGAACTGAGGCAGAGCAACCCAGGCGAGAGCGTGGCCGGTTTCAGCCGCGCGGTAGCCTTGGATGTTGCCGAGAAAGCCAGGGATGAGAATGATGCTGGCCAGGTGAACGAACTTGAAAACGAAAATCGACATCGCAAGGATAATGAAATTCCTTGAATTCACGAAGGAGAGATTCACCAGCGGGTTTGGCTGCAGCATCCTCCTTACACATGTGGCCGCGAGTAAAAAAATCCCGGCAGCTGTCATGGCAACGATCACTCCGGAATGGAACCAATCAAGGCGTTCTCCCTGGTCGAGTGCGCCGTAAAGCAAGCTCATGCTTAGGCTAAAATAGGCAAACCCCCGCCAACTTGGGGCGGGTCCGACCGGGCTACGCCGGGGTGGAATGCCGTAATACACGCAAATCATCATCCAGGGCGTGAGGACCGCAGCGTTCCAGAAAATCCAGCGCCAGGAAAGGTGGTCGGCATACCAGCCCTCTAGTGCGGCTGCGATATTGCTCGTAAAAATGATGTCCGCGGCGTATGCGGCGATACCAAAAATGATCAGACGTTTCGGGAGAGCCGTCAGAACAAAGGTAAGTGTGAGCGAATAAAAAGTTCCGCACGTCAAGCCCGCTATCAGCATCAAGGCGAGCATGACCGACAAATTGGGCGAAAATGGCAAGAGAATGGAGGTAATCGTGAACGCGAGAGCGGTGAAAAGCAGGATGCGCCGGGGACCGACCCTGGCGCTCACAAATACGCAGAACACACCACTAAACATCATGGCCATGTTCAGCGCCGTCGGCAGCCAGGATGCATCGTCGAAACTGAAGCCGAGGGCGCCGCGCAGATCGGCGAGACCAAGACTCAGCAGGCGGCTGTTCATGGTCGCAACGCTCGCACCTAGAAACACCCCGAGGACACCAATGTAAGGGTTTGTCGAGACTTGGGCTGGCGCCGTCGTCGGCGCTGGTGACGCCACTTGTTGAGGTGCATCAGTCAACGTCGTTGCTCCGGAATCACTCGGACGCGCCGTTTGTGCGAATTCTGGCAATCACCGAAAGCCCCGGCCGCAGTCGCTGAGCGACAGGCTGGCCCGGATCGAAGACGATCTTTACAGGAACCCGCTGAACAATTTTTGTGAAGTTGCCCGTGGCGTTGTCCGGGGGCAGCAAGGCGAATTGCGAACCACTGGCCGGTGCGATCTCGACCAGCTTGCCTTTCAAACGTGATCCCGGGTAAGCATCAACGGAAATTTCCGCGAAATCGCCGGGATGCATATGCCGCACCTGGGTCTCCCTATAATTTGCTTGCACCCACGCGTCCGCCTGGACCAGCGACAGCACCTGGGTTCCCGGGGAAACCATCTGTCCCGGGCGTACCTTGCGTTCGCCCACGACTCCATTTTCGGGCGCATAAATACGTGTGTAGTCCAGATTGGTTTTGGCGGCCTCCAGGGATGCTTGCTTTCCATGCAGGTCGGCAATGAGCTGGGCATCGCGCGAATCGAGAACAGCACGCGCCCTGATTTCGGTAATGACTGCGGTTTGGTTGTTGGCGAGGTCCGCCCTGGCCCGCTCAAGGTCTGCTTGGCGGACCGATACCAGAGCACGGAACCTTTGCTCGTCGGCGACGGCTTGCTCAAGGTGCTGATGGGTGGCTGATTGAGTCGCGATCAGAGCTTCCTGGCGAGTGCGTTCCGCGAGGGTTCGATCCAAGTCGGCCTTCGTTGCTTCGATCGCTGCTTGCGCCGCAGAAATTTGCGCCTTAGCAAGATCGATTCCCGTTTTTGCGCGGTCAATTTTGGCGTCCTGCAGGTCCTTCTGCCGGCGGTTGTCCTCCAATGCCGCTTTCGCTGCCTCAACGGCCGCTTCCGCCTGCGCCACTTGGGCCCGAAAGTCATCGTCTCGCAATTGCACAAGAAGGTCCCCCGCTTTCACAGTCTGATAATCGCCGACGAGAACCTTCGCGACGACACCAGAGACTTTTGTGCTGAGTGGAGTCAGGTCGGCCCGCACGTACGCATCATCTGTTTCCTGCTCGGCCCGTTCGCTCGCCCATCTATTCCAGTTCCCGATGATGGCCACCAGGATTCCCGCAGCCATCAGAAAGATCAGTGCGGGCACGAGCCAAGACTTCAGCGTTGCAATTTGCATTTGCAACTCCTTCGAGTAGGGGACCCATTTTGCACGCCAGGATGGACGACCTTCGCCTGACTTCTTGATCCCATCGGAATGACGAAACCTGCTTCCTGCAGAAGCACGATCAGTTCGGCGTATCGTCCACTGTGCTCACCGAGTCCATGCGCGATCTGGAACACGCCGCGCGCAGGGCCCCGGCTTTGCCAACGATTGCATGCGCTTTCCAAGCCATCCTCGCTCGTGAATCGGAATTCCTGGTGCGAATTTTTCATTGTGTTCATACGCGCTTGAGATCCTGGACTCGGCCTGCGCTTAGCCTCGAAATTCCGCCGTCGTCAAGTGCTTCGAAGTCAGCATGCCAACGGGCATTTGTGCATAAGAAAACCACTGTGCGGTGTCCTTCAGGAAGGCCAGCCCATTTCGTCCAGGATGCCGATCGATAACAAGGACGTCACCCGGGCGCACCTGGGCGGTAGCCAGCAGCCTGGCAATCGGGCACACCAGATGGCGCTCGATAGCGCGCTTCAAGTGTCGTGCTCCATACCTCTGATCCGTCCCTTCTTGGAGCAGGAACTCCCGCGCTGGCGGCGTGACGCGGAGCATGAATTGCCCCTTGGCGGATTCGAGCACGCGTTTTTGCACCATCCCAAGTTCGATCTCCAGAATCTGTTCGAGTTCTTCCGACCGTAGAGGATGGAACACCACCACCTTGTCGATCCGGTTCATGAACTCCGGCGCGAATTTCCGCTTCGCCGCTTCCGCCGCCGTCTTCTCCACCTTCTCGTCCAGCCGCGGCTTCGTGTCCGCCGGTACCGACGGCGCAAAGCCCATTCCGCCGGTCATCAACTCCGTGATTTCCCCGCCGCCCAAATTCGATGTCATGAAGATCATCGTCTGAGACAGGTCCACCCTCCGGTTGTCGCCCAACGTCAGCGTCGCTTTGTCCAGAATCCCCAGCAGCAACTGCCACAGCGCGTCCGACGCTTTCTCGATTTCGTCGAACAGCAGGAAGCTGATCTTCAGCTTCTCGGTGTGATACTGCGCCAGCGCTTCCTGGGTGATCAGCGGATGCGTCTCGCGATGCCCCAGATATCCCGGCGGCGAACCAATCAATTTCGCAATCTCGTGTGAGTGCTGAAACTCTGCGCAATCCACTTTGATCACCGCCCGGCTATTTCCGAATAGAATCTCTGCAACGGCTTCGACAATGCGCGTCTTGCCTGAGCCGGTGGGACCCAGAAACAACAAGTTCGCAACCGGGCGCCCCGGAGAGTGCAGTCCAGCACAAAAGACCTGATACAGATCAACCAGCGCTTGGATGGCCTCGTTCTGCCCCACGATCTTCTGCCGCAGCGCATGCTCAAAATCGCTTGACGCAGAACTCTGCTGTCTCGGGTCTAACTCCTTGCATCGAGCCGATTGCGTTGACGTTGCCATAACATCCCCCTAACTGCGATGATTCCGAACCAGCCTGGACACGACCTTCCACTTCAATTTCCCGAGGCACACGACTAACAAGGTCCTCCGCGTTTTGTCGCGATCGGCGGCGGCCCGAAAATTCGCTACGCTTTATTTCGTTCTCTAGTGATCCACTCGCGGATATATGCTGGACAATTCTTGAGCTTGATACTATCCGCTTCGCAGCTTCCGAGAAACTTGACAGCGTCTCGATCCACGAGGGTGAGGTCTTTTAAGTCCAGGACGATGCTGCGACGTTTCACGTCTAATGCCTCTAGGCCAAATACCTCCTCCAGTTCAGCTACGTTTTCTGCGTCCATTCGACCAATCAGCCTAAAGACCACTTCACCGTTTGCTGCCCGTTGTATCTTCAGCATCCATCCTCGCTTGAATTCAGACCCATGTCGGGACAGTGCACTCTCGACACCAATCGTAAGCTACTGAAAATGGATGGTTTGACAATATCACTGAATGGCGAAGTTTCGCCACTTGGCGAGATTCTGTACAAGATGCTTTTTGGGGGCGATTGAGGAGGAGGTTGAAACGGCTAGCTATTCTGAATGGGATCCACAGTCTTAAAGCGATTCTTGTTTATCTTGAGAGATCTGATTTTCGATTCCAGAGTCGACCGTGGCATACCCAGCTTCGCAGCAGCGCCTGACGGTCCGAACACCCGCCCTCCGCTTTCGCGCAGGGCAGCCTGAATCATCTCTTTTTCCTGAGCAGCAAGCTTTTCGGAGAGGTCGAGCGGGCTTTTCGGCTCAGTCGCAAGAGGCTGCGGCGGAAGCCAACTCTCATCCACCGAGAAATTCTCCGTCTCGCACACGATGACAGATCGCTCAATGACGTTCTGCAGTTCACGGATGTTTCCCGGCCAGGGGTACGACTGAAGCAGGTCCAGGGTTTTTTTGTTTACTTGCCGTATTTGCTTTCCAGCTTTCCTCGCGAAACGGTCAATGAAGTACTCAACCAGCACCGGAATGTCTTCTCTCCGTTGCCGCAGAGGAGGAATCTCGATGGGGAACACGTTGAGCCGATAAAACAGGTCTTGTCGAAAGGAACCGGCCGCGATGGCAGCCTCCAGGTCACGGTTGGTGGCAGCTATGACCCGCACGTCAGCTCGAATGGGCTGATTGGCACCGACACGTTCAAATTCGTGTTCCTGGAGGACACGCAAGAGAGCGATCTGGGTCTCGGCAGGAAGCTCTCCGACTTCATCGAGGAAGATTGTGCCTCCTCCAGCCAATTCAAAGCGGCCCAAACGTCGCTGAGTTGCTCCCGTAAAGGCGCCTTTCTCGTGGCCGAACAATTCCGAGGCGATCAAATCGCGTGGGATGGCCGCGCAATTGACACTTACAAACGCGCGCGAGGAGCGCTTTGAGCGTCTGTGAATAGCGCGAGCTACAAGCTCCTTGCCCGTTCCCGTCTCGCCGGTGACCAAAACGCTGGAATCGGTGGGAGCGACCTTGGATACACGGGAAAGCACTGTTTGGAGAGCGT
>Ga0307469_10000483_pt1 | contig 14686 bp, 12 predicted proteins | sample atmos_gasesAM2C__FD_203084 | JGI IMG/M metagenome (GOLD analysis project Ga0307469, IMG submission 203084) | Hardwood forest soil microbial communities from Morgan-Monroe State Forest, Indiana, United States - atmos_gasesAM2C_515 | ecosystem: Environmental > Terrestrial > Soil > Temperate...
TTCCCGCGTCCCCAATGATTTCAATGCGGCAGTGCTGGTGCAATCGTTCATCGGTCCGGTGGTGTTCGGCGGGAGCGTTGGAGACCGGGGACATCATAAGTTTTACTTCCAGTTGGGACGCTATTTCTAGAGCAGGCAGATGCGCTCGACGGCGGGGCGCGCGGCCTCTATCATGGAGCGATCCCGCCATCCTACGAGGTTGCCATGTCTGAACCGAGTTACGAAGAACTGAAAGCCCGCCTGCAGGAATTGGAGAAGCAGGTGGAAACCAAAAAGCGCAGCGGCACCATGGAATTCCGCGTGTCGGAGAAGGGTGGGGTCAGCGTTTACGGACTCGGCCGGTTCCCGGTGACGCTGTATTACGAACAGTGGACGCGGCTGCTGGATGCTTCGGAAAACCTTCGCCAATTTCTTGAAGAAAACAAAGACAAGCTGAAGCTGAAAGGCCAGTAAGATCAGCGAGAGTCCCTACCTCTATCTGACCACGACTGGGCGCACGTCCGGTCGTGCGCGCGAAATCGAGATCTGGTTTACCGAGCGCGATGGCTGCTTTTATGTCATCGCGGAATACCCAAATTCGCACTGGGTGCGGAATCTGCGAGCGCAACCTGCCGTGCATGTGCGGGTGCAGGGGCGAAGCTTTCCGGCGCAAGCGCGTGTGCTCTTGCCGGAGCGGGACGCGGAATTGCTGGCGGCGGTCCAGAAGTTATCGCGGGAGAAATACGATTGGGGCGAAGGCCCGATCGTCGAGCTGCGGCCCCAGACCCACGCCGAAGAGTGACGTCTGGATGTCGAGGATACGGGCAGTAAGAAGAATGAGAAAGGCCGCGATCCGGAGAGCGCGGCCTGACGACGAGGGGAACGATTTCGAACTGCGTGTTGGTCTACGGGACCGCCGCAGTCGAGACGCTTACTTGTGGACCGACGGTCGCGATCGCTGTGCCCGGTCCGGCGTTCACGATTGCAGTGCCGGAGAACGTGTGTGTAGTCCAGTTGGAACTTCCCGCCAACCGAGTCGACACGGTGGTTCCCGAAGCGACGAACGTGCCTGCGGGCGTGGCGGCGACCGGAACGTTGGAACTGATTTGCACCTTGGTTTGCCAGGTTCCGCCTACCGGACGATAGGTTGCGTAGGTTCCGGGACTGAGTGTGACCTGCGTGAAGATGGCGACTGCGTTTCCGCTGCCATCGACCGCGACGCCAGTCACTCCGCCTGCCTGGCCAACGAGAACGGGTAGCGGAGCAGCGGCGCTCCAGGTTCCTCCGGAGCGCACGGCGTAGGATACGCCACTGCGTGTGCGCCACACGGCGACGGCTGTGCCATCGTTGCCAAGGCCGACGTTGGGATTATTCTGGCGATACGCGGAGGCGGCCACCGTGACGGGAGTTCCCCAGGTTCCGGTAAGACTGCGGCTGATGGCAACGACGGCGCCAGTCAGAATGCCAGTCGCGCCTTCCACGGCCACAGCTTCTCCGGCGGAATTGACCGCGAGTTTTGCGAGGCCGTAGCATGTGCTGGCGTTGGAGATGGTCTGCGAAGAGCCGAACCCGCTAGAGGCGTTGCCGGTCACGGCCTTCAGAGCGCATGCGACGGGGCTTGGATTGGTAATCTGCTCCCAGATCAGCGTTGCCTGGCTGTGACTGTCGAAGCCGATGCCGGGCAAGCCGAAACTGTTGACGTTGCCGTACACGTTGCTCGAAATGGTGATGGGGCTGCCCCAATGGCCGGCGGTAAAGAAGGCGGCTTGCGCTTGATTCGGCAGATAGGTATTGGTGGTGCGAAAACTCCAGACGGCGAGCACGTCACCATTGGGTGCGACCATGATGTTGCCGGTCCCTCCGCCGAAACTGCCCAGCGACGTCAGTGTGACGGGAGCACTCCAACTGCTGCCGGTTTTCACGGACGCTTGCAGACCTCCGGATGGCGGCATGAACAGAACCGCGGACGTGGAACCATTGGTGGAGACTGCAATGCCTAAGCCATTCGCGATGAATTGCGGTGTGCTCCAGGTCTGCGCGATGGCTGGAGCGGCGGCGACACAGGCTATAAGTATGGCCAGCAAGATCGGCTTGCGAAGATTGAGCATGTCTTTCTCCTGATATCTTTTCCCGATGGGAACTGAGTTGTGCAGCTATTCGTCGGAGAAGTAGAGATCGAGATACCGGTAAATCGTAAAGTCTATGTGGGCCCGGGGTTCTGACGCGCCTTTCGCTCGTGGGCGCCAGTTTGTTGGAGGGGGAAGAGAAATTTTGACAGCGCCGCGACTGTATAACCTGGCTGAAGGTTAGTCAAGCGTCGGAATGTAAGAATTCTACGAGAGTAGTTTTGGGTTAGGGCGGCCTATTTGCACTTTGTCTACACTTATTACGGCAGTTATCTGTGGTGGAGCGCACCCGATGAGTGAGGAAATACTCAATCTTACCCCGCCGCCGGCCGATCATCGGCTGGCTTACGGGTCGGATCCGAACCAGTTTGGCGATCTGCGGCTTCCGAAAGGTCCTGGGCCGTTTCCCGTGGTGATGAATATTCACGGCGGATTCTGGCGGGCCAAGTATGACCTGCTGCACACCGGTCATCTTTGCGCAGCGCTGACGGGGAAGGGAATCGCGACGTGGAATCTTGAGTACCGAAGGGTGGGAAACGCCGGAGGCGGTTGGCCGGGCACGTTCGAAGACATTGCGAGCGGGTATCGATTCCTTCCACAGATCGCGAAGCAGTACGGGCTGGATGTGCGGCATGCGTTGGTGATGGGGCACTCGGCAGGAGGGCAATTGGCGCTGTGTCTTGCGGATCACGAGCCGTCAGTCAGGGGATTGTCGCTGGCCGGCGTGGTGGATTTGCAGCGGGCTTTCGAACTCCACTTAAGCAACGATGCGGTGGTGGAGTTTCTGGGCGGGACGCCAACGGAGGTTCCGGACCACTATCAGGAAGCGGATCCGATGCGCCTGGCAGCGGGGAAGGCGAAGCAGATTCTTGCGCACGGGACAAAGGACGACATTGTGCCGCCTGATTTCAGCCGCCGGTATGTGGAGAAAAAGGGTGGTGGGGATGTGAGGCTGGTCGAGATTGCGGGAGCCGATCATTTCGATTTGATCGATCCGCGATCGGCGGCGTGGAAACAAGTGGAGGCGGCTGCGTCGGAGCTTCTTGATATCGGAAAGTCTTAAACCGCAGAGGGCGCCAAGAAGGGCCGCAGAGATGGGGCCGTGGGAAATCCGGCAGCTGACTATTACGTGATGGGGCCGTGCGGAGAATTTATGATTGCTGCGATCTCACCCTTGCGAAGTTGAATTGCTGTTCAGGAGAGCGAACTGGAGATACACCATCTGGCCGATGTGGTGGTGGAGATGGGTGGCGCAGCGGAGAAAGGCGTTGAAACGGTTTTCGGCAGTTTCCTCGCCCTTCGCTGTATAGAATTTGCTCCAGTCTTCCTCAGACTGGGCGCGGGCGGTGCGGGCGACCATGCCGACGGCGTCGGTGAAACGCTGCATCACTTCTGCTTTCCGGGGGCGTGACGATTCGGTGAATTCGCGGTCGCGGTCGCGGACGTATCCGGTGGCGGCGATCTGCGCGCCGAAGTAATAGTTGAGATTTCCGGTGAGATGCAGGACGAGGTGTCCGAAGCTGTTGCCGAACGGAAACGGCTTGCTCCAGAATTGTTCTTCGCTGAGGGGATCGGCTAACTCGCCGACCTTGCCACCCAGCTCTTCATATCTAGATGCGAATCCTGATCGAACGATGTCGTTCAGCAAGGTTCTCTCCCAGAGTGTCGAGCCAGCCTATTTGCACCACTCCAGCCCACGTTTACGCCACTTTGCGCAGGACGAGCGCGGAGTTCTTCGAGCCAAAGGCGATGCAGTTACACACTGCGTGCTCGATGGCAGTCGTGCGTCCCGCTATCGGAACATAGTCGAGATCGCATTCGGGGTCGGGCGTGTCGAGGTTGATCGTCGGCGGGATCTTGCCGTGTTGCATGGCGACGATGGTGGCCGCGACTCCCGCGGCACCGCACGCACCTTGCGGGTGACCGATCTGGGACTTCAGCGCGGACATCGGCACCGCGCGGGCATGCTCGCCGAGCGCGAGTTTCAAGGCCTGCGTCTCGATGCGATCATTCAATTGAGTTGAAGTTCCGTGCAGGTTCACGTAGTGCACATCGTTGGGGCTGATGCCTGCCTGTTGCATGGCAAGTCCAATGGCGCGGGCGGGTTCTTCGCCACACTCTTTCAAGCGCACGCGATGAAACGCTTCGCAAGTGGAACCGTAGCCGGCGATTTCGGCAAGGATGCCGGCTCCGCGCGCCCGGGCGTGCTCATATTCTTCCAGGACGAACATCCACGCGCCTTCGGCGAGGACAAAACCGTCACGATTAACCGAGAATGGCCGCGAACCTTTTTGGGGATCGGCGTTCCAGGAGTCGGTGAGGATCTTCATCAGGATGAAGCCTTTGACGATGCCGAGCGCGATGGGGGCGTCGGCGCCGCCGGACAAGACCATATCGGCGCGGCCGCCCTGGATGAGACGCATCGAGTAGCCGAGCGCGTCGGTTGAGGATGTGCAACCGGTCGTGATCACCTGGCTGGGCCCGCGCAGGCCGAAGCGGATGCTCAGGTCGCTTGAGAATGTTCCCATCACGCCGGTAGGCACGCAGAACAGGCTCATGTGCTTATAGTCCTGGTGGAAGAACAGCCGGTACTGCTCTTCGGTGAATTCCTGCGATCCACCGCCCGAGCCCACTAAAACTGCGAAACGGCGGCGCTCTTCGAGCGACATGGCGTTAGTGTCGAAGCCCGCATGGTCGAGCGCTTCAGTGGCGGCGGCAAGGGCCAAGGGCAATACCCGCGAGACGTGTTTGCGCTCACGCTTTTCCATCCACGCCAGTTCGTCAAAGCCCGGAACTTCTCCCGCGATCTGCACGGGAATCTCGCTAGGATCGAAATGCGAGATGCGTCGGACGCCCGACGTTCCCGCGAGGGTTGCGGAGGCAAATGCCTCCCGGCCCACACCATTTGGACTGACGGCGCCCATACCTGTCACCACGACTCTTCGCAAAAGCGCACCCCCGGATCAGCGTTTGGAAACTATACGGGAAAGATGCGGGATTGTGGGAGCGTGATGGTTGGGAAAGTCTAGTTGCCTGAGAGGGTAGCCCTTAGCTGAGGATGAGTGTCGAACCATCCGATCAGTTTTTGTTCGAAGGCATTGCGGGCTACGCTTATGGCACCGCAGTGGTCGGCATCGGGTACTTCCCACAGGACCACGCGAGGATTGTGGGCCGCGATGGCGCGGGAATGGCGGATCGGGATGTTGTTGTTTTGCTGACCATGGATCAACAATATGGGTACGGGAGAGCGCACGCTCCGGCGAGACGGTTTCAAGGTCGAAGTGATATCTGCAATGAGCATAGATGAACGCGATCTCCACGACAGGGCGCAGCAGAGATCTTCCGGGCCACGGGCCTGTGTGGAAGAACTGTCCCACGCGGTCGTAGGCGATCTCGCGGAAATCGGAGAACGGGGACTCTGCCGCGAGTGCCCAGAACTCTGGCTTGCCCCTTAGCGATTGAAGGAGCTGTGCAGCTCCCATGGACTCCCCGAAGCCAAAAACGCAGGTGGGATGTTCGCTAGCTTGTATCCAATCAAGCCACTGGTGTATGTCGCCAGATTCCAACAGGCCGTAGGTCGCCGTCTCTCCGCCACTGACGCCGTGAGCGCGAGCATCCGGAACAACGACCGTGAATCCGTGGGTGAGGGGCAGTTCGGCATAACCGATCATGCCCATACGGTTGTCACTCAAGCCGTGAAGCAGGATCACGCTCTCGCCGTTCCTATGGGGTGGCCGGAGTTCCCAGCCTCGAAGAGTGATGCCATCGAGTGTATCCACTTCTATGTCATGCAACCGAGCCTCATGCCGTTCCGCCACGGCTGCTGCTTGCAACCGGTCCTCGTCCGACAGTAGACGTCTTCCGGGGTGAAGTGTGGAGTCTGCGATGAGGATTCCCGCGGCGCAGCAGAAGAGCAGGTAGCCGAGAGCGAGCAACCAGGAGACCCGAATTGCTCTTCGACGAAACATCTGCAGAGGGATACGCGAATTCGCCGAGGTGGGTTCCATGGTTTCGTCGAAAGGGAAGGGGGAAGACCATCGCTTTCCTTGTAGTCCCGTATAATCTTGTGTTTCCCGGGAGCGCCACTTGGCTTACAACGATCTTCGCGATTGGGTCGCAGCGCTGGATCGCGCCGGCGAGTTGAAGAAAATCCGCACGGAAGCCGATCCGATTCTCGAGATTGCCGAGATCGCCGACCGGGTGAGCAAGAGCAGTCCGTCGAAGTTCGGAGCCGGTGGCCCTGCGCTGCTCTTCCAGAACATCCAGAGGCACCCGGGTTCGCAACTGCTGATCAACCAGTTCGGGTCGGAGCGCCGCATGCGGATGGCGCTGGAAGTCGATTCCCTCGATCAGGTCGCTGATCGCATTCGTGCGTTCATGGATGTGAAGTCGCCGCAGGGCTTCCTCGACAAAGTAAGAATGCTTCCCATGCTGGTGGAGATGGGGAAGTTCTTCCCGAAGACGGTGCCGACCGGCGCGTGCAAGGAAATCATTAAGCGCGACAATTTCTCTCTGCTCGATTTTCCCGTGCTGCAGTGCTGGCCCAAGGATGCCGGCCGATTTATCACCTTGCCGTGCGTGATTACCCGCGACCCGAAGACCGGGAAGCGGAACGTCGGCATGTACCGCATGCAGGTGTACGACCAACGAACCACAGGCATGCACTGGCAGAGGCAGAAGGTCGCCGCGGAGCATTACAGGGAAATGCTGCGGGGGGTGGTGCAAAAGAGCGCGGACAGGCCGGCGTCTGCGTCGGTGGACATCATGTCTCGGTCGTTGGGTGGATCGGTTCTCGCGCATGGGGAGCAACCATCAGGGAGGATGGATGTCGCCGTCGCAATCGGGACGGATCCCGCTCTTACGTTTTCGGCGATTGTGCCGGCGCCCCCGGACGTTGAGGAGTTCATCATCGCAGGGTTCCTGCGTCAGAAGCCGGTGGAGTTGGTGAAATGCGAGACGGTGGACCTGGAAGTCCCGGCGGACGCGGAGATCGTGCTGGAGGGCTACGTCAATCTTGACGAGCTGCGGAGCGAAGGCCCGTTTGGCGATCACACGGGATTTTATTCGCTGGAAGATCTCTATCCGGTGTTTCACGTGACGTGCATTACGCATCGCAAGGACCCGATCTACGCGACCACCATCGTGGGCAAGCCGCCGATGGAAGATGGCTGGATGGGCAAGGCCGTGGAGCGGATTTTCTTACCGCTGATGAAATTGACGATTCCGGAACTGGTCGATATCAATCTGCCGCTGGAAGGCGTCTTCCACAACTTGATGATCGTGTCGATTCGGAAATCGTATCCGGGGCAGGCGCGCAAGGTGATGAACGCGGTCTGGTCGCTGGGGCAGGCCATGTTTACGAAATGCATCCTGGTGGTCGACGAAGACGTTAACGTCCATGACATCGGCGAGGTCACGCTCAAGGTGCTGAACAATATTGATCCGGAGCGCGATATTCAGTTCACGATGGGCCCCGTCGATTCGCTGGACCATGCTTGCCGCCTTCCGAATTATGGATCGAAGATGGGCGTGGACGCGACGCGCAAATGGGCAAGCGAAGGATTTGTCCGGCGCTGGCCCGACGAGATCACCATGGACAGCAAAACGAAAGCGCTGGTCGATTCCAAGTGGAAAACGTTCGCGAAAGAGCTTGGGATCGATTAAACTTTAGCCATCGGTAATTGGGGTGCTTAACGATGCGCGACACTGTACATCCTCGCTGAATCGTCCCTCTCGATTCGTTGACTTGCTGGAGGCGCGAGAACTCCTTTGCGCCTCAGTGAGACCTTCCGCAATTTCAGCGATCTAAATTCAGAAACCAGCGCGCGACTGCGCGCAGAATCTGGCAGGCATGCATGGATACCGCCACGGCGGCCCCCAACCTATCGCAACCCAATTTCTGGTCTTCGATCCGAGAAGCGCTGCGCGGTTCGCACCAGGACTACACGTCTGGAAGTCTGAACCGGGCGATCCTGCTGCTGGCGATTCCGATGGTGCTCGAGATGGTGCTGGAATCGCTGTTCGCGGTGGTCGATGTCTTTTTCGTCGGCCGCCTCGGCGCCGACGCGGTGGCCACTGTCGGACTCACCGAGTCGCTGCTCAGCCTCATATTTGCGGTGGCGATCGGGCTGAGTATGTCGACGACCGCGATGGTAGCGCGCCGGATTGGCGAAAAAGATCCGGAAGACGCTTCAGTTGCGGGTGTGCAGGCGATCATTCTCGGGCTCAGCGTTTCGTTGCTGGTGGGTGTCCCTTGCTTCATCTTTGCGCCCAAATTGCTGCAACTCATGGGCGCGTCCCCGGAGATTGTCGCCACCGGTTCAGGCTACGCGCGCATTGCACTGGGTGGCTCTGGCGCGATCCTGATGCTGTTTTTGAACAACGCGATTTTCCGCGGCGCTGGGGACGCGGCGATTGCGATGCGCTTGTTATGGGTTTCGAACATCATCAACCTGGTGCTCGATCCCTGCCTGATTTTCGGGTTAGGGCCGTTCCCCCGGATGGGGGTGACGGGTGCAGCACTCGCTACATTTACAGGGCGCAGCATCGGCGTGCTGTACCAGTTTTACCGCCTGGCACTCGGGACCGAACGGCTACCCAGCCTGGCGCGCCGTCTGCGGGTGAATCTGGGTGTGCTGTGGCGGCTCGTTCGGGTCTCAATCACGGGGATTCTGCAGTTCGCGATTGCGCACACCAGTTGGATCGGACTCGTGCGGATTGTGAGCACCTTCGGCGCGGCGGCGCTCGCCGGTTACACAATCGCGATCCGCATTGTGATCTTTGTGATCTTGCCTTCGTGGGGGCTAAGCAACGCGGCCGCGACCCTGGTGGGACAGAACCTTGGGGCCGGAAAGCCTGACCGCGCGGAGGCTTCTGTTTGGCGGACCGGCTTCTACAACATGCTGTTTCTCGGTTCGGTGGGTGTGGTCCTGATTGTATTTGCCGAGCCCACGGTGCGGCTATTCACGCATGATCCCGAAGTAGTGCCCCTGGCAGCGAGTTGTCTGCGAATCCTGAGCTACGGAAATATCGGTTACGCCTACGGCATGGTGATGCTGCAGTCATTCAACGGGGCGGGCGACACGGTTACGCCGACCTGGATAAACCTGTTCGGATTCTGGTTTCTGGAAATCCCGGTGGCGTATTGGCTGGCGATCCCAATGAATCTGCGCTCGAAAGGAGTGTTTTTCTCGATTGTGATCGCGGAATGCTCAATTGCAGCGGCGGGAATTTTGCTTTTCCGGCGCGGGCGATGGAAGCAGCAGAAGATTTGACCCGCGAGCACAAAAAAGGCAATTTTTTGAAAAACTGGAAGTCGGGTGAACACTGTATTTCTCCGGTGCTGGGTTGTCGGTATATATGCGGGGGCAGGCTCCGATTGAGCCAGCCCTGCCCGGCTGTGGGCCTCAACGCAAGTTCCTGTAGCCACGCTGCCCTGGACGTGAATCCGGCTCCGGAACGGAAGCTGATCCTCGTGACGCCGAAAAATTCGATTCAGATCCTGCTGGTAGACGATCAACCCTCAGTTCGCAATGGCATCCGGTCACTACTCGGCTCGCGGCCGGAATGGAATATCTGCGGCGAAGCATCGGACGGGCTCGAGGGCATAGAGAAGGCACGTGCACTGCGGCCGGACCTGGTCCTGATGGACATCTCCATGCCCCGAATGAACGGGCTGGACGCCGCCCGCATTGTGCGGAAAGAGCTTCCGAATTCCAAGGTCGTGATCGTCAGCCAGAACGATCCGAGCGTCGTTCTGATTCAAGCGCGCGAGGTGAACGCTTCGGCGCACGTGGCGAAGCAGGAACTGTTTGGAACCTTGCTGCCAGTGCTGGACGCGTTGATGGGCTCGAAGCAGTCCGATGCGCGAGAGTCCTCCCCCACAAAGCCGGTGCCGTCCAGTATTCCGGACTGGTTGGCGGGTGGCGGGGAACTGGGACAGATGATCGGCCGTTTTGACTGGGCGAAGACGCCGCTGGGCGCGATCGAGCAATGGCCTCAAAGTCTCAAAACCTCGATCAATCTGATGCTGAGCTCGCAACACCCCATGTGGATCGGATGGGGACCACACGCAACGTTCCTCTATAACGACGCTTACATTCAGGTTCTCAGCAACGCGAAACATCCATGGGCTCTGGGCAAGCCGGCAGCGGAAGTGTGGGCCGAAATTTGGGACATCTGTGGGCGCACTCTCGCGGACAACATTTCGCAGTTTGCCTGGATGGCCAACAGTTCCGGATGGGTCTACTGGTTTAACCGGCGCTGGTTCGAATACACCGGTACCAGCCCGGAGGAGATGCAAGGCTGGGGATGGCAGAAGGTGTTGCACCCGGATGACGTGGCCCGAGTTACTGAGAAGCTCAAGAACTCGTTTGCCCACGGCGACGTGTGGGAGGATACCTTCCAGTTGCGCGGGAAGGGCGGAGAGTACCGCTGGTTTCTGTCGCGGGCGGTGCCGATCAAGAATGCGCACGGAAAGATTACGCGCTGGTTCGGCACGAACACCGACATCACCGAACTGCGCAGTGCGCAAGATGCGCTTCGCGAGAGCAAGGAATTCACCGAAGAACAGGTACGGGCGCGCACGCGGGAATTGGAACTGCGCAATGCCGAAATCATCCAGCAATCGGAGCAGTTGCGCGAACTGTCTCACAAGATGCTCCAGATCCAGGACGACGAACGGCGGCACGTGGCGCGCGAACTGCACGACAGCGCCGGCCAGATCCTGACCGCCCTTGGGTTGAATCTGGCGCAGGTGGCGCGTGTCGCGCGGCAAAATGCGCCGAAACTGATCGAGGGGCTGAATGAGACTCAGCAGTTTGTGAATCAACTGAGCAAAGAGATCCGGACGATGTCGTACCTGCTGCATCCTCCACTGCTCGATGAGAGCGGCCTGCCTGTCGCCCTGCGCTGGTATGCGGAAGGTCTCGCGGAACGTAGCGGGCTGAAGATCAATGTGAATATTCCGGAGAACCTGGGCCGTTTCGGCCGAGACATGGAGTTGATGATGTTCCGGCTGGTGCAGGAGTGCCTTACCAACATCCATCGCCACTCTGGGGGCAACCACGCCGATATCACGGTTTGGTCGGATGGCTGCGAGGTCGGCCTCGACATCAGGGACAACGGGAAGGGAATGTCTGCCGAGAAGCTGGCCCATATTCAGGCGCAGGGAGGAGGCGTCGGCATCCGTGGCATGCGGGAGCGCATTCACCCGTTCCAGGGCACGATGGAAATCGAGTCCGATGGTTCGGGAACTCAGATTTCGTTTCGGCTGCCCATCCATTTAGTGGCGAGCGCCACGGACGACGAGGCGCCACGCGTCCAGATTCCCGCGTAAAACGGCATGACCCACGATCTCGCGGAGCCTTAGCTTCCGTTCATTTCTGATTCGCCGTCAGTCGAACACCCCGCTGTTGCTCCCGGCGATTTCCGTTTATCCTCGTCGCTCCGAGCGCAAAGGCGGGGAAACGCATGCTCTTTTATCTGCCGCTCATCCTGATGATCCTGGGTACCACGACTTACCATATCGCGCAGAAGTCGGTGCCGGCGCAGGTGAATCCTGTTTTTTCGCTGGCCATCAACTACCTGACCGCGCTGGCCGGAACGCTGATGCTGATTCCGCTGTACCCCTCGCGCACCGCCGGGCCATGGTGCGCAAAGGGGATTAACTGGGCCAGTATCGTCGTCGGCGTGTCGATCGTGGGAGTGGAACTCGCGGTCTTACTGGCATATCGCAGTGGCTGGCGGGTCACCATCTTGTCGGTGATCGGCAACAGCGCCAGTGCGCTGCTGCTGGTGGGCATTGGCCTCATGTTTTTTCACGAGCATCTTTCGGCGCGAAACGTTCTGGGTGTGGCCTTGTGCTTGATCGGCTTGGCGCTGATCACCCAGCACTAAGGCGTTGCCGGGCTCATAATTTGAGCTCCCAGACTTCGGAAACCAGATTGCGCCGGCCCCAGCTGTGGTGGCGTTGATGGCCCGACAATCGGAAGCCCGCTTCCTTGTAGAGGTGGCGTGCGGCTCCCAGTTCACTCTGCGTCCAGAGCACGATCTTCTTGTAGCCCGCCTCTTTTGCAAAGCGCACACATTCGGTAACCAGTCGGCGGCCGATGCCGAGTCCCCGAGCCGAAGGCTCCACCAGAAGAAGACGCAGCTTCGCCATCGTCTTGGACTTCTTTACCAGAAACACCGTGCCTACGATCTCGCCATCCTTTTCCGCAACCCAGCAACGCTCGCGCCGGGCATCAAAGTTCTGAATGAACTTTTCGACAATGCCCGCGACCAGGGCTTCGAACCGCTCGTCGTAGCCATATTCCCGCCAGTACAAAGCGCCGTGACGGTAAACGACCCAGCCCATGTCGCCGGGCTGGTGAGTCCGCAGCATGTACGGAACCGCCCGGGCACTGTTGATGGAGGGATCCAGCCGCTTCTCAATGATGTGCATGGCGCCGAGGAGTTCCTTCTGCTGAAGGGGAGTGAGTGTATTCAGCATCAGGGCCACCTGCTGGTTGGAACGCTGTTCAAGCGGCCGGAAAATGCTCTGCCCTTTCCGGGTGAGGCTGAGATAGCTTTGCCGGCCGTCGGAGGACGATCGCGTGCGGCGCAAGGCGCCCTGCTTTTCGAATTTGCCCAGCAGGCGGCTGAGGTAGCCAGCATCGAGAGCAAGTTCCTCGGCGAGATGGGCAGCCGTGGGCTTTGACCGGTGCGCTACTTCGTAAAGAATCCGCACTTCCGTGAGAGAAAACGGGCTGCTCAGCAGACCGTGCTGGAGAGCTCCAATTTGCTTGGTGTAGAAGCGGTTGAAATGGCGGACGTAGGCAACGGCTTGGGTCGCGGAAAGGCTTTTGGTTCCAGCCATATTCTTCCTCGGCGAATGTGGAGTGCCGAAAGCAATGATAATAGTTGATGGAAGCAAGTATATGCAATGGGCCTCTTCCATTTCCCGAACGGGCCGACTTGCAGACTCCACAAACCGGCGGAACCACAGCATAGCGATCCATGCGGTGCGCTCTTTGTGCTAACCTGCGGCCTGTCATGGATCGCCGAAAATTTCTTAAAGCCTGCGTGGTCAATGCGGCGGCGGTCGCAGCCGGGGAACTGAGTTCCCATGCCGCATCCAACGCTTCCGGGCGCAAGAACTGGGTGTGGATCCCGGTGAATCGCGACCGCTCCGTCGATGAGTGCAAGCGGCTTTTCGGCACCATGCGGGCCAGCGGCGTTCAAGCCATACTGCCAGAAATCTATGACGGGCGACGGGCGTATTTTGCCAGCCACCATCTTCCGGTCGACACCGATCTGCTCGGCCGCATCCTTCCGCTGGCGCGCGCGGAAGATCTTGAGGTGCATGCCTGGATGTGGTCGATGCCTTGCATCGTTCCGGAAATCATCAAGAACCATCCGGACTGGTACAACGTGAACGCCAAGGGTGAGTCCGCGGTGGACAAACCCGCCTATGTGGACTACTACAAGTTTCTTGATCCAGGACGTCCGGAAGTTCGCGAGTGGGTGCAGACGACGGTGAAGGAACTGGCTTCGATCCCGGAGTTGACTGGCGTGCACCTGGACTACATTCGCCATCCGGACGCAATTTTGCCCAAGGGTTTGTGGGCGAAGTACAAGATTGTGCAAGACAAGGTGTATCCGCCGTATGACTACGGCTACAGCGCGTACGAGCGGGAACAGTTCAAGAAGAAGTTCGGCGTCGATCCCATGGAACTTGGGCCGGGCAGGGCCAAAGATGCCGAACTTGAAGAGCAGTGGCTACGTTTTCGCTTGGACATGGTGGTTGACCTGGTCAATCAGTACCTGGTTCCGGCGGCCCACGAGAGGGGAAAGAAAATCACGGCGGCGGTATTCCCGGGTCCGTCGCGGGCGCGCGAGACGGTGCGGCAGGATTGGGGCCGGTTTCAACTCGATGCGTTTCTGCCCATGCTGTACCACGTTTTCTACGCGGAGGGTCCCGAATGGGTGCGCGACGAAACGAGGGAAGGTGTGGCCGCTGTCGAGAGACCCGTCTATAGCGGGATCTTTGTGCACGACCTGAAGGTCGAAGAGATGAAGCGGACCATCCAGATGGCGTTGGAGGGCGGCGCTTCGGGCGTGTCGCTGTTCTCGGCCGACGGTATGGATACCGCGAAGTGGCAGGTCATAAAGGCCGCGTAGTTTCCCGAAAGTTACCAGATGGTTTTGAGGAGGGGACTGGATCGGATGCGCTCGTCGCGCGTAAGCAGTGGCAGACCTTCGGCACGAGCTGTGGCGCCGATCAATCGATCTGCAGGATCCTTTGGATACGACTCCGGAAACTGTGTCGACAAGCTGGCGACCTCGGGTGTGATCGGCTTCACAATCACCCCGCTCGACTCGACGATTAACCTGACGGAGGCCTCGATGGTGCCGTGACCTCGCAGGAATCCGCGCGAGAATAACACCGCCAATTCCCACAGGGTAATGGACGCGATGGCGACACCATCGCTGTTGCGGGCGCGGCGGATCGCGCAAACCGCCGGTTTCGATAACCGCCCCGGATCGGACACAGTCCAGACCAGCACATGCGTGTCGAGGACAATCACCGCAGGTTCTCC
>Ga0307469_10000485_pt1 | contig 14621 bp, 13 predicted proteins | sample atmos_gasesAM2C__FD_203084 | JGI IMG/M metagenome (GOLD analysis project Ga0307469, IMG submission 203084) | Hardwood forest soil microbial communities from Morgan-Monroe State Forest, Indiana, United States - atmos_gasesAM2C_515 | ecosystem: Environmental > Terrestrial > Soil > Temperate...
ATCAACGGATCATCCACTATTCGATGCTTTGCGCCTACCTCTCGGCACTGCCGTTTTCGCTTTCTATCTCCTTCTACCCCCTGCTGCTCGCAGAGTTCGGCTACGGGGAGGGGACGTCCGGCATCCTGCTCGCGCTGCGCGCTCTCGGCGCGATCGCCGCCGGGTTGATCGCTGCGCGCTTCGTACGCACCGGACCGGAGACCCTCTGGCCGGTGCTGTGCGGAGCCGCCGTGGCGGCTGCGGTCGGCCTGGTGCCGACGCTCGACCATGCCGTGCCCATCGGCTTCTGGATGCTGCTGGTCGGCTTCGGTTCCGGCGCCATGACCTTGTACTTCCAGATCACCATCGCGGAGGCCAGCCGGCAGGAGGAGCGCGGCGCGGCGCTTGCGCTCGGCGGCCTGGGTTGGGGCATGTCGCACCTCAGCACCCCGCTGGTCATGGGTTTTCTGGCCGACCGCTATGGCATCGTGGCCGGCTTCTATGCCGTCGGCGCTTTCGCGCTCGCCTGCACCCTAGTCATTGGCATAGTGCGCGCCTGGGCGTTCAGGCGGCCTTGAACCACGCGGTGGCTACCTCTGCTTCCGGCGCAATCGTTCCTCGCGCTCCAGGATGCCGCGCTCGATCGCTCTCAGAGCCTCGAGTTGCTGCCTCAACGCTTCTTCGCGCTTATCGCGGTCCTTATCGACGCGCTCCCGCTCGCGCGCTGCGCGCTCGAGCTCGCGGGTTAGGCGCTGGCGCTCGACGACCAGCGCAGAAAAGAACGCTGCAAAGCGTCCGAACCCCGGCGCGGTGGCATCGGCCAGTGGCTCGAGCAGTTCTGCCGCGCGCGCATCGTCCCGCAACGGGGCAGGCAGCACAGCGAGCAGCGTCGCAAGCCGCAGGCGATTTGCGGCGGTCGGATCGCGCGTAAAGGCGTCTTGCGCGCGGGACAACGCGGCCTTTTGCTCGGCCGAAGCCGCCCGCACAGCGCTCATGGCGTCGGCAACGATGGCGTCCACCGCGCCCAGCTGCTCGGCGCCCGGTTGCAGCAACGCGCAACCGGCGAGGGCGACTGTGATAGCCATGACGAAAGCCTTCATGCCGCCACCGGCAACGCCCGCGCGGGTTTGCGCGGCAAAGTGACGCGGAAATGCCCGCCGCTCGTCTCGCTCACCACGCTGATCCGCCCGCCGTGCGCCTCGACGAACTCGCGCGCGATAGCGAGGCCCAGACCGGTGCCTTCGATGCGGCCGCTCGCCTTCGCCCGGCCGCGGAAAAACGAGTCGAAGATCGATTCCCGCTCTTCCTGCGGCACCCCGGGGCCGGTGTCGATCACGTCGACCATGGCCTCGCGATCCGCCGCCCGTGTGAGCACTCTGATGGTGCCGCCGCTCGGGGTGAACTTCACCGCGTTACCCAGCAGGTTGTCGATGATCGAACGCAGCTTTTCCGGGTCGGCTTCCACGCTCACCTTGTCGAGGTCGAGCTCCAGCCGCTGCCCCTTGGCCTGCACCGCGAGCTGGTGCGGCCGCGCCACATCCTGGACCAGCGCATCCAGCGCCACGGCGCGCGGTTGCAGCGACCCGGCCGAATGTAGAGCGCGCTGGTAGTCGAGCAGATCCTCGATGAGCCGCTGCAGCTTGACGCTGTTGTCGCGCATGATGGCGACGACTTGGCGCTGCGGCGGCGCCAGCGGGCCGCCCACCTGGTCGTTCAGCAGCTCGGCGCCTTCACGCAACACGGTCAGCGGTGTCTTCAGCTCGTGCGACAGATGGCGCAGAAAGCGGTTTTTCTCCGCCTCCAGCTCGGCCAGCCGTCGCCGCAGCCAGTCGAGCCGCTCGCCGAGCGATTGCAGATCCTCCGGGCCGCGCACGGTGATCTCGCGCGAGAAATCCGCCCCGCCCAGCTGCCGGATCGACGCGTCGAGCGCCGCGATCGGGCGTGAGATGTAGCGCGTGAGGCCGAGCGCTATGGCGAGCGCGGCGGCGGTGCTGAAGATGACGAGCAGGATGAGCCTGCGCTGCACCGCCTCGGCGTTCGATCGCAGCCGCACCACCTCCCGGTCGGCCACCAGGTAGCTGATGGCCAGAACCTCGTACGCGTTCTCGGCCAATTCGGCCGCGATGCCGCCGACCCTGCGCGGATCCTGGCGCCGGCGCGGCTGCGTGCCCAGGAGCTCATAGAGCTGTTGCTCCAGCGCGACAGTTTTTTTGAGCGCGGCAAGCTGCTGCTCATCGAGCGGCAGGAGCAGCAGCTCGTCGGCAATCTGCCTAAAGCTGCGATGTACGCCAGCGTAGTCGGAGGCCAGAGCCGGGTCTTCTACCCCCGCCAACTGCTGCGCCAAGCGCTCGATCGAGCTGATGCGGTTCACCAGCGAGCGGCTGGCGCGCGCGGCCTGCGACGCGCTGAACACCGCAGTGCGGCTCTGCTCGGCGAGCCGCTCCGTGTTCCAGGCCGAATAGGCAAGTGCGCCCACGAGCGGCAGCGCGACCACCGTAAAACCGGTCAGCAACAGGCCAAGAAACGATCGCGGGTACGCCATGTCCTTATAATTTCAACAAAATTTCCATCGGCGCGAGGATCAATGTCACACAACGCAGAGCCCCGCATCTATCTCGTCGCCGCCGTGGCCGCAAATGGAATCATAGGCGCCAACGGGCAGCTACCGTGGCATCTTCCAGAGGACTTGAAGCACTTCAAGCAACTGACTCTGGGCCACCCGGTGATTATGGGGCGGCGCACCTGGGAATCGCTCGGGCGCGCGCTCCCCGGACGCGAGAACATCGTAGTGACCGGCAGGCCGGGATACGAGGCGCCCGGCGCGGCGGTGGCCACCTCGCTGGAGGCGGCACTCGCCCTGTGCATCGGCGAACCTGTGGTCTTCGTGATCGGCGGTGCGCGGCTGTTCGAGACCGCGCTGCCGCTCGCCGATGGCCTGGTAATGACGGAGATCCACAGGGATTACCGGGGCGACGCCTGGTTTCCGCGCTACGACCGTTCGCGCTGGCGCGAGGCTCAGCGGGAGGCGCATACCGCAGCCGATGGCACGAAGTTCGACTTCGTGCGGTACGAGCGCGCCTAGCGCTTAGACTCGAATACCCGAACCTCCGGGAGCGGAAAGCCATTGAACTGGCTCGCGTAGGCCGTCGTGTACGCGCCTGCGTTCTTGATGTACACGAAATCACCTTCTTGCAGGTCCGACGGCAGCGGCTCGTCGCGCATGACGATGTCCACCGAGTCGCAGGTCGGCCCGCCGACGGTCCAGGGAATGTCGGGGCCGGATCGCTCGGTGCGGATGCGGTATTTCAAGCCTTCGCTGCTCTCGATCACGCCGCCGAAAAGGCCTGCATCCCAGTGCATCCAGCGCTTGCCGGCGCGGGTGGCCGTACCGAGCACGCGGCAGACGAAATAGCCGGCGTCGGAGACCAGGAAGCGCCCGGGCTCGGCGATCACCTGCACGTCCTCGGGAAAGGCCTTGAGGCATTCGTTCACCACCTCGCCGATGACCTCGACCGACGGGATCGGCTTGACGTGCCGGACCGGAAAGCCGCCGCCGATATTGAGCAGGCGCGGCTTCAGGCCCGCCTTGCTCATGATCTCGAAGAGCGCTCTCGCCTTTTCCAGGGCGACGCGCCAGTTCTCCGGGTTGCGGCACTGCGAACCGACGTGGAACGTTACGCCGGCCAGGTCGGCGCCCAGCTTGGCGGCCAGGGCGACGATCTCTCGCGCGTCGGCGGCGCCGGCACCGAATTTGCCGGACAGCGGCCAGTCGCTGCCGATGTTGGGAGCGGCGATCCGCAGATACTGCTTGGCATCCGGCTTGGTCTCGTGGATGCGCCGCAGCTCGTCGGCGCTGTCGACGACGAACCACTCCACGCCCTTGGCGGCGGCGTAGGCGATCGACTCGCGCGACTTCACAGGGTTGGAAAAGAAGATCTCGGTCGGCGCCACGCCCAGACCCAGGAGAAGCTCGAGCTCGGCGGTCGAGGCGATCTCGAAGCCCGCGCCCTCCTGCACCAGCACCTTGAGCACCCGGCGGTCCGGGTTGGCCTTGACCGCGTAATGCGGGCGCACGCGGGGCATGGCGGCGCGGAAGCGCCTCACCTTGCCGCGCACGATGGCGGTGTCGATGATCAGGAACGGTCGGCTGTACCTCTGGCGCGCCGCCTGGCGGACGATCTCGAAGTCGAGGCTGACCTCGGGATGCGTGTCGAAGAGCTGTTCTTGTTGCGGCTGCTTGGGAAGTGCGTTTTGTCTGCTGCGTGCAAAGCTACTTGGGCGATCCCCCATCAAAGTTCTCCCGAAATGGACCTAGGTCTCAGGAATATCGCGGACGCAAACTTCATAGACCGGGCAGCAGTTCCTTTTGCTTGTCATGATGACCTCCTTCTCCTTGCCGAAGTTGAAGGAAAAACTTCGGCCGATTATAGGGACGACCCCTCTGGAGTCAAGGGCTTGGTGAAGATCTTTTCATTTAGATACGGGGTAGCGTGACGCCCTTCTGGCCCTGGTACTTGCCGCCGCGGTCGCGGTACGACGTCTGGCAAAGCTCGTCGGACTCGAGGAACACCACCTGCGCCACGCCTTCGTTGGCGTAGATGCGCGCCGGCAGCGGCGTGGTGTTGGAGAATTCGAGCGTCACATGGCCCTCCCATTCGGGCTCCAGGGGCGTGACGTTGACGATGATGCCGCAGCGCGCGTAGGTCGACTTGCCAAGGCAGATGGTGAGCACGTTGCGCGGGATGCGGAAGTACTCCACGGTACGGGCCAGCGCGAACGAGTTCGGCGGGACGATGCACACATCGCCCCGGTAGTCGACGAAGTTTCTCTCGTCGAACGCCTTGGGATCGACGATGGTCGAGTTGATATTGGTGAAGATCTTGAACTCGGTCGAGCAGCGGATGTCGTAGCCGTAGCTGGAAGTGCCGTAGGACACCACGCGGCGCCCGCCGACCTCCTTCACCTGTCCCGGCTCGAAGGGCTCGATCATCCTGTGCTCCACAGCCATGCGACGGATCCAGCCGTCGGATTTGATAGTCACGTGTTCTGCACCACGATATTGGGAAACTTGGAGGTCATGTCGCGCTGCGACTCGGCGATCCTGACGGCGCAGCGGCGCGCGATGCGCCGGTAGATCTCCGCCACCGGGCCGTCGGGATCCGCTACCACCGTCGGCTTGCCCGAGTCGGCCTGGCTGCGGATCGCCTCGTCGAGCGGCAGCTGGCCCAGCAGCTCGGTGCCGTAGTCGCGGCTCATCTTTTCGGCGCCGCCGGAGCCGAAGATGTGGCTCCGATGGCCGCACTGCGGACAGACGTGGAAGGACATGTTCTCGACGACGCCGAGGATCGGAATGCCGACCTTCTCGAACATCTTGAGGCCTTTGCGGGCATCGATGATCGCGATGTCCTGCGGCGTGGTGACGATGACGGCGCCGGTCACCGGCACCTTCTGGGCGAGCGTCAGCTGGATGTCGCCCGTACCGGGAGGCAGGTCGACCACCAGGTAGTCGAGGTCTCGCCAGCGCGTGTCCTTCAGCAGCTGCTCGAGCGCCTGCGTCACCATCGGGCCACGCCAGACCATGGGCGTGTCGACGTCGATGAGAAAGCCGATCGAGATCGCCTGCAAGCCGTGGCCCTCCATCGGCTCGAGCGACTTGCCGTCCCTCGACTCCGGCCGGCCGGCGATGCCGAGCATCATCGGCTGCGAGGGCCCGTAGATGTCGGCGTCAAGCACCCCAACGGAGGCGCCTTCGGCTGCCAGCGCCAGCGCGAGGTTCACCGCGGTGGTGGACTTGCCGACGCCGCCTTTAGCGGAGGCGACGGCGATGACGTTCTTGATGCCGGGGATCAGCTTGACGCCGCGCTGCACGGCGTGCGCCACCACCTTGGAGCTCAGGCTCACCGCGACGTTCGCGGCGCCCGCCCGCTTCAGGGCCTGGACGACCTGGCGGCGAATCGGCTCGTGCTGGCTCTTGCCCGGGTAGCCGAGCTCGATGTCCAGCGAGACGTCGTTGCCGGAGAGCTTCACGTTGCGCGCCGAGCGCGTGGTTACGAAGTCCTTGCCGGTATTCGGGTCGACGAGCTGCTTGAGGACGCCTTGAACGTCCGCGTCACTGAGAGGCATCTTCAAAGTGTAAGCTAAAATTGACCCTTTCCCGAGTAGTCCCGCCTCACTCATGGCTTCCCGCAGGCTCTTCGTCACCACCGCGCTCCCGTACGCGAACGCGCCGTTCCACATCGGCCACATGATGGAGTACATCCAGGCCGACATCTGGGTGCGGTTCCAGCGGATGCAGGGCCACGAGGTGCATTTCATGGGCGCCGACGACGCGCACGGCGCGCCCATCATGCTGGCGGCGGAAAGGGCGGGCAAATCCCCCGAGGTCTTCGTCGCCGAGATCGCCAGGGGGCGCGGGCGCTACCTCGAGGGCTTTCATATCGGCTTCGACAACTGGCACTCCACGCATTCCGCGGAGAACACCGAGCTCTCGCAGGACATCTACCGCAAGCTGAAGGCCGCGGGCCTCGTCTACACCAAGCCGGTGGAGCAGTTCTACGACCCGGTGAAAGGCATATTCCTCGCCGACCGCTACATCAAGGGCGAATGCCCCAACTGCGGCGCGAAGGACCAGTACGGCGACGCGTGCGAGAACTGCGGCACGGTGTACACCGCCACGGAGCTGAAAAACCCGTATTCGACGCTCTCGGGCGCGGCCCCGGTGCTGAGGAGCTCGGAGCACCATTTCTTCAGGCTGTCCGATCCGAAATGCCGCGCCTTCCTCAAGCAGTGGCTCGAGGCGCCGGGCCGGCTGCAGCCGCAGGTCGTCAACAAGGCCAAGGAGTGGCTCGAAGGCACCGGCGACAGGGCGCTCGCCGACTGGGACATCTCGCGCGACCCGCCCTACTTCGGCATCCGCATCCCGGACATCAAGGAAGAGAAATACCTCTACGTCTGGCTCGACGCGCCGGTCGGCTACCTGGCGTCCTTCAAGAACTATTGCGCGAAGCAGGGCCTGGATTTCGAGAAGCTGCTGCAGGACCCGAAGACCGAGCAGATCCATTTCATCGGCAAGGACATCATCTACTTCCACACCTTGTTCTGGCCGGCGATGCTGAAGTACGCGGGCAAGCCCTACAAAGTGCCCGACCACGTCTACGTCCACGGCTTTATCACCGTGTCGGGCGACAAGATGTCGAAGTCGCGCGGCACCGGCATCAGCCCGCTGCGCTACCTCGAAATCGGCATGAACCCCGAGTGGCTGCGCTACTACATCGCGGCCAAGCTGAACGCCAACGTCGAGGATCTCGACTTCAAGCCCGACGATTTCATGGCGCGCGTCAACAGCGACCTGGTCGGCAAGTACGTCAACATTGCCAGCCGCTGCGCGGTGTTCATCAACCGGAAATTCGGCGGCCGGCTGGCGGCGGCGCGGCAGGACTTCGCATTCGGCGCCAAGGCCGGCGAAATTGCGTCGCTCTACGAGCAGCGCGAGTTCGGCAAGGCGCTGCGGGAAATCATGGCACTCGCGGACGCCGCGAACCAGTTCGTCGACGAGCACAAGCCGTGGGAGCTTTCCAAGCAGCCCGGCGCGGAGCAGGAGCTGCAGCAGGTCTGCTCGGTCGCGATCAATCTCTTCAGGCTATTGACGATCTACCTGAAGCCGGTGCTGCCGCAAACTGCGGCCGAGGCCGAGCGGTTCCTCAACCTGGCGCCGCTGCAGTGGTCAGACGCCGGAACGCTGCTTCCGGCAGGCCACCGCATCAACGAATACCGGCATCTGCTGAATCGGGTGGAAGAAAAACAGCTGGATCAGCTGTTCGAGGCAAAGGAGCACGCCGTGAGCGAGACGATCAACATCGACGATTTCAACAAGCTGGATCTGCGCGTGGCGAAAATCGCGCGCGCCGAGGCGCTCGAGGGGGCGGACAAGCTGCTCAAGCTGACCCTCGACATGGGCGATGGCACACGCACGGTGATCGCCGGAATCAAGTCGGCGTACGCTCCCGAGAAGCTCGAAGGCCGGCTGACGGTCGTGGTGGCGAATCTTGCGCCGCGGAAAATGAAGTTCGGCGTCTCCGAGGGCATGGTGCTCGCCGCGTCGGGTGAGGGACCGGGCATTTTTCTCGTTTCGCCGGACGCCGGGGCGCAGCCCGGCATGCGCGTAAAATAGCGCCGTCGCGGCCTGCGCGCCGCATTCGGCCGAAGATCCGTGATGGAGAGCTCCAGCCGCACGCTCGTCTGCAGTGTGCTCTTCCTCGACATCGTGGAGTACTCGAGGAAGCCGGTCGCAGAGCAGCTGCAGCTCAAGCAGTTGTTCAACGCGGTGCTCGCCAAGGCGCTCGACCAGGTGGCGGCCGCCGACCGCATCATTCTCGACACCGGCGACGGCGCCGCGGTCACCTTCATGGGCGATCCCGAGGACGCGTTGTTCGCCGCAATGTCGGTGCGCGACATGGCGAGCACCGTCCCCGTGCGTCTCGGCGTGAACCTCGGCCCGGTGCGGCTGGTGAAAGACCTGAACGACCAGGTAAACATCATCGGCGACGGCATCAACGTCGCGCAGCGCGTCATGAGCTTCTCGCGGCCCGGGCAGCTGCTCGTGTCGCGCTCGTTCTACGAGGTCGTGTCCTGCCTGTCGCGCGATTACAAGGCCCTGTTCCGGCACGAAGGCCAACGCACCGACAAGCACGTGCGCGAGCACGAGGTCTACGCGGTGGTCGGCGGCACGCCGTCGGCGCGGCGCGTGGCGCAGACCGAGTCGCGGATGATCGGGCCGCTGAGCGTCGGCGGCTGGTTCGCGGCCGGCGGCCCATTCGGCGTGCGGCGTTCCGCGCTCGTCTCCGCCCCGGTGGTATTCCTCGCTTTGATCGGCAGCGGCATGGCGGCGCGCTCGGTGATGGACCAGCAGACCGCGGCGCAGGTCATCCCGGCTCCCCCGCCCCGGCTGACGCTCGTGCCGCGTCCCGAGACCGTCGCGGCCGTCGCGGCGCCCGCAGCCGAGAAGACCGAGGCGCCTGGCGCCACGGGCCGTCCGGGCCGCCTCGAGCTGGCCGTGACGCCGTGGGGGGAAATCGTCATCGACGGCAAGAGCCGCGGCGTGAGCCCGCCGCTGCGCCAGCTTGAAATCCCCTCCGGGTCGCATACGATAGAGATCCGTAACTCGACCTTTCCCAGCCACGTCGAGAAGGTCAATTTGAAGGCCGGGGAAGCAAAAAGAATCCAGCACAGATTCCGATGATGATTCGACTGCTCATCAGCGCCGTGGCGTTCGCCGCTCTCGCCGCGTGCTCGTCCGACCCGATGCGCGACATTCGCGACCTATTCCAGCCCGCCAAAGGTCAGGCGGCGTTCACCACCGGGCTGAAGCAATACGACAACGGCGACTACGCCGAGTCGGCGAAGAACCTGCAGAGCGCCCTGGACAAGGGGCTCGGCGACCGGGACAAGGTAGCGGCGCACAAGCACCTCGCGTTCATCCACTGCGTCTCGAGCCGGGAACGCCAATGCCGCGACGAGTTCCGCAAAGCTCTCGCCGTGGACCCGACCATGGACCTCGCCCCCGCGGAAGCGGGCCACCCGATCTGGGGACCGGTTTTTCGGGCGGTCAAGGCGGGCCGCTAGGCCCGCGCTCGGTTCAATGGAAGCGCCGCAGCTCGGCCGCTACGTCATCCAGTCCGAGCTCGGTCGCGGCGCGATGGGCGTCGTGTACAAGGCGACCGACTCGGTGCTGCAGCGAACCGTCGCCGTCAAGACGGTCAACATGGCGCTCGAAAGCACCGGCATCGGCAATTACGAAGCCCGTTTCTACCAGGAGGCGCGCGCCGCGGGCAGCCTGAACCATGCCAATATCGTCACCGTCTACGATGTCGGCAAGGTCGGCGACATCGCCTACATGGCGATGGAGTTCATCGAGGGCGTCGAGCTGCGCACGATGATCGGCGAGGGCCGCACGCTGCCGGTGGCGCAGGCGATTTCCATCGGCGCGCAAGTGGCCGAAGGGCTCGGCTATGCCCACCAGCATGGGGTCGTCCACCGCGACATCAAGCCGGCCAACATCATGGTGGTGGTCAACGGTCCGGTGAAGATCACCGACTTCGGCATCGCCCGCATGCGCGCCTCGGGCGAGCTGACCCAGACCGGGATGATGCTGGGCTCGCCCAAGTACATGTCTCCCGAACAGGTCATCGGCAAGCGCGCCGACTACCGCTCGGACATCTTCTCGCTCGGCATCATCCTTTACGAGATGCTGTGCGGAAACGTCCCGTTCAACGGCGAAAACGTGACGGCGCTGATGTACCAGATCGTGAACTTCGCGCCCCCCGCGCCGAGCGCGGTAAACCACGCCGTGCCCGAGCTGCTCGACTATATCGTCGCCAAGATGCTCGCCAAGCCGCTCGAGGAGCGCTATCAGAGCGCGCAGGAACTGGCGCAGGACCTGCGCGAGTGCGAGCGCCAGCTGACCGCGCCGCCGGGTTCCACCGTGCCCCCCCGGCCTACCGGGCTGGCGAGCGGACCGCAGCCGGAACTGGTTGACACGCGCGCCCACGACGTGGTGATGGCGCAAACGCTGAACCGCACCCGCGACAAGGACAAGACGCCCGAGGACCCGACCACGCCGCCGGCGCGCGGGCTTTCGCACTCCTTCGATTCCCTCGAGGCAACGCAGCGCCTTGCCGTGCTCACCGGGGCGGTCGCTCTGCCAGGCGCCAGCACCCTGCCGGGTTCGACGGTAGAACCGCAAACCGCGACCCAGGCGATCGGCTCGTTGTCGCCGCCGCCGCGCATCGGTTGGCGGCGGCGCGACTGGCTGCTGGTCGGCGCGGGCGCGGTCCTCGGCCTGATCGTCGCGCGCGCGGTCATGAAACGCGACGACCGCTGACGGGGTTTCTTGCCCAGCCTCGACGCTACCCTGCTCCTTATAGCCGCGTGGCTGGCCATCGGGCTGGCTGGGATGCTCGCGCCGCGCAGCCTGCGGCTGGCGGGCCGCGTGCTGTTCCCGGCGGGTGCCGTGACAGGGCTGGCGCTCGCCGCCGTAGCGCTCCAGGCGATATTCGAATCTCCGGCCTCGCGGGTGCTGCCCCTGGGCCTGCCCGATCTGCCGTTTCACACGCGCATCGATGCGCTGTCGGCCTTTTTCCTCCTCCTGCTTGGCGCTGTAGCCGCAGGCATTTCGACATTCGCCTGCGGCTACCTGCGCGCCGGCGAGGGGCAGCCGCCCGGATTGCAATGCCTGTGCTACCACGCTTTCCTCGCCAGCATGGCCGCGGTGCTGGTCGCCGACGACGCGTATTTCTTCATGGTCGCGTGGGAGACGATGGCGCTGTCCTCGTTCTTTCTCGTCACCAGCGATCACCGGCACGCCGAGATCCGGCGCGCCGGCTACCTGTATCTGCTCATCGCGCACCTGGGGGCAATCTCGATCCTGCTGTGCTTCGGCGCGTTGCAGGCAGGCACCGGCGATTACACGTTCGACGCAATGCGTCGGATCGAGCAGCCGGCCGGTTGGGCGACGGTCGCTTTCCTGCTTGCGCTCGCCGGCTTCGGCGCCAAGGCCGGCGTCGTGCCCCTGCATGTGTGGCTGCCCGAGGCGCACCCGGCGGCGCCTTCGCCGGTCTCGGCGCTGATGTCCGCCGTGATGCTGAAGACCGCGATCTACGGAATGCTCCGCGTGACTCTGGATCTCATCGGCTTTCCGCTTTGGTGGTGGGGCGTCCTCGCGCTCGCTGCCGGACTGGTGAGCGCGCTTTTCGGCATCGTATTCGCGGCCGTCCAAACCGACATGAAGCGCCTGCTTGCGTATTCGTCCATCGAGAACGTCGGCCTGATCATGTCGGGCTTCGGACTGACGCTGCTGTTCCGCGGCTTCGGCATGGGAACCCTGGCTGCCCTCGCTTTGACAGCGACGCTCTACCACTGTCTCAACCATGCCTTCTTCAAAAGCCTGCTGTTTCTCTCTGCGGGCTCGGTGCTGCATGCCACGCGCGAGCGCAGCCTCGATCGGCTCGGGGGGCTGATCCACCGCATGCCGTGGGTGGCGTGGTGCGCGCTGGTGGGCACGGTAGCCATCGCCGGCTTGCCGCCGCTCAACGGTTTCGTTTCCGAATGGCTGCTGCTTCAGGCATTTCTCTTCACCCCGGGGTTGCCGCATGCCTACATGAACATGCTGGTGCCGGTGGCCGCGGCGGCGATCGCGCTCGCCGCTGCGCTTTCGGGCTACGTCATGGTGAAGTTCTACGGCGTCGTGTTTTTGGGGCAGCCGCGCGAGGCCAGGTTAGCTGAGGCGCACGACGCCGGCCCCTGGGAGCGCACCGGCTTGCTTTGGCTGGCCGCGGGCTGCGTCGCGCTGGGTCTCGCGCCCGTCACGGTGATCAGCCTGCTGGATCCGGTTACGCGCAGCGCCACTGGCTACGGCATCGGCAGCCACGCCGGCGGCTGGCTGTTTCTCGCGCCCATCGAAGCGCAGCGCGCGAGCTATAGCCCGTTGCTATTCTTTGTCGTCGTCACGCTGCTCGTCGTGGCGACCTGGCTGGCGGTGCGTGTTTTCTACCATGGTCGCGTGCGCCGGTCCGGGCCCTGGGATTGCGGCTTTCCCTATCTGGATTCGCGTATGCAGGACACGGCCGAAGGTTTCGGCCAGCCGGTGCGCCATGTCTTCGAGCCCGTCTTCAGAATCACGCTCGAGACGCCTTCGCCGCTCGATTCCCGGCCCCGCTACCGGGACCTCGTGGAGGACCGGTTCTGGTACTGGCTATACCTTCCCGTCGCCCGCACGGTCGAGCGCGCCACGGCGCTGGTCACGGTTCTTCAGCGCGGGCGCATCTCGGTGTACCTGATGTACAGCTTCGCGACCCTGCTTCTGCTGCTGTTCTTCGTCCGGTGAGCGCCGCCGGCATCGCCGCCCAATTCACCGAGCTGGCGCTCGCCGTTCTGCTCGCGCCGCTGTTGACCGGCTGGGTCAACCAGTGCCGCGCCTGGCTGCAGAACAAGAGGGCACCCGGCATCTTCCAGCCTTACCGCGTGCTCGCCAAGCTGTTCCAGAAGGAAGTCATTCTTGCCCACAATGCCTCGTCGCTGTTCCGCTCGGCGCCCTACCTGATCTTCGGCAGCCTGGCGCTCTCCGCTGCCATCGTCCCGACGCTGAGGACCGACCTGCCGCTGAACGAGGCCGCCGATGCCATCGCGCTGGTCGGCCTGCTCGCCCTGGCACGCCTGTTCATCGCGCTGGCCGCAATGGACGTCGGCACCGCGTTCGGAACGATGGGGGCGCGCCGTGAAATGATGATCGGCTTCCTCGCCGAGCCGGCGTTGCTGATGGTGTTCTTCACCGCCTCGCTCATCTCGCATTCGACGTCGCTCTCCTCCATCGTCGCGACGATCGCGCACCGCGAGTTGGTGATCTACCCCAGCATGGCGTTCGCCGGCGTCGCGTTTGTCATGGTGTCGCTGGCCGAGAACGCACGCATCCCGATCGACAACCCGGCGACGCATCTCGAGCTGACGATGATCCACGAGGCGATGGTGCTGGAGTATTCGGGGCGGCATCTGGCGCTGATCGAGTGGGCGGCCAGCCTGAAGCTGTTTGTTCACATGTGCATCGGGCTGGCGCTGTTCTTCCCCTTTGGCATCGCAGGAGGAGGCGACTGGGCAGGCCTCGTCCTCGCCCTGCCGGCGCTCGTCGCCAAGCTGGCCGTCGGCGGCGCTGCACTGGCCTTGATCGAGATGCTGAGCGCCAAGATGAGGATTTTCCGCGCGCCGGAATTCCTCGGCACGGCCTTCCTGCTCGCGGTGCTGGCCATGCTCGTCCATGTGATGCTGGAGGGCTGACAGCATGCTGCAGCACTACGGGCCCCAGGTCATCAATCTCCTCGCCGCAGTCCTGCTGCTGCTCGCGTTCGCCATGCTGTCACAGCGCCGAATCCTGTCGCTGATCAACCTGTTCGCGGCGCAGGGCTTCGTGCTGTTCCTTTCGACTGCGCTGGTGGCGGCGCTGACCGGCCAGAGGCACCTCTACGTTTCCGCAGCGGTCACCCTGGCGTTGAAAGTCATCCTGCTGCCCTGGATCCTGCATCGCCTGATCCGCAAGCTGAACGTGAAATGGGATGTCGAGACCCTGATCAATATCCCGACCACCATGCTCGTCGGCATCGTGCTGGTGATCCTCGCCTTCAACCTCGCCGCGCCGATCTCGCAGCTGGCCGGGACGGTGACCCGGTCGACCCTCGGCATCGCGCTGGCGAGCATGCTGCTCTCGTTCATGATGATGATCACGCGCTCCAAGGCCGTGCCGCAGGTGATCGGCTTCCTGTCGATGGAGAATGGCCTGTTCTTCGCCGCCACTGCCGCCGTTTACGGCATGCCGATGGTGGTCGAGCTTGGCGTGGCACTCGATGTGCTGGTGGCGGCGCTGATCCTCGGCATCTTCATTTTCGAGATTCGCGAGCGCTTCGACACGCTCGACACGCGGCACCTCGAGAAGCTCAAGGAGCACTGATGCCGATCGAGCTTCTCGCCCTGCTGCTGTCGCCGCTCGCTGGAAGTACGGTTCTTGCCCTCGTCGGGCACCGGCCGCGCGCCGCGGAAGTAAACGCCGTGTTCAGCAGCCTTACCTTCGCCGCTGCCGCCGTGCTCGTGGCGCGCGTCAT
>Ga0307469_10000486_pt1 | contig 14602 bp, 5 predicted proteins | sample atmos_gasesAM2C__FD_203084 | JGI IMG/M metagenome (GOLD analysis project Ga0307469, IMG submission 203084) | Hardwood forest soil microbial communities from Morgan-Monroe State Forest, Indiana, United States - atmos_gasesAM2C_515 | ecosystem: Environmental > Terrestrial > Soil > Temperate forest...
TACCGCCGCTTCGTGCAGATGTACGGGGACGTCGTCTTCGACCTGGGGAAGGAGCCGTTCGAGGAGGTGCTGGGCGAGTTCAAGCGTCGCCGGCGCGTCGAGCGGGATATCGACCTCCCGGCGGACGACCTGCGCGCCCTGGTGCGCGAGTTCAAATCCATCATCCAGGCCAGGACGGGGCTGCCCTTCCCCGAGGATCCGATGGCGCAGCTTTGGGGCGCGATCGAAGCGGTCTTCAAGAGCTGGCGCACGCGCCGCGCCGCGGACTACCGGCGGGTGAACGGGATCCCGGACGACCTCGGGACCGCGGTCAACGTCGTGGCGATGGTGTACGGCAACATGGGCGATGATTCCGGCACGGGCGTGGCGTTCACCCGCGACTGCCGATCAGGGGAAGCCGCGCTGAACGGTGACTTTCTCACCAACGCGCAAGGCGAAGACGTCGTGTCCGGGGCGCGAACTCCGGAGCCAATCGCCAAAATGAAGCGCGGCAAGTTGGCCAAGGTGTATCGAGAGCTCGAGCGCATCGCCGCCAAGCTCGAGCGCCATTTCCGCGACGTGCAGGACATCGAGTTCACCTTCGAGCATGGCAAGCTGTACATGCTGCAGACGCGGCGCGCCCAGCGGACGGGCCTCGCCGCGGTCCGCATCGCCGTGGAGATGGTGACCGAGCGCCTGATCACGGAAGATGAAGCGGTGCAACGGGTGCCCCCGCAGGATCTGGATCAGGTGTTTCACCCGATGGTGGCGCCCGATGCAGCGCCCACCGTCATCGCCAAGGGGCTCCCCGCCTCGCCGGGGGCCGCGATTGGGGAGGCGGTGTTCGACGCCGACGAGGCCGAGGCTCTGGCGAAGCGGGGTCGGGCCGTGATCCTGGTCCGTCCCGAGACCAGCCCGGAGGACTATCACGGCATTGTCGCCGCTCGGGCCGTGCTCACGGCGCGGGGCGGCATGACCAGCCACGCCGCCATCGTGGCGCGCGGCATGGGCAAGACGTGCGTTGTGGGGGCAAAGGATATCGACGTCGACCCGCGGGCCGGTCGGGGGGAAGGTCAGTTTCGAGCGAACGGTCGGGTCGTCAAGAAGGGGCAGGTCATCACCGTCGACGGTACGACGGGACGTGTCTTACTCGGCGCCGTGAAGCTGGTCGAGCCGAAACTCGGCGCGCACTACACGAAGCTCATGACCTGGGCCGATCAACGACGCCGGCTGCGGGTCCGCGCGAACGCGGACACGCCCGCCGATGCGACACGCGCACGCCAGCTCGGCGCAGAGGGGATCGGCTTGTGCCGCACCGAGCACATGTTCTTCGAAGGCGACCGCATCACGGCGATGCGAGAAATGATCGTCGCCCCCGATGAGGCCGGGCGACGGCGCGCGCTCGCTAAACTGCTTCCTATGCAGCGCGCCGACTTCGAGGGCATCTTCGAAGCCCTGGCCGGCTACCCGGTCACTATCCGCCTGCTCGACCCTCCGCTGCACGAGTTTCTCCCCCACACGCGCGAAGAGGTGACGACCCTCGCGCGTGCGATGAAGATGCCGGTAGCCGAGCTCCGGCGACTGGTGAGCTCCCTCGTCGAGGCCAACCCGATGCTGGGGCATCGCGGCTGCCGGCTGGGGATCACCTATCCTGAGATCACCGAGGTGCAAGCGCGGGCGATCTTCGAAGCCGCCTGCCGCGTGGTCGGACGTGGCAAGAAGGTCACGGTCGAGGTGATGATCCCTCTGGTCGCGCTGGCGGAGGAGCTGCGTCGGCAGACGGCAATTGTCCGCCGCGTGGCGCAGGAGGTGTTCCAGGCGGAAGGCCGGGCCGTCCCCTATCTCGTCGGGACGATGATCGAGCTGCCGCGCGCGGCCCTTACCGCCGACGAGATCGCGAAGGAAGCCGAGTTCTTTTCGTTCGGGACGAACGACCTCACGCAGACGACCTTCGGCTTGTCGCGCGACGACGCCGGGCGGTTCCTGCCGTTCTATATCGAGCACGGCATCGTCAAGGACGATCCGTTCCAGGTGCTCGACCAGGACGGCGTCGGCAAGCTCATCGAGCTGTCGGTGAAGCTCGGCCGCGCCACGCGCAACGACCTGAAGGTGGGCATCTGTGGCGAGCACGGCGGCGAGCCGAGCTCCGTGAAGTTCTGCCACCGCGTCGGGATGAGCTACGTCTCGTGCTCGCCGTTCCGCGTCCCCATCGCCCGGCTCGCCGCGGCCCAGGCTGCGCTCGAGGAGCAGGGCGTGATCAATCGCACGCGGGCGACGGTCTGACCAGAAGCAGGTTGGGGAGGTTGGTGGAGGTCGGTGGAAGATGGTGGAGGTTGTGACCGCGCGACCTCCACCATCCTGTCAGAACCTCCCCAACCTGAGTCTCCTAGCCCCTCGTCAACGCAGCCCCGAGCAAGAGCGCGATCAAGAACTGGATGATCGCGGCGGCATAGGCCGTACCGTTCGACGTCTGATGGGTGACCCTGATTCCTACGGACGTCAGGAACACGCCGTAGAGCGTGAACGGATTGATCCCCCGCAGGAACGCCAACGTGAACCCCTTGGCGTCCGGCGCGACCAAGTCGAGGCCGAGCGCCGGCTGCAGGTCGACCATGCTCGCAATCCCACTGGTCCCCCGCATCATCAGCACGATCAGGCCGACAATTTGCAGCAGCGTGTAGGTGATCGATACGTACGTGGTCACACTCAGGAGGGTCGCGAACTTCGCTTCGCCACCGAGGACCGATACCCCGACCCACAGAATGAATGCGTTGAGCAGCAGAAACAGCGCGTAGATGATCGGGGCGATCACGACGCCGATCGGTGCAAACTTGAGACCGGCCTGCGCCTGCTCGGGCGTCACGTTGGGCGTCTGCGCAAACTGTGCCGTCAGCGCCGCCTCGACGTATGGCAGCTGCACCACGCCGATGACAACGACGATCACCGCGAGCGCGAGGAACGGTGCGAGAAAGCGTGGCCGCTCGCGCACGCGCCCGAACACCGCCGTGGGTTCGTATATCACTCGGAAGAGGTCGAGCACCGCGTCCATTGAGGAGGTCCGTGGAGGATGGTGGAGGACGGTGGAGGATGGTGGAGGATGCGCGAAGAGGATGGAAGCCGCCGTGGAGCAACCTCCACCCTCCTCCACCAACCTCCATAACCTCCCGAGCCTGCTTCAGCCCAGTGGAGGCGCGGGGAATCGAACCCCGGTCCGAGAATGACTCCAATACCGCTCCTACGTGCGTAGACAAGGCTTTGGAGGTCTCACCACCAGGGCGCCTCGCCGGCCCCGGCAGCAACTAGCCCTTACCTGCTCTTACGCGACCCGTTCGGGCCCCGGATCACGCCAGCCCGATTTTGCGATACGTGAGCGCCGCCTCAGGCGGGCTGCCACTCACGCAGGTGCGTGAAGCCGAAGCTTACGCAGCCAGTGCCAGGTTTGAATTGGCAGTTATGAAATTTGCCAGTGGTTTTACCAGGTGACTGACGACCTGGGCACGCAGCGATATCCTCGCCAAACCCGTCGAAGCCTGTCGCCCCCTCGCTCGCAAACTACGTGGCGCCATGGGCTTTTTCAACGGCTCACGCCCCGTTGAGGTCCACGTGCAGACGCTCCGAGGCATACCGCGTGAGCGCACCGCCTTCGAGCCGTGTCCCGGCGAGCCCGACATGGCCGTCCGGGCGGAGCAGGTAGAACGACGGCCGGGGAATCCGTGCCCGCGCGAGCGCCCGGTCGTTGTCGGGATCCGAGGGCACTTCGTGGACGCACCCCAGATCGCCAAGGTGCGCTCTCACGTCAGGCGGCGCGGCTTGCCCGATCACGATCAGGTTGAACCGCGTATCGTCGAGTTTTCCGTACAGGTCCTCGGTCGGGCCGTTCGCGCGGAACTTGAGCCGCAGCCACGGGAAGCGATCACCGGCGCGCGGGCCGTCGACCGGCAGGCCCGCCAGCGCCTCCGAGAGAGGACTGGTACGGTAGCGAATACCGGTCTGAGAGATGGTGCGAAAGAAAAGGTGTTGCACGGCGGCGGTGCGCAGGGCGAGCCCCATGATCTTCGGCATGACGCGCGTGCGGATCAGCCCGACCAGCCAGCTGTCGGAAACCACGATCGAGAACAGCCGGTCCGTGCGGTTCAGAAGATGGTTGGCGACCGGGAGCCGCTCGTCTTCGTAGGAGTGGACCAGGGCCGCGCCCGCACGTCCCGACACGACGAGTGCGAGCTTCCACGCCAGGTTGTACGCATCCTGCAGCCCGGTGTTCATACCCTGCCCCCCCACCGGACTGTGGATGTGCGCCGCGTCTCCCAGCAGGAAACAGCGGCGGTCGTGAAACCGGGCTGCCCGGCGATGATGAATGCGGTAGGTGGAATACCAGTTGCACGCCTGGAACGACAGTTCGGTCCCCACCTCGTGGCGCAGTGTGGGAATGGTCTCCTCGAACGTCACGTCGTCTCGCCCCCGCAGATGGGGGGGCAGGATCCCGACGATTCGCCAATGATCAGTCCCGCGCATCGGGAACAGCAGGTGGAATCCGCGGCGCCACAGGTACACGTTGAGGACGTCGGGGGCCATCGACCCCGTCATCTGGACGTCGGCGACGAAGAACACGTGCTGGTACGGCGCGCCCTCGAACGCGATCCCGCTCAACTCGCGCACCGTGCTGCGCGCTCCATCGCAGCCGGCGAGCCAGGGCACGGCGACCTCGCTTCTGGTACCGTCGGGGTTCTTGAGCGTCGCGGTCACGCGATCCGTATCCTGCGCGAGGCCCACCAGCTCGGTGTTCCATTGTACGGCGAGGCCGCGGGCGCGCAGCGCGTCTCCCAGCAACCGCTCGTTGTCGTCTTGGCCCAGGACCAGCAGGTACGGATAGGGGCTAACATCCCTCCCGATGTCCCCCAACGGAACGCGCGCGGCTCGCCGGCCCTCTGCCCAGAGCACGGCGCCGTCGGCACGTTTGCCGAGGGCGACGGCTTGATCGGCGACGCCCAGATGCGCGTAGATCTCGAGCGTGCGTGCTTGCACGCCCAGCGCCCTCGACTCGCGCGCCGGACCGGCATGCCGGTCGATGATCCGCGCGCGTACCCCACGCCGGACTAGCTGGTTCGCGAGCATCAGCCCGGTGGGGCCGGCACCGACGATGAGGACGTCAGTATCCGAACTCATCTCTCCCGCCCTCCGTCCTTGACGAACGTCTCCGTGAGCTTCCCAGTGACCCCCGGGAGCGGTTATTCCTTGGGTTTGAGCAGCTCTTGATACGCTGGATCGTTGCGCAGCGATGCCAGCGATGGATACAGATGCATGACCCCGCCCCGCGGATACCCCTGAGCGAACGCTTCCTCCACCAGCGCGACTGCCGCGTCACGATCGCCGATCACGGCGTGGATCCGCGCCCGCCACATCGTGTGCCTGCCGTAGAGATACCGTGGGCTCAGCGCCTGAAGCTCCCGGTCGATACGCCGCGCGTCATCGGGCTTGCTTTGGCGCGCCGCAACCACGCCGAGAAAGCCGAGAAAGGTCAGATGATCGGGCAGGTCACCCGTGATGGCGGAGAACCACCGCAGGCTGGCGGAATCGCGTGCCTCGACCGTCTTCTCCTGCACGAGTCCCTCCAGCAGACTGCGCGTGGTATCGAGCTGGCCGCTGAGATAGTGCGCGATGGCGAGGCGGAAGCGGTTGGCCACTCCCCGCCGCTCGCCGGCAGGCCGTCCTTCCAACCAATGCACGGCCCAGAGACTCGCCACGGGGGCGTCCGCGCGGTGATCGTGGGCCGCCAGCTCGAACGCGGCGAGCAGGCCGATATCGGCGGGTGACCAGCCCGGTTGGGGTGGGAGGCTCGGCGCCTGGGTCAACCGCTCCTTGATGTCGGCGGTCCGCCCCAGGGCACCGAGCGCCCGCACTTCCGCTGCGAGCACGGTGAGCTCGGACGGATGTCGCCGCCGTCCTTCGAGCGCGACCTTGAGCTCCCGCTCGTAGTCTCCCATCAGGTGATGGGCGAAGGACAGGTAGAACCAGTAGACCGACCAGCCGCGGAACAGACCGCGGTCGGGTCCGAGCGTGGTCAGGGCATCCGCCATCTCCCGCGGGCGATTGAGGGCGAGCGCGCACTGCGCCACCAGCCACAGCGTTTCGGAATTTGGCGCGATGGCCCCCATCTCCCGCGCCGTCTCGAGGGCTCGCTGGCGGTCGCCCCCGGTCTCCGCGAGGACCCACGTGAGGTAGTGCCGGTCGAGCGGTGACAGCGGGCCCGGAGCGCGGTCCACGGCGTGTGCGATCGAGTCCGCCCTGGCGAACTCTCCCAAGTCCATGTGCTCGTGCGCCGCGAAGATCAGGGGCAGCTTGAACGTCGTGTCCTCCCGTGCGGCGCGCGTGAAGTGGGCGATGGCGCCGCGTGAGTCCCATTGCACCATGCGGTCGAGGCCCTGGATGAACTCCTGATACGCGGCGAAGCTCGGAGGCTGACCCGCGGTCTTCGCCCAAAAGCTCAGGCGGGAGTCGAACAGCGTCGCGAGGGCGGCCATCACTCGCTGGCGCAGGGCTTCCACGGCGGCCAGCGGCTGCGAGATAGGTCCCGCGACCGGGTCGAGCGCGCGCAACACCGTGCCGTCGCCGGACGCGGAGATCTGGACCTGGAACCGGATGCTGTCCGCCTGACGGTAGTACGCGCCCGAGACGACGGTGCCGGCCCCCGTTTCACGCCCCAGGCTCCGCAGACCCACCGCGTCGAGGTGCCCGGTGCCGTGCCCCCCTGGGTCACGCGACGAGCTCATCACCGACACTGACGGCACGACCTCCACGAGGCCCGTTTGGGCGAGCCCCTGCGTCACCCAATCCGCCGCCATGTGCCCGATGTTGTCGAGCGTGGGGTCTCCCGTGTGGTTCTCGATCACGGCGACCACGACCCGGCGCTCGTTGAGCCGCGGGCCATGACTGCGGAGGAGGCGGACCACCGTGCCGGCGCCCAGCAGCGCGACCACGATCCCCGCGGCGAAGGCGAGCCGCCTTCCCCGCCGGCCACGGAGAACGCCGCGGCTCGGGACGCTGATCCGATGCGCCGTGCCTCCCAAGGCGGTCGCGAACTCGGCGACGGTGGGGAATCGATCATCGGGCAGCGGCGCCAATGCCCGGGAGATGGCGTGCTTCACCGCTCGCGCCGTTCCGGCCTCGGCACGCTGCAGCGCCGCGCTGGCTTCGAGGGCGGGCCAATTGTGGATCCGGCGTTCGGTCATGCTCGCGGCCGGGGACTCCCCCGCCAGCATCTCGAACACCACGCAGCCCAGACTGTAGATGTCCGTGCGGGCGTCGAGATCCCCCGTGGCCATGGCCTGTTCCGGACTCATATACCCGGGGGACCCGACGGACTGGCCGGCCTGCGTCAGCGTCAGGCTCCCCGCGGCACTGATGGCGCGTGCAATACCGAAATCGGCGACGATCGCATGCGTACCCGACAGCAGGATGTTTTCGGGCTTGATGTCGCGGTGGATGATCCCCTGCCCGTGGGCGAAGCCGAGCGCGTCGGCCACGTCCCCGGCGATGTAGAGCGCGTCTTCCAGCGGCAGCCGGCGCTGTCGCAACAGGCGGTGGCGCAGCGACTCGCCTTCGACGTAGGGCATGACGTAGTAGAACAGGCCACCCGCTTCGCCCGCTGAAAAGATCGGGACGATGTGGGGATGACTGAGGTTCGATGAAAGGTCCACCTCGCGGATGAACCGCTCGCGGAGCAAGCGAGTGGAGACTTCGGGGTCCAGCACCTTGATCGCCACGCGGCGACGGGGGTGCTGCTCCACGGCGAGGTAAACCCGGGCCATACCGCCGGTGCCGATTTCCCGTTCGACGTCGTAGCGGGGGGCCAGGCTTTCACGAAGAGCGTCGAGCACGTCGAGCATCAGGGCCAACTTAGCGCGCCACGCCTCCCGCTGCCAAGCGAGCGATCTCACTCTAGCCAACCGCGGACCACGCCCTTCTATTATCGAAATGGAACGGATCTGGAAGTCTCCTTTCGTGCGGCTCGTGGCGTATTACGTGCTCCTCAGCCTCGTCACGCTGCTGCTCGTCACGCTGTTCCCTCAGATACGCGACCTGTTCGCGCGCTTCCAAGAGCTCTCGCCCGTCCACGGCGTCGTAGGAAAGAAGGAGGCGATCGAGCAAGCCACGAACGGCCCGGGGCCCGGGAGCCTGGGTGCCACGGCGCTCGCCATCATCACGATGTTTTCCATGATCGGGGCGCTGGCCCTGATGCTGCCCACGGCGTGGGTGTACATGACCACGAAGCAGCACCGCGGCTACGATCAGTCGGTCGTCCAGACCGTGATCGTGTTGCCGATGACGGTGGCGGGCACACTCATCCTCGTCCAAAACAGTCTCGCCCTAGCGTTCGCCCTGGGCGGTATCGTCGCGGCGATCCGGTTCCGCAACACCCTCAAAGACACCAAAGACGTCGTCTACATCTACCTCGCGCTCGGTGTAGGTCTGGCAGCCGGTGTCTACGTTCCCGTGGTGGCCGCAGTGATGTCGTTGATTTTCAACCTGACGGTTCTCGGGCTCTGGAAGCTCAATGTCGGCAACATTTACGCCGATCAGGGAGTCCTGATGCCGCAGCTGGCACCGGCCGAGGGGCTACTCGGCCCGCGCCGGCGCGCCTCCGCGCAACTGGCGGTGGGGGACCCGCAGCTCTTGGCTGCGCTCGGGCCCAGCGAGCTCGAGGAGGTGGCTGACCGCGCGGCGCGCCTGCAGGCGTACATCACGGCTCGATCGGACGACAAGAAGGGGGAACGTTTCAACGGCGTCCTGCTGGTGCATACGACGCAGGCCGAGACGGCACAGCGCGTCGTCGAGCAGCTGCTCGAGACGGAGACGGTCCGTTGGCGGCTCGCGGAAATCCTGCCGGCGGGAAGCGGGCGCTCGACCCTCGAATACCTGCTTCGCCTCAAGGAAGGGATCATGGCGGCGGGGCTCCTCCACGCCTTGAAGAGTCACGGGACGCCTCCGATCGATGCCGCCGAATACCGCTCCCTTCGGGGTCTGAAAAAGGGCAAGGGCGAATGAGGTACCGCGCGTGGCTGCGGCTCGCGGCCCTCTCGGTGCTGTGGATCCGCCCCGCGCTCGTCCGTCCCCTCGCCGCACAAACGACGCGCGCGCCCGACTCGCTCCGCAGCGTGGAAGTAACGGCGGGCGCGCACTACCGGGCCGGGTGGTTCCACCGCCTGCTGCTCGGCGCGCATTACCGCGACCTGTGGACTACGCCGCTCCGGGTCGACGTACTCGACCTGACGACCTATGCGGGCGGACTCACCCCCAGCCTGTGCGGCGGCGGCCGCGAGACCAAGTCGCTCCGACTCCTCGGGGCAAACGGTCGCGCATACGTATTCCGCTCGGTCGACAAGGACCCGACGCTCGCGTTGCCTCCCGAGCTGCGCGCGACGTTCGTGCGCGACCTCATCCAGGACCAGATCAGCTCTGCCCATCCCGGTGCCCCTCTGGTCGTGGCCCCGCTGCTCGACGCGGCCCGCATCCTCCATGCGGCGCCGCAGATTCTTGTATTGCCGGACGACCGCAGGCTGGCAGGGTTCGATTGCGCCAAGCCCGGCATGCTCGGCATGATCGAGGAGCGTCCAACCGTCGGACCGGACAACGACCCGACGTTGGTTGGTGCGGCTGACCTGGCCAGCACGGAGAAGCTGTTCGAGCACCTGGAGCGCGACCCACGTAACCGTGTCGACTCGCGGGCATACCTCGCCGCTCGCCTGATGGACGTCTTGATGGGCGACTGGGACCGGCACCAAAACCAGTGGCGCTGGGCGCGCTTCGACTCGGCGGGCCTCCGCTGGTGGCGGCCGATACCGCGCGATCGCGATCAGGCGTTCGCGCGCCTCGACGGCGTGCTGGTGTGGCTTGCGGGCTTCTACTCGCCCCAGCTCATCGGCTTCGGCGACGATTATCCGAGCATCTGGCGCCTCACCTTCTCGGGCTCGGTGCCGGATCGGCGACTCCTCCAGGATCTCGAGAAGCCCGTGTGGGACTCGGTGGCGCGAACGATGCAGGCGCGGGTGACGGACTCCGCGATCGACGCGGCCGTGCGCCGGCTGCCTCCGGAGTATTTCCGAAAGAACGGCGCTGCCCTCGCGCACGCCTTACGCCGCCGGCGGGACCGGCTGCCGCAGATCACCAACAGCTACTTTGCCCTGCTCGCCCAAGTGGTGGAGGTCCATGGGACGGACCAGGCGGACCTCGCGGAAGTCGAGCGCCTCCCTGGCGGACGCGTGTCGGTGCGATTGTCCCCTCGGGCGGGAGGAGCGCCATTCTACCAACGGACGTTCGACCGCCGCGAGACGGATGAGATCCGCGTGTACCTTCATGGGGGCGACGACCGGGCGGTCGTGCGCGGGGCCGATGGGTCCGGACCGCTCGTCTTGGTCATCGGTGGTGGCGGGGATGACGAGCTCGTGGACTCCGCGCGCGCGGGGACGACACGCTTCTACGACGACGGCGCGAAGGACCGCTTCGTCACCGGTCAGGGCACGTCGGTCGACCGGGCGCACTACCAGGAGCCGCCGCAGGACACATCGACGTTGGGGCTCCCACGCGACTGGGGGTCGCGCTGGATGCCCCTCACGTGGGCCGGCTATACACCGGACCTCGGCCTCTTCGTGGGGGCGGGCGCGGACGGGACCGGGTACGACTTTCGGCGACTCCCCTACAATTCCCATCTGCGCGTACGCGCAGGCTACGCGACCGCGGCCCAGACGGGGCGCGCGGAGTTCACCGGAGAATTCCGCGGGCTCGTCCCTCCCGTCGTCGTGACGCTCCGTATGCGGGCATCCGGCATCGATGTCCTGCGGTTCTACGGCTTCGGCAACGAGACCGTCGATACGGGCTCGACTGACTTCCACAAGGTGAAGCAACAGCAGTACTTGGTCGCGCCCGCCTTGCAGTTCTCCCTGTCGCGGTCGACTAACCTCTCGGTCGGCCCGCTGTTCAAGTTCGCTCACACCAAGCTGGAAGGCGGCACGCTCATCAACACCCTCCGGCCGTACGGCGTCAATGACCTGGCCCAGGTCGGGGGCGCGGCGGCTTTTCACGTGGACACCCGGGACCGGCCCAACGCCGCGACGCGCGGGATCTTGTTCGGCGTGGGCGGGAGCTTCTATCCCAAGGGTCTCGGTCTCAACTCGGCGCTCGGCGAGGCCCACGGCGAGGCGGCCACATACCTGACGTTGCACGTCCCGCTGCAGCCCACCCTCGCGGTGCGAGTCGCTGGGAACAAGGTATGGAGCACGCTTCCCATCCCGTTTGAGGAAGCAGCATACATCGGCGGAGCCACCACGGTGCGTGGCTTCGTGGACCACCGTTTCATCGGCGACGCCGCGGCGTACGGGAACGTCGAGCTGCGACTCACCCTCACCAGGTTCTTCATCCTGCTTCCCGGCGAGCTCGGGGTGTTCGGGCTCGGCGATGTGGGCCGCGTGTATGTCTCGGGGGAGACCTCAGATCGCTGGCACGCCGCCGCGGGGGGCGGGCTCTGGATGTCGTTCCTGAGTCGCGCGAACACGCTGTCCGTGGCCACGGCGCATAGTGTCGAGGGGACGCGCGTGTACGTCAAGACGGGATTCGCGTTCTAGAGATGCTTGCCGAGTGGAAGGCGGACGTTCCGACGCTGGACCTTCTCAACCGCATGGTGGCAGATCCTCTCCCCCTGGGCCTCCGCTCCGGCCGGGTGGAGCCGTTCTTCCAGCGGGATATCTACTTTGATTCGGCCGACTGGACCCTGCGCCGGCGCGGCGTCAGTTGCCGGTTTCGCATCGGTGTCGACGATCGGCGTGTGCTCACGTTGCGCACCGGCGGCCGGTGGGAAGACGGCGCTGTCCTCATGCTCCCGCAACGGTACGAGGCCCTGGTCCCCGAGCTGGAAGGCGACCAGGCGCTCGCGGGCACGTCCGACCCGGCGCGCCGCCTGCGCGCGTTGATCGAGCCCGGGCAATTGCTCCCGCGAATCCAATTCGAGACGGAACGGCGGGTGCGCCACTCGAAGCCCACCTGGTTCTCCTGGGGGCGCCACGACATCCTCTACGACGTCGTCACCGTGCGGAGCCACCACCTGGCGCAGAAGTTCCAGGAACTCAAGCTCCGCGCGGTCACCAGCGGCCGACCCCGGATAGACCGGCTTGCTCAGGCGTTTCAGGAACGATACGGCCTACGGCCGCTGCTCGTGGGGAAGCAAGAGCGCGCGGACAAGCTGCTCCGCGAGCTCGAAGCCGAAGGGCTGGCCGACGTCACCCGGGGCGGACGCGAAGTGGCGGTGATCGCGGTCCAGGCGGGCGCGGTCGCTATGCTCGCCGAGTCCGGTTCGTTCACGCTCCCGACGCGCAGAGGGAGCGGCGAGGAGGGATGCCGGGACGTGTTGCGCGTGTCGTTCGGCAGCGCGGACGGGCAGGTGCGCTTCCTCGGCACCGCTCCGGCAGGTCTCACCCGACCGTTGCTCGAGGTCTGGGAGGTGCGACGGGCGATCGGGGCGCTTGATTCCGCCCACGCGCCACCGCTCCACTGGGTGCCGGTCGAGGAGCTCCTCACCGGCGCCGGGTCCCCGGGGTTACGCGACCCACGGACCCTCGCCGCCCTGACGGTCGCGGCGCGATCGGACGCGTTCACCGCCGTGCCTCCCATCGAACCAACGGGCGGGGCGACGGAGCGTCGGGTTCGGCTGTCGGATTTCGCGCTCCGGCCTGCGGTCGCCGATCTCGACCGGCTCGGCCCCGAGCACTTCCTCAACAGCGATCTGAGTCTGCTCCAATTCAACGCGCGCGTCCTGGCGCTTGCGGAAGACCCAAGCGTGCCACTGCTCGCTCGGGTCCGATTCTTGGCCATCGTCAGTGCTAATCTCGACGAGTTCTTCATGATTCGGGTCACCGCGCTGAAGCGAGCGGTGCTCGAGGGCGTGGCCGCGTCCGGTGACGATGGCCTCGCGGCCGAAGCGGCCCTGCAGATCATCGGGCTGCGGGTGCGGGCACTGCTCGAGGGGCAGGCGCGGTGCTTCGCGGAGGCGTGCCGTCCGGCACTGGCCGCGCAACGGGTACGCATTTTTTCCTGGACCGACCTGTCCAAGGAGCGACAGGAAGAGCTCGAAGGTTACTTCACCGAGCGGATCTTCCCGTTCGTATCGCCACAGGCAATGACCCGTGCGCCGGGACACCCGTTCCCGTTGATCCCCAACCTGCGTCTCTCTCTCGCTGTCCTGGTCCGCGATCCCGGAGGCGGACCCACGCACTTCGCCTACGTGAAGGTGCCGGACGATCAGCCGCGCTTCGTTCCGCTGGGGGATGGGACGGGCTTCGTCACCGTCGAGGACATCATCCGCGCGAATCTTCGGGCCGTCTACCCGGGACGGATCGTGGACGCGGCGTACGCGTTTCGCGTCACCCGCGGCGCCGACCTGGAGCTCGATGAACAGCACGCCTCGAGTTTGATGCAGGTCATCGAGGAGGAAACGAAGCGACGGCCGTTCGGCGCCGCCGTGCGTGTGGAGGTAGAGGGGGACATGCCACAAGCCGTCCGCGAGCTGCTACTTCGGGAGCTGCAGTTCGAGGACACGAGCTCGGCCGGCGTCCTCGGCCCGAGCGACCTATATGTCGCGCCGGGCTTGCTCGATTTCGGCGGGCTGCGCGACCTCGCCCGGCTGCCGCTGCCCACGCTCGACTACCCGCCGTATGTGGGTGCGTCGCCCATCGAAACGGGACGCTCGATCTTCGCGGTTCTTGCCGATCGCAACGTGTTGGTGCACCACCCGTACGACGCCTTCGAGGCGACCGTGGAACGATTCCTGATCGAGGCCGCGGACGACCCGGACGTCGTCGCCATCAAGCAGACGCTGTATCGTGCGGGTGGACGCTCCGCGATCGTCGATGCCCTGCTCCGTGCCACGGGGCGCGGCAAGGAGGTGTTCGTATTCGTCGAGCTGAAGGCGCGATTCGACGAGGAGCGTAACATCGAGTGGGCCCGGAAACTGGAGCAAGCGGGCATCCGCGTCGTGTATGGCCTGGTCGACCTCAAGACGCATGCGAAGACCGCGCTCGTCGTACGACGCGAGGGCGGCGGGATTCGCCGCTACGTCCACATCGGGACGGGCAACTACAACGCGGCGACGGCGGCGACCTACACCGATGTGGGGTTGCTGTCGGCGGATCAGGACTTGGGCGCCGACCTCAACGACCTGTTCAACGAGCTCTCCGGATCGTCCCGGCCGCCCCAGACCGCGTTCCGGCGGATTCTCGTATCGCCGACCTTCCTCACGAAGCGCCTGCTCGAGCTCATCGCCCGGGAAGCGGAGCACGGGCGGGCGGGCCGTGAGGCCCGGATTCGCGCCAAGATCAACGGCGTCGCGGATCCCGAGATCATCGAGGCCTTGTACCGTGCGTCGCAGGCCGGGGTCGATATCGCCCTCGTCGTCCGCGGGGTCTGTACGCTCCGCCCTGGCGTCGTGGGATTGTCGGAGCGGATCCGCGTCACCAGTGTCCTGGGGCGCTTCCTGGAGCACGCCCGCATCTACCATTTCGCGAATGGCGGCGAGCCCGAGTATTACATCGGCTCCGCCGACTGGCGGCCCCGCAACCTGCGACAGCGCGTGGAGGTCGTC
>Ga0307469_10000487_pt1 | contig 14583 bp, 15 predicted proteins | sample atmos_gasesAM2C__FD_203084 | JGI IMG/M metagenome (GOLD analysis project Ga0307469, IMG submission 203084) | Hardwood forest soil microbial communities from Morgan-Monroe State Forest, Indiana, United States - atmos_gasesAM2C_515 | ecosystem: Environmental > Terrestrial > Soil > Temperate...
GTGACATCACGATCGATTCGTCCCTCGTCGGACGACACAATGTCGAGAACTGTCTCTGCGCCATCGGGATCGCGCTGCAATGCGGCATCGGCCCCCACGAGATAGCGCGAGGTATCAGCGAGCTGCGGTTCGTCCCAGGTCGTCTGGAGCCCGTCGATGCAGGACAGTCGTTCCTCGCCGTCGTCGATTACGCGCACACGCCGGACGCGCTCGAGCACGTCGTGCGTACGTGCCGAGATCTCACGAAGGGCCGACTGATCGTCGTCTTCGGGTGCGACCGCGACCGCGCGAAGCGTCCGCTCATGGGTGAGGCGGCGACGCGCGTCGCCGATCTCACGATCATCACGTCGGACAACCCGCGGTCCGAGGACCCCGAGGCGATCGTGCGCGAGATCGAACCGGGGGCGAAACGTGGCAGCGGCGCCTACCTCGTGATCGTCGACCGGGAAGAGGCGATACGCGAGGCGATCTCGCAGGCGCGCGACGGTGACGTCGTGCTCGTCGCCGGCAAGGGTCACGAACAAGGACAGCAGTTCGCCGATCGCACGATCCCATTCGACGATCGGACGGTCGTCCGGCGGGCTATCGAGGAGTCGTCGTGCCCCGGTTGACGGCGGGCCGAGTCGCCGCGATCTGTGGCGGTCGCATCGTCGGCGACGGCGACCGCACGGCCCGCTACGTCGTGTCCGATTCGCGGACCGTCACGAACGAGACCGCGTTCGCGGCCGTCGGCGGCGGGCATGGGTTCGCCCGGGAAGCGTTCGACGCCGGCGCGCCGTTCGTCATCGCCGAGCGCGCCGACGACGACGTGTCGTCCGCGGTGATCGTCGGCGACACCGTGACGGCGCTCGGGGCGCTCGCGCGTGAGGTAAGGCGCGAACTCGACGTCGATGTCATCGGGATCACCGGAAGCCTCGGCAAGACCCTCACGAAGGATCTCGTCGCGAGTGTCTTGGCGACTGGGTCCAGGGTTCACGCGTCGCCCAAGAGCTACAACCAGGAGCTCGGCGTGCCACTGACCGTGCTGGGTTGTCCGGACGATGCCGAGGTCATGGTGTGCGAACTCGGCGCGCGCCACGTCGGCGACATCGCGCACCTGTCCGATATGGTGCGTCCGCGTGTCGGGATCGTCACCGGTATCGGCATCACGCACCTCGAGGAGTTCGGCTCCCGCGAGGCCATCGCGCGAACGAAGTCGGAGCTGCTCGCTGCGCTTCCCGCGGACGGCATCGCGATCGTCCCGTCGAACGACGACTACCTCGACGTGCTCTCGGCCTCGACGAGCGCGCGCATGCGCACGGTCGGGCCCGGCGCCGCGATCTCCTACCGCGCAGAGCAGATCGACGAACGAGGGAGGACGCACGGCGTCGTGCGTGTCGATCGTCGCGACGTCGCCGTCACGCTTCCGATCGCCGGACGCGCGCTCATGCGCAACGTCGCCTTCGCCATCGCGACCGGTCTCGAATTCGACATTGATCCGGACGAAGCCGCCCGCGCGGTCGCCGACGCACGTTTGAGCTCGTTCCGCATGGAGATCGTCGACGTCGATGGATGGACGATCATCAACGACGCGTACAACGCGAACCCGACGTCCGTCGCGTCCGCGCTGCACTCGGCGAAGGAGATGTCCGCCGGACGTCCGCTGTGGGCCGTGCTCGGCCCGATGTTGGAACTCGGCCCGGACGCGGACAACGAGCACCGGCGCATCGGGCGACTCGCCGCCGACCTCGGCTACGACGGCGTCATCGCCATCGGCGGCGAGGGGGCTGAGATCGCGCGCGGCGCGGGCGCGATCGCTCTCGAAGTGCCCACGCCGGACGACGCCGCGGACGCCCTCGTAGCTCGTGTGCCGCCGGGAGCGCTCGTCGTCGTCAAAGCGTCACGGGTGGTGTCGCTCGAGCGGTTTCCGGAGATACTCAAGGCTCGAGCTAATCTGAGCGGGCGGATGCGCCGGGAACGCGCCCCCTCAGACGGGAAGGCCTGAAGCGTGCAATCCGTACTCCTGTCAACCGTCGTCGCACTCGTCGTGGGCCTCGCGCTGACGCCGTGGGTGATCGACGTCTTCCGGGCACGCGGGATCGGCGAGCTCATCCGTGAGGACGGGCCGGCCACACACTTCGTGAAGCACGGGACGCCGACGATGGGCGGCCTCGTCCTCATCACGGCGGCAACGCTCGGCTACATCGGCGCGCACCTCAAGCTCACGGGTGGCGTCCATTTCCAGGGGTTCACAGCGGCCGGCGTCATGATCCTTGCCGTTGCGTGGGCTCTCGCGTTCCTCGGGATGATCGACGACCTCGCGAAGATCCGTCGTACGCGTTCGCTCGGTCTGAACAAACGCGCGAAGTTGCTCGGTCAAGTGATCGTCGGGTTCGGGCTCGCGTTCGGCGCGCTGCGCTGGTCGGCGATCGACACACACATCACGTGGGCCGGTCTCGCCGTCACCGTGATCCCCGCGCTGCCGCGCATCGGTTTCGCGATCTGGGTGGTGTTCCTCATCGCAGCGGAAAGCAACGGCGTGAACTTCGCTGACGGAGTCGACGGTCTGGCGGCGGGTTCGGCCGCGATGGGGTTCTTCGTTTTCACGATCATCGCGTTCTGGGAGTTCCGTAACCCCGGTGTGTACGGTCAGCTCGGTCCGGCCGGAGGGACGGGTCACCTCGACCTCGCCATGGCATCGGCGGCGTTGCTCGGCGCGTGCATCGGATTCCTGTGGTGGAACGCGGCACCGGCGCGCATCATCATGGGCGACACCGGAGCGCTGTCCCTCGGTGGCGCGCTCGCGGCGCTCGCGCTCTTCACGCGCACGCAGCTGCTCCTCGCGATCATCGGCGGCTTGTTCGTGATCGAGTCGATGAGCGTCGTCCTACAGATCGCTTCGTACCGGTTGTTCGACGGACGACGCATCTTCGCGATGGCGCCGCTCCATCATCACTTCGAGCTGCGCGGGTGGGCGGAGTTCACGGTGATCGTCCGCTTCTGGCTGATCGCCGCGCTCACGGCCGGCCTCGGTCTCGCGCTCTTCTATATGGACTTCCTCGGCCACGGGACGCTCGGGCCGTGAGCGGGCCCCTCCGCGACCGGAGGGTGCTCGTCCTCGGACTCGGCGTCACGGGACGCGAGCTCGCGCGGGTCATGGCGAAGCACGGCGCGGTCGTCTTCGCGTCGGATGCGGGCGCCGGCGCATCGGTCGCGATCGACGGCGTCGAGATCGAGCAGGGGAGCCACGACCGCGCGCGAGAACGGCTCGACGAGTTCGATCTGATCGTTCCGTCCCCCGGTATCTCACCGTCGCGCGGGTTCCTCGCCGAGATCGTCGCGGCTGGACGAACCGTTACGTCCGAGCTCGACATCGCGCAAGACATGACTGACGCGACGATCGTCGCCGTCACCGGAACCAACGGGAAGACCACCGTCGTCCGTGCCGCCGAACGCATCGGACGCGCCGCAGGCTTCGACGCATATGCGTGCGGCAACACGGAGACGCCGTTCATCACATCCGTTGACACCCATCCGGACGCAACCCTCTTCGTCGTGGAGTGTTCGAGCTTCCGGCTCGCGTTCTGTCGCACCTTCCATCCGCGCGTCGCCGTGATCACGAACCTCGCACCCGATCACCTCGACTGGCACCCGGACCTCGATGACTATCGCGCGGCGAAGGCGCGCATCGCGCAGTGTCAGACCGCCGACGACCTGTTCCTCTATCCGGCCGTGCAACCGGAGCTCGCCCGGATGGCGCCCGTGCCCGGGCCGCGCGCCGAGAGCTTCGGGCCGGAGACGCTCGACGTTCCCGCGCCGGCGCTCGCCGCGCACGGACCGCACTTCGTCGCCGACGCCGCCGCGGCAGCCGCTGCGCTCGGGTTCCTGGGCGCCGATCGCGCCGCCGTTCGATCCGGCCTCGACCGCTTCGAGCCGGACGCCCACCGTCTCGACCTGGTCGGGACTTATCGCGGTGCGCGCGTCTACGACGACGCGGTGTCGGCGAACGTGGACGCGACGCTCGCGGCCTTACGGACCTTCGACGTACCCATCGTCCTCATCGCCGGCGGACGCAACAAAGGGCTCGACCTGTCGCCGCTCGCGGGCGAGGCCCGACGCCTGCGCGCCGTGGTCGCGATCGGCGAGGCCGCGCCGGAGCTTGAGCGGGTCTTCGCGGATCTTCCTGTGTTCGTTCCCATCGAGCGCTCGATGCGTGAGGCTGTACGGATGGCGCTGGAGACCGCCCACCAGGGCGACGTGGTCCTGCTCTCGCCCGCGTGCGCGTCCTTCGACATGTTCACGGGGTACGCGGACCGGGGCGAGCAGTTCCTCGCCGCGTGCGCGGAGTTCGGGGTGGCGCGTTGAGCACGAGGACGGCGCGGCGATCGCCCGCGGAGCTTCGTCCGAAGGGGAAGGCGCGGCACGACCGCACGGACATCTCGATCATCTTCACGGCCCTCGCGCTGCTCATCGTGGGTCTCGTGATGAGCCTGTCGGCGTCGAGCATCAAGTCGGCTGAGGCGACGGGCTCGGCCTTCACGTTGTTCATCAGGCAGTTCATCTGGGCCGCGCTCGGGATCGGCGCGCTCCTGTTCTTCTGGCGCTTCGATTACCGCAAGCTCCGCGGCCTGACGTACGTCATGGTCCCGATCAGTTGGGTGCTGCTGGTCATGACACTCATCCCGGGCCTCGGCGTGCGTGCCGGTGGGGCGTCCCGCTGGATCGCCTTCGGTTCGTTCCAGGTCCAGCCGTCGGAGTTCGCGAAACTCGCGTTGATCCTGTTCGGCGCTGACGTGCTCTCGCGCAAACAAGGACGCCTCGACGACTGGCGACACATCGCGATCCCGTTCTTCGCGGCGACGGGTGTCACGTGCATGCTCGTCCTCGTCCAACCCGACTTCGGCACGGCGATGATCATCGCGGTCGCCGCGATGGCGATCGCCTACCTCGCGGGTTCCAACGTCCGTGCCCTCGCCGGCATGACGGCGGTTGCGGCGGTCCTCGCGGTTCCCGTGATGTTCGGCGCGAGCTACCGCATGCACCGGTTCTTCGGGTTCCTCGAGAAGGGACGGAACTGCCTCGGCCTCGCGTACCAGACGTGCCAGGGGCTCGTCGCGCTCGGCAGCGGACGGTGGTTCGGTCTCGGCCTCGGTTCCGGACGCGCGAAGTACGCGTTCCTGCCGAACGCCGACACGGATTACATCTTCGCCATCGTCGGCGAGGAGACAGGCCTCATCGGCACGCTGACGATCCTCTCGATGTTCGCCGTGCTGCTCGTGCTCGGCGTGCGTGCAGCTCGTCGCGCGCGCGATCCGTTCGGCTTCCTGCTCGCATCCGGCATCACCGCGTGGATCACGCTCCAGCTGTTGGTCAACGTCGGTGCGGTGACCGGCCTGATGCCGATCACGGGCGTTCCCATGCCGCTGATCAGCTTCGGTGGGACGTCCCTGCTCGTCTCGCTCGCGGGCCTCGGGATCGTTGCGAGCGTCGCGCGCCGCGGACGTTCGGTCGCCCGCGCGGCACAAGACGATTGACCGGTAGCACTTCCGCTCGACGCATCCCGTCAGAAGGGGCGCCTGCTCGGCGCATCCTGATGGCAGCAGGCGCGAGCGGCGGGCACGTGTATCCCGCGCTCGCGACGGCCGAAGTGCTGCGCGCTCGCGGTCACGACGTCTCCTTCGCCGGGGGCGACCGACTCGAGGCGACGGTCGTTCCCGAAGCCGGCTTCCCGTTCCACGCGCTCCCGGTGCGTCGTCCGCCCTCGGTGCGCATCGAGTTGCTGACGCCGCGAGGGATCGGCGCCACCTTGTCGATCGTGCGTGCGGTGTTCGTCGCCGGACGACTCATCGAGGAGCTCCGTCCGGACGTCGTCGTCGGTATGGGTGGGTTCGCAGCCGTACCGGTGACGCTTGCGGCCGCGCGCAAGAAGACGAAGCTCGTGCTGCACGAGCAGAACGCGCATCTGTCGCTCGCGCAACGCATCCCGCTGCGCTGGGCCGACGTTCTCGCACTGGGTCTTCCCGTCGAAGAACGCTTGCCGCGCATCCACGTCGAGGTCGTGGGGCAACCCGTGCGCCGCAGCATCACCGCACTCGCGTCGATGAACGACGACGAACGCACAACGCTTCGTGCTTCGGCTCGCGCGCGTCTCGGTCTCGAAGCGGACACACCGACGCTGTTCGTGTTCGGGGGAAGCCTCGGCTCGGGACCGCTCAACGAGACGATGCCGCGCGTACGTCTGCCCGACGGCGCGCAGATCCTCCATCTCGCGGGCACCGGACGCGACGGTTCCGTGCGCGACACGTGGCGGGCAGCCGGACGACACGCCGTCGTGCTTCCGTACCTCGAAACCATCGAGAGCGCGTACGCCGCTGCCGACGTCGTCGTTGCGCGCGCCGGTGCGTCGAGCGTCGCGGAGTTCGCGCTCGCCGGCTTACCGTCGATCCTCGTCCCGCTGCCGACGCTCCGGCGCGGCGACCAGGAGGCGAACGCGCGCGTGCTCGAACGCGCGGGCGCAGCCGTCGTCGTGATGCAATCCGACCCCGCGTTCGTGGACCGGCTCGGCACGGAAGCCACGCGATTGCTCACGGACGCCGCGGTTCGCGCTTCGATGTCGGCGGCGGCCCGCTCGGTCGCGAAACCGGACGCCGCCGAGCGCCTGGCCGACGTCATCGAAGCGACGGCGGGCGCCACGTAGTCTCTAGGCCGTATGAGGTCCGAGCTCGGACGCCCGTTGCCGGGGCGTCACGTCCACTTCGTGGGGATCGGCGGCGTCGGCATGGCCGCGCTCGCCGAGCTCCTGATGGAGCTCGACTACGAGATCTCGGGCTCCGACATCAAGCTCTCGCGCACCGTCCAGCGCCTCATCGACCGTGGCGCGACGATCGACGTCGGCCGCCACAGCGCGGAGCACCTCCACGCGCCGGACCACGTCGTCTACAACGCCGCGGTGGCGCGTTCGAACCCGGAGGTCGAAGCCGCACGCGAGCGCGGGATCGAGGTCATGTCGCGCGCGGAGCTCCTCGGCCGGGTCTTCGACGCCGGTCGCGGCGCGGCGGTCACCGGTACGCATGGCAAGACGACGACATCCTCGATGCTCGCGCGGACGCTTCGCGAGACGGGCTTCGACCCGTCGTTCCTCATCGGAGGCGACCTGAACGACGTCGGGTCGGGGGCCGCGCTCGGCACGAGCGACCTCGTCGTCGCGGAGGCGGACGAAGCGTTCGGCTCCTTCCTCGAGCTGCGTCCGGAGCTTGCGGTCGTCACGAACGTCGATCTCGATCACCTCGAGTACTACGCGGACCAGGCGGCGATCGACGATGCGTTCGCAACCTTCCTCGACCAGCGGCGGGAGGGTGGGTGGGCCGTCCTGTGCGCCGACGATCCGGGCGTCCAGCGCCTGCTGCCGCACGTCGCGGCGCCGATCGCGACCTACGGTTCGTCCGAGGCCGATCTGTCGGTTGCGGGGGACGGCGACACCACATGGCACGGACGGCGCATCGGTACGCTCCGCCTGAACGTGCCCGGACGCCACAACGTCCTGAACGCCGCGGGTGCGCTCGCCGCCGCTCTGACGCTGGGGGCCGAGCCAGACGCCGCACTGGAGGCGCTCCGTTCCTTCTCGGGTGTCGAGCGCCGGTTCTCCCTCCGCGGCGAAGCCGGTGGCGTCGTCGTCGTGGACGACTACGCGCACAATCCGGCGAAGGTGCAGGCGACGATCAACGCCGCACGCGAGGCCTATCCCGGACACCGCATCGTCGTCCTCTTCCAGCCACACCTCTACTCCCGGACGATGCACCTCGCGGATCGTTTCGGTTCGTCCTTCCAGGGCGCCGACGTCGTGGTCGTCACCGACGTGTATGGGGATCGCGAACAGCCGATCCCGGGAGTCAGCGGTCGCCTCGTCTCCGACGCCGCGCGCGAACACGCGAACGGAGGGATGGTCCTGTACATCCCGCGTCTCGAAGAGGCGCCGGGGTTCGTCGCGTCGCTCGTGTATCCCGGCGACGTCGTGCTGACGCTCGGCGCCGGTGATGTTACGACGGCCGCACCACGCATCCTCGAGCTCTTGCGTACGGACGAGCAGTGACGGCACGCGACATCGCGGACGCCCTTCGCGTCCGCGTCACCGGACGCGTCGAGGTCGACGCACCGCTCGCACCACTCACGACGTTCCGCGTCGGCGGTCCCGCCGACGTCATTATCGAGGCCGAGTCCGAGGACGACCTGCGTGCGGTGGCGGACCTCCACGGCGACATGCCGATCGCGATCGTCGGTCGCGGCAGCAATCTGCTGGTTTCCGACGATGGGTTCCGAGGGATCGCCGTACGGCTCGGCCGTTCCTTCCGCGATCACGAACGTACCGACCGTGGGCTGCAGCTCGGCGGCGCCGTGCAACTTCCCGCGGCGGCGAGACTCACGTCGCGGTACGGACTCACCGGGTTCGAGTTCGCGGCGGAGATACCCGCGACCTTCGGCGGCGCCGTGCGTATGAACGCCGGCGCGCACGGGCGATGCATCGCCGATGTCTTGTCGTGGGCGTCTGCGATCGACCTCGCCACCGGCGAGTCGCGCACGCTCGACGTCGACGACTTCGGGTACGCCTACCGTCACTCGGAGCTTCGTCCGATGGATGTCGTGACGCGGGGCGAGATCGTCCTCGAAGACGACGACGGCAAGGAGGTGGGTCGTCGCATCGCCGCGTTCCTGCGCTGGCGGCGCGAGAACCAGCCGCCCGGACGAAGCGCGGGGAGCGTGTTCAAGAACCCGCCGGACGATTCCGCCGGACGCCTGCTCGACGCCGCCGGGATGAAGGGCGCCAGAGCCGGGGGAGCCGAGGTGTCCGAGGTGCATGCGAACTTCATCGTCGCGAACCCCGATGCAACAGCTTCCGACGTCTGGACGTTGATCGGTCGGATGCGTTCAGCCGTTCGCGAAAAGGCCGGGGTCGACCTCGAGCCCGAGGTGCTTTTCCTCGGGGCTTTTCCTGAGGTTGAAGGTTAGTTGAGGGTTGGTTGAGGGTTCCGCGATGAGGCGTCTCTCGCTGCTGCTCATCGTGGTGATCGTCGGGGGCGTGGTCGCCGCGGCATACACGCTCCGCGTGACCCAGGTCCGCGTCACAGGGCTCCGGACGCTGCAGGCCGCGGAGGTCATCAGGAGCTCCGGTGTCGAGGTGGGGCAGCGCATCTTGTGGATCAGGCTCAGCTCCGCAGCGCATAGCGTCGAGCAGATCCCGGCGGTCGAGCGCGCGACGGCGTCCAGAGCGCTCCCCGGCACCGTCGTGATCCACATCACGGAGCGGCGCCCGGTAGCGAAACTGTCCCGGACGCCCGACCTCGTCGTCGATCGCACTGGACGCGTCTTCGAAGCGCATACCCGCGGGCTGCCGGTGCTCGACGCGTGGCAGATCGCGGGCTCGAAACACGACCTCGACGCGACGTCGAGCGCCGGGCTGCACGCGTTCGAAGGCCTGCCGGCGGCCATCCGCGACGCGACGCGGAGCATCGTCCTCCGTCCGCTCCTCGAACTCGAGCTGCGGACCGGTGTCCTCATCCGGTTCGGGCACCTCGAGGACCTGGGGGCGAAGGCGGCCGCGGTGCTCGCGGTCCTGCGTGCCGAAGCGGGGCACAAGATCGCGTACGTGGACGTCCAGGTGCCGACGGTCCCCGTCGTCGGTCCGCCCCCGACACCGACGCCCGCTCCCGTGGTCGCACCGACGCCGTACGTGACCCTGCATCACTGACCTGCGTTGACGCTCCTACGGGCGTCCTGTATCGTTTCACACCTGCATCAACCGCAACAAGAGACTTAACCAGTATCAATATCCGGTCTATGTTGAACGAAACCAAACCCCGAACCCGCGCTCGTAAGCGGACCAAGCGGATAGGGACTCCTCCATTGGGGCTGGGGGAACAAACAACGAAGGGCTTCAGAAAGGGGAACTCGATGGCTACACCGCAGTCATACCTGGCGGTAATCAAAGTCGTCGGTATCGGCGGCGGTGGAGTGAATGCCGTCAACCGGATGATCGATGCGGGCCTCCGCGGCGTCGAGTTCATCGCGATGAACACCGACGCGCAGGCCTTGCTCATGAGTGACGCCGACGTGAAGCTCGACATCGGTCGCACGCTCACGCGAGGTCTCGGGGCCGGTTCCGACCCTGAGGTCGGTCGCCGCGCGGCAGAAGATCACCGCGAAGAGATAGAGGAAGTTCTTCGCGGCGCCGACATGGTCTTCATCGCGACGGGCGAAGGTGGCGGTACGGGAACGGGCGCGTCTCCGGTCGTTGCGGAGGTTGGTCGTTCGATCGGTGCGCTGACGATCGGCGTGGCGACGCGCCCCTTCTCCTTCGAAGGGAAGAAGCGCGCACTGCAAGCCGAAGCGGGCATCGCGGAACTGAAGGACCGCGTCGACACGCTCATCATCATCCCTAACGATCGGTTGATCCAGATCTCGGACGAAGACACGCCACTGCAGGAAGCGTTCCGTCTCGCGGACGACGTTCTGCTCCAAGGTGTGCAGGGGATCACCGACCTCATCACGACACCCGGACTCATCAACCTCGACTTCGCGGACGTGCGTACGGTCATGACCGACGCCGGTTCCGCGATCCTCGGTATCGGCGAAGCGCAGGGCGACAGTCGTGCGACGGAAGCATCGCGACTCGCGGTGTCGTCGCCGTTGCTCGAAGCGTCCATCGAGGGCGCGCGCGGATTGATCATCAGTATCTCTGGGGGGCCCGACCTGCGACTGCTCGAAGTGAGCGAGGCGACAGACGCCATCACTTCGGCAGCGCACCCCGATGCGAACGTCATCTTCGGGGCGGCCATCGACGAGTCACTCGGCGGGAAGGTCCGAGTGACGGTTATCGCGGCGGGTTTCGAAGGACGCGAATGGACGGAACCCGCCGCGCGCGAACCGGCGCGCGCACCGACGCCGGAGTCCTTCTTCGACGAGCACGAAGAGGAAGGCGAGAGCTTCGAGGACGACGACCTGGAGATCCCGGACTTCCTCCGGACGTAAGCGAACGTGACGACGGGCGACGCACGAAGTGCGACGCCCAGCGAGATCGGAAACCAGTGTGACCCTCGACCCACGGGGATCAACGAACCGGCTCCCGGCCCCGGGAGCCGGTTTCGTTTGGGAGCGACTTCCGGTCGCCGGCGACGAAGCCTTCTACCTCAAGGTCGAGACCGACGCGTGCCGCGCTGCGTACACGACGCGGCAGGGCGGTGTTTCGAACGGTTCCGTCCGGAAATTGAACCTCTCCCTTCTCGCCGAACAGCAGCATGGCGACGGAGCCGGGTCGGGACCGATCCGCGTCTTCGCGAATCGCGATCTCGCGCGCCGCGCGATCGAGGGCGAGCGCGAGTGGGTGACCGTCCGCCAGGTGCACGGCGATCGCGTCGTCCACGCGAGACCACGGGGCCCGCGTGTCGACGCTGACGGGATCTGGACCGACCTCGTCGACGCAACGATCGGCGTCGTGTCCGCCGACTGCGTCTTGGTCCTCGCCGTCGGCGACGGCCGCATAGGTGTGGCCCACGCCGGCTGGCGTGGGCTCGCTGCCGGTGTCGTCGAGAACATCGTCCGCGCCGTCGAGGCCGACGCGGTGTTCGCCGGGCCCGCCATCGGTCCGTGCTGCTTCGAGGTCGGGCCGGAAGTCATCGAGGAGTTCCCGGACGCAGCGACGGATGCCAACCATGTCGATCTCTGGGTCGCTGCGGAAGCGGCGGCGCGGCGAGCCGGCGCGCAGACCTTCCGCGCGGCGAGACTTTGCACGTCGTGCCACCCGGATCTCTTTTACTCGCACCGGCGGGACAAGGGCGCCACCGGACGCCACGGACTCATCGCGCGGATCCCGGCCACCCCGCAGCGAAGCGGAGGGGACGATCGGTGACCGGCCTCGACCGCGTCCGCGAGCGGATCGCCCGAGCCGCCGAGCGTGCCGGCCGTGACCCGTCCGGCGTCCGGCTCGTCGCCGTGACCAAGCAGGCGTCGATCGACCAGGTCCGGGAAGCGGTCGCCGCCGGGTGCACCGACCTCGGCGAGAACCGCGCGCAGCAGCTCGCCGAGCGCGCCGAGCTCGTTCCCGGCGCCAACTGGCATTTCATCGGCCCCCTCCAGACGAACAAGATCCGATACTTGGACCGTGCGTGCCTGATCCACAGCCTCGAGACCGCGCACCAGGCCGAAGCGCTGCAGCGTCGGGGGAGAGCGACCGACGCGCTCGTCGAGGTCAACGTCGCCGGTGAGGCGCAGAAGCACGGCGTCGGCCCGGCGGCGATCGACGGCCTGCTCGAAGCGGTAGGTGCGTATCCCGCGGTCACGGTGCGTGGTTTCATGTTGATGGCGCCGCAGGTCGAAAACCCCGAAGATGTGAGGTGGGTATTCGCTGAAGGCGCGAAGCTGCAGCAGCGGTACGGTCTCGAGGAGCTGTCGATGGGTATGACCGACGACTTCGAGGTCGCTGTAGAAGAAGGAGCGACGATCGTGCGGATCGGCCGCGCGATCTTCGATCGATAGAGAAGGCGACGGACGGCGCACGAAGTGCGACGGCCAGCGATGAGATAGGAACGTTATGCCCGGAGTCTGGAAGAAGGCGCTGATCTACCTCGGCCTCGTCGAGGAGGAAGAGGAGCTCGAGCCGCTGCCCCCTGAGACGCATGAACCGACGACGTTCGAGACCGTCCGGCCGATCCGTCCCGACCTTCCGACGTCGAGCGTCCGGCGGATCGGTGGAGACGAGCCCCTGGCCGCGCCGTCGGCGATCGCGCCGCGGGCGAGCATGCACGTCGTCGAGCCGCGCGCGTTCAACGACGCGAAGGAGATCGGCGACAAGCTTCGCGTGAACTCCGCGGTGATCATGAACCTGCAGCATGCGAACGCCGATCTCGCGAAACGGCTCGTCGACTTCGCGAGCGGGCTGACGTACATGGCGCAGGGATCGATCAAGAAGGTCGGTGACCGCATCTTCCTCCTCACCCCTCCGAACGTCGAAGTCTCCGCGGACGAAGCGCGCGAGATGATGTCGGACCGCGGGTTCTTCAATCAGTTCTAAGTGGGGAAGCGCGACTGATGAACTGTCCGACCTGGGGGCACTTCATCGTTTTCGCCCTCGGTGCGTACTACAACCTGCTCTTCCTCTACATCATCATCACGCTCCTGCAGAACCTCGCCGGGCTTCGGATCCCCGACTGGCTGCGTCCGGCGGTGAACTTCACGTTCGACGCGTGTGATCCGTTCCTGAGGGTGTTCCGCGGGCTGATCCCGACCATCGGCATGTTCGATCTCTCGCCGATCCTTGGGTTCTTCGCGTTGATCATCGTGCAGGGCATCGCCCGCAAGGCTCTCGGTTGCTGACAGACCTCTTCGAAGCGATCCGCGTCCGCTACGCGCACGCCGCGCGGATGGGCAACGACCTCATGACCCGACTCGACGCGATAGAGGCCGAACGCGCGCAGTGGGAGAACGTTCTCTACGAGCCGGAGGTCGCGGCGCGTGCCAGACTCGAGCTGAACGAGATCGACCACCTGCGCCCGCGTATCGAGCGCTCCGCGCGACAGTGGGTGGACCGTGCGAGGTCGCTCGAGCTCATCGTCGCGGCATGCCTCGCACACGCGTCCCAGCCCGTGCTCCCGCCTGGTGCTCTCCGGGCCCACGTGAGCGGGGATGTGCCGGCGCCGTGACGTTTGCAGCGATAGCAGGGCTCCGACAACATAGGGCGGGCGGTGCAGCCCGGCGCCGCTCCCGTAAGGAGGAATCGTGGTCGTAGGACTTATCTGGGCGCTCGTCGTGATCGCCGCGGTGCTCCTCATCATCGGCTTCTTCACGTCGGGCTCGAACATCCTGCTCATCCTGGCGATCGTCTTCGCCCTCGCTGCCATGATCCTCGTGCTCGGTACGTGGGCCCGACGCGCGAAGGAAGCATCGGCTGCCGGATTCGATGACACCGTTGCCTTCGGCGCCCGCGACGACAACGAAGACGATGACGAGTTGTATTCGGACGTCGGAACGGACACCGAAGAGGAGTTCACGGTCGGCACGCGGCGCGATCGTCCGGCCCGCCGTCCGGCGCGGCGGAGCGCCGGCGCCAAGCCCGCCGCGAAGCCGCAGGCGAAGCCGAAAGCATCGTCCGCGAAGGCAAAGCCCAAGGCTGCGCCGGCGCGGTCCACGACCGCGAAGAGCACGGCGAAACGCAAACCGGCACCGAAGCCGAAGCCCAAACCGACGTCGCGTCCGAAAGCCAAACCGCCGCGCCGCCGTCCGCCGACGGAGTAACGGAGCGCGGGCATGGCCCGGCGACTGATCTACGGAGTCCTCGCGGCAGATGTGGCCACCCTCATCGCCGGCTTCTTCATCAGATCGTCGAGCGCGCCGTTGTGGGTCTCAACCGGGCTGTCGGTCGGCGTCGCGATCTTGATCCTGTTCGGCTGGTCGCGCGTCGTCCGAGACGAAGCGACGGACGAGGACGACGCCGTCGAGGATCTCGACGTCGGCGACGAGACGGAGATCGCGAAACCGCGTGCACCACGCCGGTCGCGCGGCGCGAAACGCGACGAGACGATCGCGATGGAAGTGCCGGACGAGGCGCTCTTCGCGCCA
>Ga0307469_10000488_pt1 | contig 14571 bp, 14 predicted proteins | sample atmos_gasesAM2C__FD_203084 | JGI IMG/M metagenome (GOLD analysis project Ga0307469, IMG submission 203084) | Hardwood forest soil microbial communities from Morgan-Monroe State Forest, Indiana, United States - atmos_gasesAM2C_515 | ecosystem: Environmental > Terrestrial > Soil > Temperate...
TGGCGGCATCACCTGGCGAAACTCTGGGCGCAGCGCAAGGTCGATCTCGGCGGCCGCGAGCCGGCCTCGCTCATCGTCGTCCCGGCCGAGGCGCTCTACTACGCGTGTCTGGGCTGTGTCGAGATCGGCGCAGGCGAGAAGCCCGAGGTCGCCATCTACCAGGGGCCCGACAAGCTCCGCTGGTGGGTCGAGACCGGGCAGCATGAAGCCAAGGCGAAGGACGGGGCCCGCGGCCTGGTGGCCGGCGCCGGCGATCTGGCGACGTTCGTGAGCGAGTACGTGAAGCCAGCGTCGACGCCGACCCGGACGAGCGGACACGCGCCAGATGACGGCAACGCTAGCGAGCGCCACGTCGGCTCGGTGCTGCTAGGCTGCGACTTCGGCTCGACCACCGCCAAGGCGGTCGTGCTCTCTGAAGACCGCGAGCTCCTCTTCTCGTGCTACGCGCTCAGCAAGGGCAACCCGATCGAGGACGCCCAGGCGCTGTTCCACCAGGTGCGCGAGGCGGGTTACACCGACGTGGGCGCGCTCGCGCTCACCGGTTACGGCAAGGATCTCCTGAAGGACGTGCTGGGCGCCGATCTCGGCCTGGTGGAAACCGTCGCCCACGCGACGGCGGCCCTGCACTTCTACCCCGACGCGGACGTGATCTGTGACGTCGGCGGCACGGACGTGAAGATCATGATCCTGCGCCAGGGCACCGTGGCCGACTTCCGGCTCAACTCGCAGTGCTCGTCGGGCAACGGCGCCTTCCTGCAGGGCGTGGCCGAGCGCTACAACGTCCCCCTCGAGGCGTACGCCGATCGCGCCTTCGAGGCCAAGGCCATGCCGAGCCTCACCATGGGCTGTGGCGTGTTCTTGCAGTCGGACATCGTCAACCAGCAGCGCAAGGGCTGGTCGGCCGACGAGATCATGGCCGCGCTGGCCGCCGTGCTGCCGGTGAACGTCTGGATCTACGCGGGCCAGCTCCAGAACCTCAGAGCGGCCGGGCGAAAGTTCATCCTGCAGGGCGGTACCCACCGCAACATGGCGGTCGTGAAGGCCCAGGTCGACTTCATCCGGGGCAAGGTGCCGGACGCCGAGGTCGTGCTGCACCCCTACTCGGGCGAGGCCGGTGCGATCGGCGCCGCGCTCTGCGCCGGCGACTGGCGAAAGCGCGGTGAGGCGACGCACTTCCGCGGCTTCGATACGATCGCGGCGCTGACCTACACCAGCACGACCAGCCCGGCGACCGTTTGCAAGTGGTGCCCGATCAACTGCACCCGCACGTTCATCGACGTCCAGCTGCCCGGGGCCAAGGGTCGCGAGTGGAGCAAGCTCCCGCTGGCGCCTGGCTGGGAACGGGTCATCAGCGGTAACTCGTGCCCCAAAGGGCTCGTCGAGGACGCCAACGAGCTTCGGGTGGTGAAGGCCAAGCTCGAGGAGGTCAAGCGTGAGTACCCTAACGTTGCCGAGATGGTTCGCAAGGACGCGTTCCGCCGGGTCGCCCCCGCCGCCGTCGCGGACTAAGCTCCGGATCGGCATCCCGCGCGTCCTGAACCTCTGGAACACCCATCAGTTCTGGATGGGGTTCCTGACCACGCTCGGCGTCGACCCCCGCAACGTCGTCTTCTCCTCGGACACCTCCGAGGAGCAGGGGCGGCAGTTCGGCAAGGGCCGGGGCACCGTGGACTGCTGCTACCCGGTAAAGTGCATCTCCGGCCACTACGGCGAGCTGGTGTTCGGCCAGAAGCAGAAGCTCGACATCCTGCTCTCGCCGATGATCTACAACCTGCCCTCGTTCCTCTCGGGTCACGTGGCCAAGACGCTCACCTGCCCACGCGTGATGGCCGCCCCCGAGAACATCAAGGCCGGGTTCATCAAGGAGCAGGACGCCTTCGCCGAGGCCGGCATTACCTACGCCACCCCGTTCGTCTCGCTCGACGAGCCGCTGCTCGTGCCCAAGCAGCTCTTCACCGGGCTGCGCGAGGCGATCCCCGGGCTCACGTACGAGGAGACGGCGAAGGCGGCCGACGCCGGATTCCTTGCGCTGCGCGAGTTCAGCGAGCGCCTGCGAAAGAAATCGCGCGAGGTGCTCGAGTGGTGCGCCCGCGAGAACCGCGCGTGCCTGATGGTGATCGCGCGGCCGTATCACATGGATCCGGGGATCGGCCACGAGATCGAGGTGGATTTGCAGGCGTACGGCTACCCGATCCTCTGGATGCAGTACTTCCCCATCGACGCCGACTTGATGGACTGGGCGTTCGGCGAGGACATCCGCGCCGGCCACATCAAATCGCCGTTCGACATCCGCGACGTATGGCCGTCGTCCTACAGCTCCAATACGAACGAAATCCTGTGGGGAGCCAAGGTGGCGGCGCGCATCCCCTGGGTGGCGTGCGTCGTCCGGATGTCGTCCTACGAGTGCGGCATGGACCAGCCGACCTACACGCCTGTGCAGCAGATCGTCGAGCGCTCCGGCACGCTCTTCTTCTCGTTCCAGGACCTCGACTCAACCAAACCCGCCGGGTCGGTGAAGATCCGGGTCGAGACCATCACGCACTACCTCGAGAAGTACGCGGGCCAGATCATCGAGAAGAAGAAGGCGGCGATGCCGGCGGGCTGCCCGCTCCTGCCGACGACGTCATGACAGGCGCGGCCGAGCGCATCGGCCCGCTGGGGCTCTCGGTGGGCCAGCGCGCCCGGCGCACCAAGACCGTCACGGCGAAGGACGTGGAGCTCTACGCCGAGATCACCGGCGATCGCAATCCGCTGCACTTCGACCCGAATTTCGCCGGACGCACACGGTTCAAGCGGCTGGTCGCGCAGGGCGGGATCGCCAGCGGGATGCTCAACGCGCTGGTCGCGATGGACCTGCCCGGCGCGGGCACGGTCTTCATGAGCCAGTCGCTCAAATATCTGGCGCCGACCTATCTCGGCGACACGCTGACCGCCGAGGTCGAGGTGCTCTCGCTCAAGGCCGACAAGCCGGTGTGCCAGCTTCGTGCGACGATCAAGAACCAGGACGGGACGGTTCTGCTCGAGGGCGAGTGCTGGACCTACACCATGCGTCCGGAGTGAGCGGCGCGCGTCAGCCCCTGGCGAGCTCCTGCTCCTTGAGCACGCGACGGAGGATCTTGCCGGAGGGCGTCTTCGGGATCGAATCGACGAACTCGACCTCGCCGGGAATCTTGTAGTTCGCCAGACGGCCCTTGACGAAGGCGACGACGTCGCCGGCCGTCAGGTCCTGCCCCTTCTTTCGCACCACGAAGGCCTTGGGAATCTCGCCCGCCTCGGGATGCGGCTTGCCGATCACCGCCGCGTCGGCGATGGCCGGGTGCTCGACCAGGAGCGACTCGATCTCGGCCGGCGCGATGCCGAATCCCTTGAACTTGATCATCTCCTTCTTGCGGTCGCGGATGTAGAGGTAGCCGCGCTCGTCGACGTAGCCGATGTCGCCGCTGTGGTACCAGCCGTCGCGAAGGGCCGCCGCGGTCGCCTCCGGCGCCCTCCAGTAGCCCTGCATGATCTGCGGCCCGCGAATGCAGATCTCCCCGACCTCGCCCGGTGCGAGGATCCGCTCGCCGGTCTCGATGTCGACCACCTTGTGGGCGGTGTCATGCGCCAGGAGGCCCGCGGAGTCGACGACATTCAGGCGCTCGTCGTGGACGGGGTTCACGTGCGTCAGCGGCGACGCCTCGGTCATGCCGTACCCCTGAATGACCGGGACACCGCTCTGCTGCCGGAAGCGACGGGAGAGCTCGGGCGCGAGCGGCGCCGCGCCAACCATCGTCAGACGCAGGCTCGAGAGATCGTACTTCGTCAGCTCCGGCCAGTTCGAGAGCATCAACAGCACGGGCGGGACCACGAAGAAGAGCGTGACGCGGTGCCGCTGCACGAGCTCCAAGCACTCGACCGGCTCGAACCGCTCCATGAGCACGCACGTCGCGCCCGTGTGGACGGCCGCGCCCATCAGCATCGTGCCGTAGATGTGATAGAAGGGCAGGAACAGCATCAGACGGTCGGTTTCGCGCATGCGCATGCAGGCGACGAACTGGATGTTGTTGATCACCAGGTTCTTGTGGGTGATCATCACGCCCTTCGGCAGCCCGGTCGTCCCGCTCGAGTAGGGCAGCGCCACCAGCTCGTTCTCGCCGATCTCGACCGGCGCCGGCGGCGCGGCCGGCTGGTTCGCGACCAGCTCGATGAAGCTCCGGACGCCGGCCGACGGCGCCTGACCGGGTCCCACGGCGATGACGTGGCGCAGCCCCGGGGCGCGCGCGCGAACGGCCTCCACCAGCGGCACCAGGCTCGTGTGCGCGACGATCGCCACCGCCTCGGTGTCGTTCAGCTGGTACTCGATCTCGCGCTCCCGGTACGAGGGATTCATCGGGCTCGCGATCGCGCCCACGCGGGCGATCGCGTAGAACGCGATGATGTACTCCGGGCAATTCGGCGTCAGCAGGCAGACGCGGTCGCCGCGCGACACGCCGAGCGAAGCCAGGCCGCGTGCGAAGCGATTGGTCATGGCTTCGAGCTCGCGGTACGTCAGGCTCACATCGCGGAAGACGACCGCCACGTTCTCGGGATGGCGGGCGGCGCCGTGCGAGAGCATCTGATCGTACGGGATCCGCGGATACTCGAGTGGCGGGCGGAAGAACTCGAGGCTCATAGCGCTCGCGCCCGCTCGCGCAGCGTGTACTTCTGGACCTTGCCGGTCGACGTGGTCGGCAGCGCGCCGAACACGACCGTCTTGGGAATCGCGAAGTGCGGCAGGTTGTCCCGGCAGAAGCGGATCAGCTCCTCTTCGGTGGCCGTGGCATCCGGGCGGAGCTGGACGAACGCGCACGGCGTCTCGCCCCATTTCTCGTCGGGCCGGGCGACCACCGCCGACATGAGCACGGCCGGATGGCGGTTCAGCGCGATCTCCACGTCGATCGAGGAGATGTTCTCACCGCCCGAGATGATGATGTCCTTGGCCCGGTCCTTGATTTCCATGTAGCCGTCGGGGTGCTGCACGGCAAGGTCGCCGGTGTGGAACCACCCGCCGTCGAACGCGGCATCGGTGGCCGCCCGGTCCTTGAGGTAGCCGAGCATGACGGTGTTGCCGCGCAGCAGCACCTCGCCGATCGTGCGCCCGTCGGCGGGAACCGGGCGCAGCGTCTTCGGATCGGCCACCAACTGGCCGTCGAGCGTCGGATAGCGCACGCCCTGGCGCGCCAGCTTCTCGGCCCGCTCGCCGAGCTCGAGCGCCTCCCACGCTTCCTGCGGCGCGCAGAGCGTCGACGGGCCGTGCACCTCGGTCAGGCCGTAGAGATGGGTCACGTTGAAGCCCATCTCGCTCATGGCGCGGATGACCTTCGCGGGCGGCGAGGAGCCGCCGGTCTCGAGCTCGACCACCTGCGGAAACGCCGTCCGCTGGGCCGGTGGCGTCTGGATCAGGAGGGTGAGCACGGTCGGCGCGCCGCACATGTGGGTCACGCGCTCGCGCGCGATGAGCTGGAACACCAGCGGCGGATCGACGCGCCGCAGGCAGACGTGCGTGCCGGCCATGGCCGTGACCGCCCATGTGTAGCACCAGCCGTTGCAGTGGAACATCGGCAGGGTCCACAGATAGACCGCGCGCGGTGGCAGAGGCCACATCATGATGTTGCCGACCGATTCCAGGAACGCGCCGCGGTGATGGTAGACGACGCCCTTCGGGTTGCCGGTGGTCCCCGAGGTGTAGTTGAGCGTGATGGGGGCGCTCTCATCGCCGGGCGGCGTCCAGGCGAAATCGTCCGATCCGGTCGCCAGGAACGCCTCGTACTCGATCTCGCCGAGCCGATCCCCCGGCCCCTGGTAGAGCGCGTCGTCCACCTCGATCACCAGGGGCTTGCGCCCGAGCCTCTCGAGCGCGGGCCCCACCGTCGCCGCGTACTCGCGGTCGGTCAGGAGCACCTTCGCCTCGCCGTGCTCGAGGATGTAGGCAATCGTGCGCGCGTCGAGCCGCGTGTTGATGGTGTTGAGCACCGCTCCGATCATCGGCACGCCGAAGTGGGCCTCGAGCATCGCCGGCACGTTCGGAAGGACTGCCGATACGGTGTCGCCCGGCCCGATGCCACGCCGCGCGAGGGCCGAGGCGAGCCGGCGCGCCCGCGCGTCGAACTCGCGGTAGCCGATGCGCCGGTCGCCGTGGATCATCGCCACTCGATCGGGATAGATCGACGCAGAGCGCGGAAGGAACCCGAGCGGCGTCAGCGGCGCGAAGTTCGCCGCCGCGCGTCCCAGGCCCATCCGGAAAATGCTGTCACCCGCCATGCCGTCCTCCGGGGCCCGACCTTACTACAGTCGGGGAGCGATCCGCTCGACCGCCTGCGCCGAGGTGACGACCGGAATCACCTCGAAGTCCGTCACGTCGCTCCAGCGGGTCATCCACTCGTCGAGAATGCGGCGATCGTCGCATTCCATCACCTGATAGCAGCGGTCCATGTCTTCCGTGATCCAGCTCGACATGTACGTGAGGCCTTCCGGCGCCATCCGCCCCTTGTCGCGAAACTTCCGGTACACCGGCACCGGGTCGCGATTCTTGAAGCGCTCGATGATCATGTAGAGCACGTGAGACCTCCTCGCGCGATCAGCGGACGAGGCCGGCGCGCCGCGGCAGGAAGAGCGTCAGCTCCGGGAAGATGATGAGGATCAGGAGACCTACGAACAGCGATATCAGGTAGGGCCAGTACGCCTTGAAGTGACGGGCGACGGAGATGTCGGCGAAGCGCAGGGCCATGAGCAGCCCCACACCGATCGGCGGCAGGAAGAGCCCGATGCCGACGGCGGCGGTGAGCACGGTGGCGAAGTGAACGGGATGGATCCCGATCTGCTTGGCGATCGGGAACACCACCGGGATCAGCACGACCGCGGCCGGCAGTCCCTCCAGCACCATGCCGAAGAGCATCACGAGAACGGACACGGCCAGCAGGAACAGCCAGGGCGTCGACTCGAGCGGTCGCAGCACCTGGCCGAGCATGGCCGGAACTCCCAGCATGCCCATCAGGAACTGGTAGATGCTGGCCACGGCGAGAAGAAAGATGACGGCCGCCGTGAGCAGCGCGGTCTCGTGCAGGAGCCCCCACATCTCCCGCAGCGTGACGTTGCGATAGTAGAGCAGCGCGGCGGCGATCGCGTAGGCCGCCACCAGCGCGCCGGCCTCGGTGGCCGTGAAGGCCCCGAAGAAGAATCCGAGCACGATGACCACCGGGACCACCAGCGGTACCAGCGACGCGCGCCCGGCCTCGCCCAGGCTCGCCCACGTCGGCCGCTCGTCCTTGGGCCAGCCGAGGCGGTGCGCCTGGAAGAAGATGACGCTCATCAGGCAGAGCGCCGTGACGGCCGCCGGAATGAAGCCGCCGAGAAAGATGGCCACGACCGACGTGTCCATGATCTGCCCGAGCACGATCATGAAGATGGCCGGCGGCACCAGGATGCCCATGGCCGTCGCCGAGGCGACGAGCGAGGCAGCGTGCTCCGGCTTATACCCGGCGCGCAGCATCGGCGGGGTCAGCATCGACCCGATGGCCGACACGTCGGCGATCGTGGAGCCGGAGATTCCCGAGAAGAAGTACTCGGCGAGCACGACCGACATGCCGAGCCCGCCGCGTACCCAGCCCACCAGGCCGCGGGCGAGATTGACGAGAGCGTAGGACATGCCGCAGCGCTCCATGAGGCTCCCGGCGAAGACGAACGTCGGGACGGCCAGCAGCACCCAACTCTGCGAGCCGGCAACCAGCGCCGAGGGAAGCTTCTGCAGCGAGAAGTTGCCGAGGACGAGGCCGACCATGCCGGAGAACCCCAGCGCGATGACGATCGGGGTCGAGAGCGCGACCAGAACGACGAAGGTGAGGACGACGGAGGCGACCATGATCTAGTCGCCGCCCACCAGGTTGCCCCAGTATCCTCGGCCGCTCAGGACGTCGCCGAGAGCGATGAACCCGTAGACGGCCATCAGCACGCCGCCAACGACGGACGCGAGGTAGAGCCACCAGAGGTTCAGCACCAGCGCCGGCGAGAATGACTGGCTATTCAGGTCGGCGACCTGCCAGCCGAACCAGGCCACCAGCAATCCGAACGCGACGATCAGCAGGCACTGCCCGACCAGCACCGCCCGGCGCAGCGCGGGCGGAAACCGCTCGATGATCAGGTGCACCGCGAAGTGGATTCCGCGCCGCACGCCCAGGGCCGCGCCGATGAACGTGAGCCAGGTCAGCGACCACTCGCCGACCTCCTCGACCCAGAAGAATTGGATGGTCGGGAGGTCGAACGTCGCCGAGACCCGGGTCATGACGTAGCGCAGGAACACGCCGACGAGCATGTCGACGATGACGAGGATCATGAGCAGCGTGATCACGACGTGCGGGATGGCGCCGATCCACGACAGTCGCGCGCGCATGGCGCGCGGATGGTAAAGTTGCCCCGCCTCGAAGTCAAGGCGCGGTGACTCGTGACTGAGAGATACGGAGGAAGGGCCCATGCGCGGACGACTCCTCGGTGTGGTAGCGGTGGCGGTCTCGCTGGTGGTGGCTGTGGCGCTCTGGGGCGGGCACAGCCCCGCCTCGGGTCAGGCCAAGCCCGGGGCGAAGAAGCTCGATTTCCCCCACATCACGGCCCCGCCGGAGTCGAGCGCCGTGGCCTTCAAGTGGATGGCCGAGGAGCTGACCAAGCGCTCGGGCGGCGGCCTGAACGTGGTCTTCCACGGCGCCACGCTGATCACCAAGGAGCTCGAGATCATGGACGCGGTGAAGTCGGGCAACGTCGCCATCACCAATCCGGGCGGTGCCGCCTGCACCGTCTTCCCGGAGATGTGCGTGTTCCTCACGCCGTTCCTCGTCCGCGACTACAACCACGCCTACGCGATGTTCAACGGCGAGATCGGCCGGAACCTCGACGACATCTTCCAGAAGAAGTACAAGTTGAAGGTCCTCTTCTTCTACGACTACGGCTTCCGGCACTTCTGGAACAACCGGCGGCCCATCAACACGCCGGCCGACCTCAAGGGACTCAAGATGCGCGTGCAGCAGGGCCGCGTCTTCGCCGACACCGTGAACGGCCTCGGAGCCAGCGCGGTGCCGATGCCGTGGGGTGAGGTCATTCCGGCCGCGCAGCAGGGCGTGATCGACGGCGCCGATCTGCCGATCGTGAACATCAACGCGCTCAAGGCCTACGAGGTCGCCAAGTACGCCTCGATGACCTACCACAACTACGGTCCCACGGTGCTGGTGATGAACCTGGACATCTGGCGCGGCCTCACGCCCGAGCAGCAGAAGCTCGTCATGGAGGTCGGCCGCGAGGCCCAGGCGAAGATCCGCGAGCTGACCGAGTCGGTCGACAACTTCCAGAAGGCCAAGGAGATCCTCGAGCCCAAGGGCATGAAGGTGAACCAGGCCGACGTGGCCTCGTTCCGCAAGATGGCCGAGGAGAAGATCTGGCCGCAGTACCGGCAGCAGTACGCGGAGATGTGGGACAAGATCGTCAGCACGCGCTGAGACCCGAGTAGCGCGGCGCAAGTGGAAGTGCGCGCCGCAGGCCGTCGCGGGGCTGGGGCCCCGCCGGCCGAGGCGCGCCCATAAGACTAAGGAGAGAGAGCAATGGCCAACGTCGGATTCATCGGTGTCGGAAACATGGGTAACCCGATGGCGTACAACGTGTTGAAGGCGCCGAACCCGATGATCGTCTTCGACATGAACCCCAAGGCGATGGAGAACCTCATCCAGGCCGGCGCCAAGCGGGCCGGCTCGCCGCGCGAGGTCGTCGAGAATTCGGAGATCGTGTTCACCTCGCTGCCGGCGTCGCCCGACGTCGAGGCGATCTACCTCGAGTCCGGCGGCCTGGTCGATCGCGCCAAGCCCGGCACGATCCTGATTGACCTCAGCAGCGTGCTGCCCTCGACGCCCCGCAAGATCGAGCCCCGCGCCAAGGCCCGCGGCGTCTCGTTCCTGGAAGCGCCGGTGAGCGGCGGCGTGAGCGGGGCCCGTGCGGCGACCCTCGCCATCATGGTCGGCGGCGATGCCGAGCCGCTGCAGCGCGCCACGCCGGTGCTGCGCGCCATCGGCCCGAACATCTTCCACGTCGGCCCGGTCGGTGCCGGCAACACGGTGAAAGCGATCAACAACATGTGCGCGTCCGTCAACTCGTGCGCCATGATGGAAGGCCTCGCACTCGGCGTGAAGGCGGGCCTCGATCCGATGACCGTCTACCAGGTGGTCAAGGCCAGCAGCGGCGGCAGCAAGGCGCTCGAGCGCATCCCGACGGCGCTCATCCCGCGCAACTTCGAGCCCGGCTTCAAGGTCGCGCTCATGAACAAGGACCTCGACACGTTCAACACCATCGCCAAGGAGCTGCACGTCCCCGTCAGCTTCGCGAACGTGGCCCAGCGCTATCAGCAGGCGGCGCTCGCGGCGGGCCTCGGCGAGCAGGACACAAGCGTCATCATGACGGTGATCGAGCGTCTCTCAGCGACCAAAGTCTCCGGCAAGTAGCAGGCGATCCGCGCGGTGCGCGTCAGCCGGTAACGGCGCGCACCTTGCGCGGCGCCGCCAGCCAGATCGCCAGCGCCGACAGCGCCGAGCCGGCCATGGCAATCGAGAAGGCCGGCGTGTAGCTGCCGGTGGCGTCGTAGAGAGCGCCGGCCGCCCAGGGCCCGGCCGCGCCGCCCACGATCGCCGCGAGCATCACCGTGCCGAAGACGGTTCCATAGTGGCGGCCCGCGAAGATCTCCGCGGGAATGGCGCCGAGCACGGACGTGAGGCTGTAGCCCAGCATGCCCTGCGCCACGACCATGAACCAGAGCAGCGGCTCCGTCGGCGCGTGGCGCAGGGCGAGCAGTGCAGAGAGGCAGAGCACGAAGCCCAGGCTGCCGATGGTCCATACCCATTCGCGGCCGATCCGGTCCGAGAGATGACCGAGCGCGATCTGCCCGGGCACGGCGACCAGGCTCACCAATCCGAGCGCCCACGCCGCGTGGGTGGGGCTGAATCCGATCTCGACGAGATATTTCGTCTGATGCACCTGCACGGCATACCAGGCGAAGAGACCAAAGAAGTACCCGATGGCGATCCACCAGAAGCGGGCCGTCCCGAGCGCCCGGGCAAGCGTCCAGTCGATGGCCGCCCATGCCGGGTCCACCACCTTCAGCCGCTCGGATGCCGCCGCGCCGGGTGATGTCCCGTCGCCGTCGGGCTCGAGCCCGAGATCCGCGGGGCTTCGCTTCAGCAGCAGATTGAGCGGCACGAGCACTCCGAGCACCAGGAGGCCCAGCGTCCAGCACGCGGTGCGCCAGCCGGCCCGCGCAATGAGCGACGAGAGCCAGGGCAAGAGAACGATCGAACCCACCCCGACGCCGGAGAAGGTCAGGCTCGCCGCCAGGCCGCGGCGGCGCACGAACCAGTTCGGAAGAAAGAGCGACTGCCCGGTGTAGCCGAGGCAGTTGCCACCACCCCCCACGAGCGCGCCGAGCGTCACGTAGAGATGCCACGGCAGGCGCGCGAGGGGGGCCAGCATGAGCCCGGCCGCCATCGCGACCACGCCCATCTCGATCACGACGCGCGGCCCGCGACGATCCATCAACCGCCCGACGAGCGGGCTGATCATCGCCGAGACGAAGAACCCGAAGGAGAACACGCCGGCCGTCACACCGCGCTCCCAGCCGAACTCGTCCAGGATCGGCGGGAACAGGAGCGAGAACGCCGTGCGCGCGCTGACGCCGATCGCCATGGTGACGAAGCCCACCGCGACGATGACCCAGCCGTAGAAGAACGGGATCCTGAGCGGCAAGCCGATCAGCGAATCAGATTCAGCGGGGGCTCCCCTCGCGCGGTCCGCTGGATGTTCTCGGCGATGAGCGTCGCACGCGCCTCGAGCATACCCTCGGTCCAGCCCGAGACGTGCGGCGTCATCAGCACGTTGGGAAGCTCGTGGAACGGCCGGCTGGCCGGCCGTGTCTGGCCCGCCTCTTTCGGATAGCGATACCACACGTCGAGCGCGGCGCCGGCAAGCCGCCGCTCCTCCAGTGCCCGGTAGAGCGCGTCCTCGTCCACGATCTCGGCGCGGGCCACGTTGACGAGAACGGCACTCGGCTTCATGAGCCCGAGCTCGCGCGCGCCCAGGAGCCCGCGCGTCTGGTCGTTGAGCGAAAGTGTGACGGCCAGGTAGTCCGAACGCCGCAGGACCTCGTCGAGATCGGCGGGACCGCCCAGGAACGAGAGCCCCTCGGCGCCCGAGCGCGACACATCGCGACGGATGGCGCAGACGTTCATGTCGAAGGCGCGGGCGCGCCGGGCCAGCGCTTGGCCGATCCGCCCGTAGCCGAGGATGCCGAGCGTCTTTCCCGCCAGCTCCGGCCACGGTGGTGGGGGGCTCGAGCCCACGCCCCACTGACTCTCCCAGACTCCGCGCCGCAGGGACGCATCGATCCGGCCGAAGCTTCGCGTCAGCGCGAGCATCGCGCCCACGATGTACTCGGCGATGCCGACCTCGTGGCCGTAGACGTTCGCGAGCGCCGTCCCCGCCGGCAGCGCCGATCGGTCGATGCGATCGAGGCCCGCTCCGGGAACCTGCACGAGCTTCAGCCGCTTCGCGGCCGCGCCCATCTCGCGGGTGAACGCGAGCGAAACCAGCACGTCGACGGACGAGAGCCGGGAAGCGATCCTGGTCTCATCATCCACGATAACGTCGCATGGCATCGGGAGCCGCGCGCGCACCGGCGCCTCGAGCGTGGCGGCAAAAGTCCCGGCGAAGGCGATCTGGAGCATGGCTCAACCCTCCGGCCCTATCCTCGCCTCGGCGCGACGAGCCCGCAATTACTCGAAAGGTAATGCCGGTGTCGCGGCGGCGATCGGTTGTGTATGATTCCCGGGTGTCCCGACTGCTCGCTAGAGCGGCGCCGGGCCTCTTCGAGCGCTCGAAGTTGCGGCTCGCGGGCCTCGTTCTCGTTGTCGCCACACTGGCCGCATGCTCGCCGTCGCTCTACGGCTGGACGGTCCGCACCAGCTCGACACCGACCTTTGGATCGTTCAGTCCCTGGACGCTCGAGCGGGAGCCCGTCGCCATCTTCGAGGCGCATGCGCCTGGCGGGCTGCGCGGCAACGAGCTCGGTCTCGCCGGCTATCTGGCCGAGATTCTCAAGACCATCGCGCCGGATTTCAAAGTGGTTGACCCGCAGGAGACGGCGAGCCGAATCAACAAGGGCGGATTGGCGCAGGACTACGCGCGGATGCGGACGGACTACGAGGTCACCAACATTCTCGAGGCGACCGCGCTCCGGAAGCTCGGCGAGGCCGCGAAAGCGCGCTACGCCTTCCAGCCGCGCCTCGGAGCGTTCACCCAGACGATGACGAATCGGTGGACGCCCTGGGATCTGCGCATCATTCAGACGCGCTCGAGCATGATGCGGCTCTCGCTCCAGCTCTGGGACACGCAGACCGGCGAGCCGGTCTGGTCCTCGACGGCCGAGGCCATCCTGTCGGGTGAAGTCGTCTTTCAGGATCCCGTCTACCTCGAGGATGCGGCGCGGGTCGCCCTGGGCAGCGTGGTCGCCGACTTCCTGCGAGGCCGGACCTCGTCGACCTACACGCCGCTCAATAAGGCGATCGACTCGCTCATTCGACCGCCGAAGCCCGAGGACGAAAAGCCGAACTAGGCGGGACCCAGGACCATCTGGGTCTGGATCGTCATCGAGAGCAGCCGGCCCGCCTCGTCCACGACCCGCGTCTGCCAGACCATTGTCCGTTTGCCGCGATGGAGCGGCGTCGCTTCGGCCCGAACGACGCCGGCGCGCCCGGCCGCGAAGAAGTTGGTCTTCGACTCGAGCGTGGTCGTGCCGGCTCCCGGCGGAAGGTTGAGAACCGTCGCCGCCGCGCCTACCGTATCGGCGAACGCCATCAGCGCCCCGCCGTGCAGCGCGCCCCCCACCGTGCGCAGCTCGTCCCGGATCGTCAGCTCGGCGACCACGCGCTCGGGCGCCGCCTCGACGAACCGCATGCCCAGCAGCTCGCCCAGCGTCCCCTTCAGGCTTTCGTTGATGGCGGCGCCCTTGTCCATGATCTCCCTCCGCCTCGCATCATCCTTCTCGGCTGCTCGGATGACAATTACCTCCGGGGTAATTGCGACTCGCGTGCTCGGATCGCAATGTGGCCGCCAGGAGGTGCGATCATGTTGCTTCGCTCGACGCTCGTCATCAACGGAGTCTCGACGGTTCTCTGCGGTCTCGTGCTCCTGGCGGCTCCCGGCACCCTCGCGGAGCTCCTGGGTGTCTCGGCGCCCGCGCTTCTCGCCGTGGTCGGCGGAGGTCTCGTGCTGTATGCCGCGGGGCTCTTCTGGACCGCCCGGCGGCAGCCCATCCCGGACGCCGCGGCGTGGGCGGCGATCGTCCTGGACCTCGGCTGGGTCGTCGGCAGCGTCGCCCTCATCGAGGTCGGCGTCCTCAGCCCGATCGGAACCGGCCTCGTGGCCCTGGTCGCCGCGGTCGTGCTGATCTTCGCGGGGCTGCAGTTCGTCGGCGTCAGACAGATGCCGCGTCCGGCGTGACCGTGCCGTCGTTACCTAGGCGCGCCTCGGCCGGCG
>Ga0307469_10000489_pt1 | contig 14554 bp, 8 predicted proteins | sample atmos_gasesAM2C__FD_203084 | JGI IMG/M metagenome (GOLD analysis project Ga0307469, IMG submission 203084) | Hardwood forest soil microbial communities from Morgan-Monroe State Forest, Indiana, United States - atmos_gasesAM2C_515 | ecosystem: Environmental > Terrestrial > Soil > Temperate forest...
CAATCCCTCGAGCAAGGCCACCAACTTCAGCGGCGCCAATGCCTATGTTCGGCTCAACCACACCACCCCTCTGGAGCCGCCGGCGGTCAGCGTCGAAGCCTGGATCAAGCCGGCGTCGGTGCCAGCCAGCAACCAGATGCTCCTCGTATCGCCCCAGGGCGGAAACAGCGTCGGGTCCAACTACGGCTATGAGCTGTGGATCAACGGCGGCAGTGGGTCGGTGAGCTTTGGCATCACCACCGGCTCGATTAGCTCAAGCGCGGCGCTGCCAGTCGGAGTCTGGTCATACGTAGTTGGCACCAGTGACGGGACGGCAGTGCGCCTGTTTGTAAATGGCGTGAAGCAGAGCACTGGTGCGGCAGCGACCACCAACTACGGCGGCACACCCACCTTCGACGCTCAGGTCACTCGCTTTGGCTATGTTGGCGACCTCGCCGATGTCGCGGTCTACGGCACGGCCCTGAGCGCCTCGCAGATCGCCGGCCACTACGCGGCCGCTGGCTATGCCCCCGGCCCGGTATCCAACCTGGTGGCCACGGCGAGCACGAACTCGGCGAGCCTGACTTGGACCGCGCCTTCCTACGGCGGCACCAGCCCCATCAGCTCCTACACAATCACGCCGGTCGTAGATGGCAAGTCGAGCACGCCGGTCACGGTCAACGGGCCGGGGACCGGTGCCAACATCCCCAACCTCGCCGGAGGGGCCAACTACACATTCCAGGTGGCGCCGAATAATGCCAGTGGTGCGGGCGTGGTCGTCACCTCCGCCGCGGTCACAATTGGATCGTCCGCGGCCGGACCGGGCGGGTTCGGTACTTATCTGTTCCTGCGCAGTGGCCCCGGGAACGGGCAGGCATTCGCTCACTACGGATTCGTGAGCCGTAACAATGCGCCGGCCCTTTCGACCTGGACCCTTGAAGCTCGGATTTGGGGCATGGCCTACACGGCGACTACTGGCAGCCACGCAGCGCTCGGCTACCTTTCGGGAACCACCGACAACCCGACCGATCAGAACCCGATCGCCGGCCTCATTTTCGATTCCAGCGGCAATGCCACGTCGTTTGTGTGGCCCGGCGGCTCGTGCCCCTTGAATGCGGGCACATTCAGCGTCACCACGCCGGTGCACGTGGCGCTGACCTACGACGGCGCGACGGTTCGCGGCTTCATCAACGGCGGTTTGGTGAGTGGCTGCAGCCAGGCCGCCTCCGCATCGATTCCGGCCGCGCCCTTCGGCCTTATGGACAACTCGGGCATCGCCCAGTCCTACTTCGACGAGATCCGGGTGAGTTCTGGCGCCCGCTGGACCGCGCCATTCACGGTTCCCACAGCGCAGTACACAACCGATGGCAGCACCAGCATCCTCTGGCACTTCAACGACTACGCGATCAGCAAGCTGCCCTCGATCCAGATCCTCTCGGCTGACGGTGACGGAGTCAGCTTTGCAGGCGGTCAGGTTCCGTCAACCTACCGCGATGCCTCGGGCAACATCAACCACGCCAACACGATCTGGTCGAGTGGTGCCTCGAGCGTCCAAGGGAATCTCGATTGGTATCGCCCCTATTCGCTCGGCCAGGGCGTGACCGCAGACGAGCTAACCGGCGGCGAATCGAAATGGCTGTGCCCATGCACGATCAGCTCGACTGCGCGGCCGGTCAATGATGCAACCGGCGAGTTCTACCACACGTTTACGGACTTCCAGATTCCGGGTCGGGTCGAGCTCGACCTGAATCACACCTACTCTTCGTCGCGCGCAACCACGCTAGGGCCGCTCGGATATGGCTGGACCGACAATTACAACGAGTTCCTTACCTTCAGTCTTCCGAGCGGCGGCGGTGATGCCACTGTCCACGAGAGCAACGGTTCAGCCGTTTTGTTCACTCTGAACGGAGGCGTCTACTCGGGCCCGCCGAGCGAGCACGTGGCGCTCCAGAAGATCGGATCACTCTTCTTCCTCACCGATGCTGGCGACAACCAGGAAGTCTTCAACGCGCCAGATGCCAACAACATCGGTTGGCTCCACCAGTTGATCGATCACCACGGGGTGGCGAATCCCGGCGTGGCAGCGGCCTACACCCTGACTCTGGCCTACACCAGCGGAAAGCTGAGCAGCGTTACGGATCCAAACGGCCGGGCACTAACGTTTGCATACGACACGATCACCGGTTTCAACCGACTGACCGTCGCGGATAACGATTCGCCGTTGCGGTCGGTCGTTTTCTTGACGGATAACGTGCCAACCGACGTGACATACAACGATCTCATGCAGGTCACAGACGTCGCCGGCGGTCTGACCAAATTCACATACGTCAACTATGGCGGCGGCCAGTACCTGCAGACCATGACCGATCCCAACAACGGCGTGACCACCAACACTTACGACCCGACCAGTCACATGATTACTAAGCAGCAGGAGCCGATCACGACCCGGGCCACGACCTTCTCCTACTCGGGCGGGATCACGACCATCACCGATCCCAAGGGCAACGTGACCCAGGAGGAGTACCTCAACGGCATCATTCTCTCGAGGACGATCGGCTACGGCACCGCCCAGGCGGCGACCTGGACTTACGCCTTCGATCCGGCCGCGGTTGGCCTGACCGCGTCGGTCGGGCCGAACGGGGAGACGGTCACGACCACCCGCGACGCCAATGCCAATATCCTCAGCGAAACCGACGGCTTGGGGCGGACGACGACCTATACCTACAACTCGTTCAGCGAGCCGCTGACGATCCAGGATCCGACCCTGGTCACAACCACAAATACCTATTCCGCGACCGGCGATCTGGCCACGACCTCGCGGCCTTTAGTTGGCGGCAGCCAGGTTCAGACGGTGACCTACAACCACGCGGACAGCTCGCATCCGGGCGACACCACCTCGATGGTGGACGCCGACAACTTCACTTGGACCTACAGCTACGACTCGAACGGGTATCGCAACAGCGTCACCGATCCTTTGGGTGACAAGACGGCCTATGTCTTCAACGCCGACGGCTGGATGACTTCGTTGACGGCGCCGAACCAGTACATGACGCGGCAGGACACCTTCGTCCGCACCCCGGTCACCGGCTCCTGGGGAACCGCCACCGACGGCAACCTCTGGACCAAGCAGGCAGGTTCCGCGACCTATTCGACCACGGGTACCCAGGGCAAGATCGCCAAGCCGTCGAGCGACAGCTGGGAGAGCCTCGGTGCGGCGCTGGCCAACGACGGAGGAGAGGTGCTGGTTCGCTGGCAGGTCGCTGCCACCAGCGATAAGGCGGGCGCCGTTCTACGGCTGTCGTCCGGCGCGGCGACTTTCTATGGCGTGCGCTTCGATGGTGCCGGCCACGTCGAGCTCTTCGGCAAGTGGGGCGGTACGATCCACACCAACATCGGCAGCGCCCGGGTCAGCTACACCCCGGGCACGGCCCTACAGTGGTTTCGCTTCCGCGTCGCCGGCAGCAGCCTCTACTTCAAGGTCTGGGCCGACGGAACGCAGGAGCCGGCGAACTGGTCAGGCCAGACGACGGACACGAATGTCACCGGCGCCGGCTTCGCCGGCCTCTACAGCAACGCGACCACTACGACTGGGGTCAAGTTCGACCAGTTTTCCGCCAACCCTTACGCGACCACGACCTACACCTACAACTCCTTCGGCCAGCGCACCGGCCTGACCGACCCAGAGAACCACACCACCAGTTGGCACTACGATCCCAACCAGAATCTGGACCGCGTCACCGACGCGGACAACAATCTGACCACCGACGCCTACGACGCAGACAACGAGCTGACCCAGGTCAAGCGGGCCGACTCACCGCAGACCACCCTGACCACGGACTACAACCCCGACGGCACCGTCCTCGACCAGAAGGATGGCAAGGGCAATGCCATCCAGAGCTACCAGTACGACAGCTTGGCCCACGTCACGACGGTGACGGACGCGTTGAGCAGCGTGACGACCTACGTCTACGACGCCTACGGGAACATGCTGAGCAAGCAGGACCCGGCCGGTAACTGCGCCAGCCAGCCGGCTACCGGCTGCACGACCTACTCGTACGACGCGGCCAACCAGCTGACCCGAATCAACTACAGCGACGGCGTTACGCCCAGCGTCTCGGGCATCACGTACGACGGCGATGGCCAGCGCCTCAGCATGACCGACGGCACCGGCTCGAGTAGTTGGGGTTGGGACAGCCTGCACCGCATGGTCAGCTACCAAAACGGCAGTGGCGCCCAGGTGGCGTGGATCTACAACATGCGCAACCTGGCGACCACGATCACCTATCCCGGTTCGTTGAACGTCACGCAGGGCTACGACAACGCCGGGCGCTGGACCTCAGTTCAGGACTGGAACTCGACCACGACGAGCTTTGCCTACGACGCGAACTCCAACCTGACCACGGAGACCTTCCCGGCAGCCGCGGGAATCGTCGACACCTACACCTTCAATGCAGCCGACCAGATCATGCAGGCAACATCGGTCAAGTCAGGCAGCGCGATCCCGCCCTTCCCCTCGACCTACAGCCGCGACCCGAACAATCAACTGGCCAGTGACTCTTCGGCTGCCTCCGGCACCGGCTCCTATAAGTACACGGCCCTGAACCAAGTCTGCTACGCCGGATCGAGTAACACGAACGCCTGCTCCTCGCCGCCGACAGGAAGCCTTCCGTACACATATGACGCGGCTGACAATTTGACCAAGAAGGTAACCACTTTCCAGGCCTTCAACAACGCTGATGAGCTGTGCTGGACAGCGTCCAGCTCTGCCGCCTGCGGCAGCCCGCCCTCGGGCAAGACCACTTATACGTACGACACCCGTGGCAACCGTACCGCGGTCACTCCGACCACGGGCCAGGCCCAGACTCTGACCTACGATCAGGCCAATCGGTTGACGCAGTTCGCGGCCGCCAGCACTACAAGCTATGGCTACAACGGCGATGGGCTGCGCATGTGCAAATACACCGGGAGCTCCAGCACGCCGTGTTCGGCGGGGGGAACAAACCAATATTTGTGGAATGTTGCGGGGTCGGTACCGCTGCTCGTCAAGGATGGCTCGACGAACTATCTCTACGGTCCGGCCGGACTACCGCTCGAGCAAATTAGCGGCAGCACGGCCTTGTGGTACCACCACGATCAGATTGGGTCCACACGGCTGATAACGAACTCCACGGGAACCTCGCAGGCGACATATACGTACGATCCCTACGGCGGGCTTGCCTCGAACACAGGGTCTATCACGAACCCGCTACGGTTCACGGGTCAATACACAGACTTGGAATCTGGGTATCTCTACCTAAGGGCTCGATACTACGATCCAACAACAGCACAGTTCATCTCCGAAGATCCACTCACTAGGCAGACACCGTCCCCGTTTTCATACGCGGGCGATGACCCCCTCGACAAGATCGACCCCAATGGCATGAAGGAGCTTCCGTGCAGCCTCGCGACTAGTGCCTGCTACAAGAAGTACCCCAGAAGCACCGGAAGCATCCCGATCTTAACCGGCTGCGGCGTAGTAATCTCGCAAGCTTATGCCGGGGGCGTGGCATCTGTCCATGTCGACACATCGAATGACCCTGAGCCAGGATGGCTTCGGGTAATGAGCGGCGTGGAACTGACGGGCTTTGGCCTGTCCGCTGTAATCGGCGGCGGAGCAGTTGTTGTGGCCGGGATAGCCTATGCGCCAGCCACCTGGGGACTTTCACTTGTGGGAGTACCGCTTGGAGTCGGGATGTCGGTTGGCGGTCTCTTCACAATGGGCGTTGGCCTGCAACTATTGTTCGGGGGATAGTGAGGTGCCTAGGCGCAAACGATGAAGGTGACAATTATCGGGACCGTGATTTGGTGCCTCCTTGTCGTCGGTTTCTTCGCACTCAGCTTCGCTCTCGACTATGCCGCGATTGATAGCTTGATCTTCGGTAGCTGGGTCTTCATTGCTCTGATTGCCCTTCTCGAAATGCTGCTACCTGCTCAAGTAATTGCGTGGCGCAACGCCGAGGTTGCGGCCCGGCCGCCCCAGATGAAAGCGGTCGGGGCCAAGTTCAGTGAACTCTTCGGGATCAAGCACTCGGGTGACCCGACAAGCCAGAGGAACTTGCGAATCCTGGGTTTCGGCATCCTTCTGGGCGACTGCGCGATTATGTATGGACTCTACGTTTTCGTTCATACCTTGGTGCGATGAGGTTCGGTCCTGCATCAAGAACCTCGAGCTGCGTTTTGTGCTTCGGGATGCCTGAGGAACTGAGCGACCCCAGGTCGCCGGTCGTGTGGTTCGCCCGCTGACAATGTGGCCGAAGCTCGCCACGGACACCGATTCCAGGTGCAGGTGCAAGCCCACTCGATAGCTGCCGCCGCGTGAAAGGGCAACAAAACCGCGCGACCGCCCTAGTTCAGTACTGGCGTTCACAGTCCGTCATGGTCTGCGCGAGCCCGCTGAAATTCGCCAGGTCGGCAGTCATCTTGGCTGTCAGGACGGCTGCGTCTGATGACGCGCGGTCCCGAACCGTGTCGGTGCCGCGTCCGACAGCCTCCCGCGTCGTCATCAACGAATACCGAGATCGTCCAGCTTGGTGTCCTAGGTGACCCCCCATCGCCGTCCGGTGCTGAGACCTCGGGTCCTCACGGCGGCTCGACTCAGTCAGTAGTTATGGGCCGGGGTTCGATCGAACCATTTGACGATGGCACGCGGATGACTGACATCGTGGAATTCGAAGCGCCCGCCGGCTGGCTGGGACGCTTGGCCGAGCGATTTGTTCTATCCTCCTACGTCCGCGGTCTGACCCATCAACCGACCCGCACATCGTTGCCCAGCCGACGTGCTGACAATAAGTGGCAGTTATCAATAGGCAAAGCGTTCGGCCAAGGAAGACACCGGAGTCAAACGCTCAACGGGAAAGTCTAGATTTCACCGTGCGCGGTTATGAGCCCGCAAGGCTCTCCAGGGCGGCAACCTATCGGGACCCACGCGATTCTACAGAGGGGCTCCTGGCAGATCGAACAATCTCGCGCCGTACATGGATTTCGCGACCAGGTTTGCCCAGGCAGCGATGTGGTAGTAAATGAGTTCCGCTGCGCGATCGGATTCGTGTCTAACGCATGCTTGCAGAATCGCGGCATGCTCCTTCCGCCGAACCTTTGCCGATCGCTGAGACGTGGCGGCGAAGCGATACCGTTGACTCGTTTCCCAGAGCGGACGAATCAGTCTGATCAGCCACTTTGATTCCGCCGCCTCGTAGAGGGCGAAATGGAACGCAGTGTGCATGGCCCAGGTCTCAGCAGAGCTGTCATCTGGAGCCGCGTTGAGCGCGTCCAGGCGAGCGGACACTCGCTTCGCGGCCGACTCGGAGAACCTTTCCGCAGCGTGCCGCACGGCTAGCGGCTCCAACGTGATGCGCGCTTCGTAAACCTCTCGCAGGTCCTCCAAAGACGTCTCTGTCACGCGAGCACCTCGGTGCGGGACGTTTTCGGCCAGCCCAACAGCATCGAGATGACGAATTGCCTCGCGAATCGGCATTGGGCTCATGTCCAGAATGACTGCGAGGTCCTCGATTGGTAACCGTTCGCCCGGCCGCAACTGACCATTGATGATCGCTTCCCGAAGTGCGCCAAACGCTCGGTCCGCTAGAGTCCGTTGGGAGCCATTGAGTGCGTCATCTCGCTTGGTTAATGCGCCAAGCCTCGGAACGGTCAGACTCTCCTCACTCACGGCTCGGCTCCAGGTGAAATGCTACTTGTAAATCAATCGAGGTCGTCTGGCAATTCGTACCACTGGACGCGATCGCCCACTCTGGCACGGAGTCGGAAGCCCAAGCTTTTAGGCACTTCGACGAACGCGTCGAGGAGCTCGGCCGCGCTATTTCGAGCGGCCGGCTCATCCTCCACGAGGCGTTTCAGCGTGATGGTCGTAGTGCGCCACAAGCCCCAGTCTTGGCTTACCAGGCCGGTGAGGTAGGCCTTGTCGATGTGATCTCCAGGTCCATCCGCAATTTCATGCTCCTCGAGCAAGGCGCTGGCATCCTGACGATCCTTCGCATTCAGTTGAACCACCTGAAGTTTCGTCATCAGGAGGTCGCTGACCGTCAGCGTTGGAGAGTCGAGCGCCAGTCGCTCGCCAAGCCTGAGCTCGTGACACATGGTGAACGTTTCAACGAAGACATCCAGCTTGCCCGCCTGACCGTGAAAGATGAGCCGAGTCCTTCCGTGCACGGCATTGAAGCGTTGATCGGCCTCATAGCCAAGGCCGGGTAGCGCCCGAGCCAGTTGGCGCGCGTCGTTGCCTTTCACGAGAATGTCCAGATCCCCGATCGCTCGATATGGTCCGTCGCTCATGACCACAGGGCAATGCAGCGCGATTGCGGCGCCGCCGAAAAGCCGCGCTAGTACTCCACGGCTTTGCAGATGACGGATGAGCTGCTCACCAGCCTGAATTCTCTGGAGCGTTGCGTCTCTATCTTGAGCATTAAGCGCCACGGTCAAGCCGGCTTCCCTGGCCTCACGCTAACCGAATGCCCTGAGTGGGAGTTCGCGATAGGGACGGTTCGACAGAAGCTCCTCGTCAAGCTCGATTCCCAGCCCCGGCCCATCGGGAAGTTCCACGCAACCATTAACAACGTCGAGCGCGGCGCCGACGATAGAGCGAGTCGGCGAGTCGACAAAGTATTCACTAATAAGGAAGTTCGACATGCCCGCTGCGGCATGAAGAGTCGCCGCGAGCGAAATAGCCGTTGAGTTGTAGTTGTGAGGCGAGATTGCCACGGTATATGTCTCGGCCATGGCGGCGATCTGACACAGCTCGAGTATCCCCCCGCAGCTGCTGACGTCGGGGTTGATCATGTCCACAGCGCTCTGTGCGAATAGGTCGCGAAACTGGCCGCGCCCGTACAGCGTTTCGCCGGACACCACAGGAATTCGAGTTGAACGCCGGACCTCAGCCAGGGCAGCCACATTTTCAACGGCCACCGGCTCCTCCAACCAGTAAGGATCGAACTGTTCGAACACAGAGGCCATTCGAAGAGCACCCTTAGTCGACAGCCGGCGATGGCACTCGATCAACAGGTCAACCTCTGGGCCGACCGCCTCGCGCACAGACCGCACGCATTCCACGGCGGAGCGCTCCTCCTGGCGATCAATGTGAGCCCGCCAGGGTCCCGGAAATGGATCGAACTTGAGCGCCGTGTAGCCACGCTTTACCAGATCTCGCGCGGCGTCAACTAGCTCGGGTATGGGCTTGCGCCAGAGGTCGGAAGTCATGCTCCATCCGTTGGCATACACGCGGAATGAGGTGCGGAACTCGCCTCCGAGCAATTTGAAGATAGGCTGCCCGCACGAGCGGCCCAACACATCCCAATGGGCCAGTTCCAGTCCGCTGATTGCGGCAAACAGGTCCAGCGATCCTCGCTTGCCGGCGAAGTCCCGGACCGCATGGTGAGTGAACGGCTTTATAGCACTCGCATCGTGTCCAACCAGATAGCGCCCGAGCTGCTCGACAAAAGCGACCACGGCGTTCTCGCGGTCAGGAAACGTGTAGCACTCACCCCATCCGCGCACGCCTTCGTCGGTCTCAATACGCACGAAGACCCAGTTTTTGGAGCTACCGCTGTGAACGATGAACGGATCAACGCGTCGAATCGTCAACTTGGAAGCTGTCATGGCTCGGCGTACACCGCTTTCTGGGTGGTATAGAAACGCCGCGTTTCGAAACCTTGCTCCGCCGGCGCGTACGGAGTGCCAGAGTTGCGAAGGCCGTGGAAAGGCGCGTTCACAATCGTGCCCGTGGTGTGTCGGTTCACCCGCACAGTTCCGACATCGAGATCGCGAATATACCGACGCTTTGCGGCTTCGCTTCGAGTGAATATCGAAGCGGTAAGGCCATATTCAGTGGAATTCGCAAGTTCAACTGCGTGGTCATCGTCACGGGCCCGCATCAGTGCGGCCACCGGTGCGAACACCTCGGTCTGCGCAATCTGCATCGTGTCGGTTACGTTGCCAAGCAAGGTGGGTTCAAAGAAGTAGCCGCCGTTGTATTCCGGGCTGTCCAGTGGGCTGCCCCCGGCCAAGACGTGAGCACCCTCGCTCACAGCACCGTCAACTGCTTCTGAGGCACGACGAGAGGCTGTCGCAGTGATGAGCGGCCCGAGGTCGGACTCAGGTTTCATACCGTCGCCCACTCGAAGGGATCGGATCCCCGCGACGAGCAACTTCTCGAGCTCGTCATGGCACTCGTCCAGGGCGATGATCCGCCGCGTCGAAGTACACTTCTGGCCGGCCTCTGACATTGCTCCCCGGACTATGGCGGCGGCGGCGGCGCTCAAGTCGGCGTCCTCTCGCACGATGACCGGATTGTGCCCACCCATCTCAACCTGGGCCCGAACGCCGCGGTGTACCGCTGCGCCGAGAATCGTCTTTCCGACCGGGATCGAGCCGGTGAATGTGATCGCATTTACCTTCGGGTGCTCCACGATCGCAGCCCCTGTGGCCGCGTCACCGAACACAACGTTGAGGACTCCGGGGGGCAGACCTGCTTCCTGCAAGATTCCGGCGAGCAGAAACGCCGGTTGCGGATCAAGCTCCGAAGGCTTCCAGACGACAACATTGCCGTGAATCAGGGCCGGCGCCAGTTTGAAAGCGGACACCACGATCGGGAAGTTGAAGGGCGTGATGATCCCGACCACGCCCACAGGAAATGTTTCGGTCCAGACGTCCTCTGTCGGGGAGTCTGATGCGAACCGGTGCCCGGTCGGGGCCCAAGCCTGCGCGGCGTGGAAGCGGATCGTTTCGACGCCTCGCAAAACCTCTCCACGCGCGTCCCTTAATGGCTTCCCTTCGTCCGTTGTGAGACTCTCGGCGACTTCGGCCGCTTTGTCGCCGAGCAGATTGGCGGCACGCATCAGGATCTGGCCTCGGATTGGTGCTGGCGTGCCGGCCCAGGCGGCGAGAGCCCCATGCGCTGCCGATACGGCTTGGCCGACCTCGGCTGCCGTCGCTATCGGATACTCCACAGCAGAACCGTTCGGCCGCGCGGGGTTCTTGCTCTCCGCCAGCTTGGGACCGCGGACCCATTCGCCACTAACCAGGTGCGACACGGCGCGGGCGGCGGTCATTTGACTTCCGTGCTCCAGTAGTGGAACCGCTGCTCTTCGCGACGACGCTCGTAGGCAGACCTGAGCTGGCTCACGTCGGCGTGCTGCGAGACCTCAGCGGGTGCGATGTCCCACCACACGTCACTTCCCGTCGTCGTACGCCCGTTGTCAACAGTGACGACGATCAAACACGACCGGTCCTCTGCTCGCGCAGCAGCCAGTGCGTCTGACAGTTCCTCTTTCGTCGTGGCCCGATACACACACGCACCAAGTCCTTCACCGATGCGTCCAATGTCGAAATGGACGGCGTCACCAGTCGCGTACGTCTGGGGATCGCGAAAATCAAAGATGTTCGCGAAAGGACGAGCGACTAGGCTGCCTTCGAGACCTCGAATGGATCGCATGCCGTGGTTGTCACAGACGACGACGGTGATCTTGAGATGGTGCTGTACGGCAACCGCGACGTCGGATGGGCTGAGGATGAAGGTCGCGTCGCCCAGCAAGGCGAAAACTTCGCCTTCAGGCTGGGCCAGCCGGACGCCGATGGCTCCCGCGATGTCATAGCCCATACACGAGTTCCCGAACTCGATATGGCACTTTTTGTCGTCTTCCCTCTCCCAGAAGCGCATGACGTCGCCGGGCAGGGTTCCGGCTGAAGTGACCAGCGTATCTCCCGGCTGCGCCACCTCATTTAGCACGCCGACTGCCTCACTCTGCCGAAGGGGCGGGGCGGCCTCTGCGTCCAACGCTCGGGCCCTGATGCCCTTCCAATCGGATTTGACCTTTGCGATCTCGCCTTCGTAGTGGTAACTCGTTGTTGAGGACATGTCGGCGAGCATGCGGACTAGCTCGTGGAGGGTTTCGCGCAGATCGCCAACAACCGGGAGCGCGCCGTACTTGTTGGCATCTGCTGGATTGATGTTGAGGCCTACGAACTGAACATCCGGATTCTGGAACACCGATTGCGACCCGGTGATGAAGTCACTCAGCCGAGTGCCGGCACAGAGGACAAGGTCCGCTGCACGTGCGACGGCATTCGCGGCCGTCGTTCCACCAACTCCCAACCCTCCCAGCGCGAGCTCGTTGTCGCTAGGCATCAAGCCCTTGCCTGCGAATGTCTCGACAACTGGAATACGTGCACGTCTGGAGAGCTCGAGCAACTCTGCCTCGGCGCGCGAGTAGAAGACGCCGCCGCCCGCGACTATGACCGGGCGCTTTGCGGCCTTGATGCGCTCGGCTGCACTTTGGAGCGCTCCGGCCTCAGCTGCCGGGCGGGCAATGCTCCAGTGCCGAGGCTCGAAGAAGCTCGTCGGGAAGGCGAACGCTTCTACCTGCACATCTTGAGGCAGCGAAATAACCACGGGTCCGACTTCAACTGGGTCGGTAAGCGTCCGCATGGCTCGAGGCAGCGAATCGAGCAGCTGCTCGGGCCGTGTGATGCGATCGAAGAATCTCGCGACCGGCCGAAAGCAATCATTGACTGAGAGGTCGGCAGCCGCTGGATTCTCCAGGCCCTGCAGGATCGTCCCCTGCCGGCGCGTCGCGTAGGTGTCTGCCGGTAGCAACAGAACCGGAAGCCGGTTGATGTAGGCGCCGGCGGCCGCTGTAATCATGTTCGTCGATCCAGGTCCTATCGAGGTCGTACAGGCAAGCGTCGACTCTCGGCGCATCTGTTTCGCGTAGGCGGCAGCCGTATGCGCCATGCCTTGCTCGTTGCGCCCTTCAATGAAGAACATTTCGCCACGGTGCTCGTCGAGAGCCTGACCAATTCCCCCTGTGTTGCCGTGACCAAAAATGCCCAGGAAACCGGGGATGAGACGGATCGAATTACCGTCCCTGGTCGAATACTGGGCCGAGAGGTATCGGACCAGGGCCTGACTGACTGTCAGAACGGATCTGGACTGTTGGCTCATTGCAGCTCCTTTGTCGCCAGCACTGTCTCCCTCTCGGTGTCGCCAAGCACCAGCGCGCGGGCGACCGAGATGCTGAGTTTCACGGCGGCTGCCCAGCTTCCGTGCAGAACCTGCTTGAGCAGCCGCTTCGACTCGAATTCGACCGTAAGCGGCCCCTCGTATTTGGCCGCCGATAACTCGTGGAAGAACGACTCCCAGTCCACCAAACCCTCTCCCGGCATCAGAAACACAAAGTCGCGATCCTGGGCTCCCTCTTGGCCAGCCGCGTCCTTCAGATGGACATGCGTCACGATGCTGTGCCATCGCCTGATGAAGCCGGCCATATCGTCGCGCGTCAGCACGAAATGGCTGGGATCGACGGTCAACCCAAGTGAGGGATGCTGAAGCTTGGTCAGCGCGTAGTCGGCGCGATATGCGCTTCGCGCCAGTGTTCCCCACACGGGCTCGAGCGACACCTTGACGCTCGTATTGGCCGCGTGACTCAGGACGCTCTCGAGCGCCCTGAACGCGAGACCCCACGCTTCAAACTCCGATAGGTCCACCCCGACCTCAAGGGCGTCTGGGTTCCAGCGCTGGGGACCCGTGATCACGTCGATCGAACCGATGCCGGCTTCGGCGCACGCATCGATGGCGCGCTTAGTTCGGAGGACCCGCTCCTGCCATGCGGCAGGGTCGAGAGTCACGAAGTCCTCGGCAACTACGAACTGACCCACCCCCATGCCTGCCTGTTGGCTGCGCGCGACTAGGTCAAGGAGGACTCTTGGCCGATCTGCCAGAGGATCGAAGTGCGCGATTCCCCAGTCGATCGACTGGGCACCGGCTTCGGCCAGCACCTGGATGACTTTGTCAGCCGGCCAGCGGGTCATGTCCCCGTCGACGATGAATCCAATGCGTGGCGTCACCAGAGTCGGCCCCTCCATTCGTCGGCCTCGCGATACACGGTTTCGAGGAGGGCAATCACTTCCCGCCCTTGCGCCACTCCGACCGGAGGGAGCGCACCCTTCACGACTGACTCCAGGAATGCGTCGACGCTGCGAGAGATCGATTCTTCCCACCCACCGGAACCGGTTGGCTCCTCGCGCCACTCGGCGTGCTCAAAGCGGAGCAGCGACGGTCCCCTGCGGAAACCTACGTACTGGCTCTCGATGCCGGCGATAAAGAGACCGCCTTTGGTGCACACGATCTCGATCGAGTCATCGAAGTACCGGTCTGGAGCGAGAAAATTCGCTTCGATGATTCCCCTGGATCCGGAGGCGAACTCGAGACCGAGCAGTGCAAACTGCTCGCCCTCGCCGCGCGCCCTATCGAGATGCGCGTGGACCTTGGTGATGGGACCAAACAGCGCCATGGCCACGTACAGCCGATGAACCCCGGCATCAAACAGAATGCCGCCACCTGTTCGAGCTACATCCGAGCGCCATCCACCATACGGGCCGTCGGCGGCCAGGCGCATTCTCAGCAACACCGGCTCGCCGAGCTCGCCACTCTCGACCAGTTGCTTGGCACGCTCGTGCGGCGGATAGAAGAGCTCGTTGTGTGAAACCCCCAAAGAGCATCCGAACCGCTTCGCGCCCAGGTCCAGCT
>Ga0307469_10000490_pt1 | contig 14521 bp, 13 predicted proteins | sample atmos_gasesAM2C__FD_203084 | JGI IMG/M metagenome (GOLD analysis project Ga0307469, IMG submission 203084) | Hardwood forest soil microbial communities from Morgan-Monroe State Forest, Indiana, United States - atmos_gasesAM2C_515 | ecosystem: Environmental > Terrestrial > Soil > Temperate...
ACCCGCGCGATGCTGACCTACGAGAGCGTGCCGGACGGCGCGCAGATCTACGAGGGCGACAAGTCGCTCGGCACGGTGCCGGTGACCCGCACGTACGAGAGTGACGGCAAGTCGGGCACCATCACGACCCCGGACGTTCGGGCGGTATGGCCGAGCGGTGCGCAGACGACCTTCTTCACACTGCTGCCACTGGGGGCCGACCGCGTCGCCAAGCTCGAGCGCCCGGCGGACGCGCCCGGTCTGCAACAGGACCTCGACCACGCGAAACAGGTAACGGCCGCGCGCAAGCAGGACGACGAACGCAAGCGGCAGCAGCAGCAGACCGACATCAACCGCGCCTCGGCTCGCTGCAAGCAGGAGCAGGCTCAGGGATCCCAGGGGCTCACGAACGACTGCCAGTAGGAGGCTTCAGAGCGCCGCGCGACGGCAGGTAAAGAAACCATTGAGCGTCAGCCGCCCGGTGCGCGGGTCGCCGCTGAGCCTCGCGGGCGTGGCGATGTCGCCTGAGTGGAACAGGTCGCCGTTGTAGAACAGCATGCGATTCCACGCCGCCGGAATGAGCGCGAGGCGCTCGAAGTAGCGGTTGCTGCCGCTGAGATACCCGGCCTCGAGGCCATAGCGAGCGGTGAACCCGGCCGGCTCCATCCGGCCCGCGTCCTCAATCATGCGCTCGGTCTCCTCATCGCTTAAGCGCGAGCGGTAGAAGCTCGTGCCCCCGAGGTCGCTGTCGCGGAACAGGTAGGTGACCATCGCTGCCAGCCGTAGCTCGTGCGGGACAGGCCCCAGGCGGTCGCGGTGGCACTGCCACTGCACCGGGCGCAGCTCACGCGGTGAGAGCGTCACGAGCGACAGGCGGACGGTGGTGGAGAGAGTGCGGCGGCCGCCGAGCCGGCCCCGTGCGTGCTCGGCGAAATAATCGCCGATCATGGCCGCAACCGCCGGCGGCGCATCGACGATCACTCCGGGGTAGGGGAACCCTTCGGCCGGCCTGAACTGCTGCGAGGCGGCCCAGTCGATGAGCCCCTCGGGATTGGCGAGCGCCTCATCGATCACGATGCAGTGCTCGCCGGGCGCGATCGTCACGGCGCTGACGCGCGGCGCCGGATTGAAGAATCGGCCGGCGCCATTCAGCCAGCTGTCCATCGGGAAGAGCATACAGGTTCGCCAAGGCGCATCGCACCGGGCAGAATGCGCGGCGGATCGGGTTGCAGGGGAGCTCAGGCCATGACGAGTGTTTCGAGACGCGGCTTCTTCGGACTGACGGCGGCGGGCGCGCTCGCGGCCGGTGGGCAGGCACAGGCCGCTGCGACGGCCGCCTCCGACCTGACTCCACTCACGCGCGATGCGCAGCCGATCAGCGCCGAGGAGCACGGCGCGCGGCTCGCGAAGCTCCAGGGACTGATGCAGCAGCAGAAGATCGCCGCGTTCCTGGTCGAGTCCGGTCCCTCGCTCGAATACTTCACCGGTGTTCGCTGGCACCGCTCGGAGCGAACCACCGCGGCGCTCATCCCCGCCGACGGCCGCGCGGTCGTCGTGACTCCCTACTTCGAGGAGCCCTCGATTCGCGAGATGCTCAAGGTGGCGGCGGACGTGCGGCCCTGGAAGGAGGACGAGAGCCCGTTCGCGCTCCTCGCCGCTGCGCTGCGCGAGCATGCGGCCGGGCCGCTCGCGGTCGAGCCGACGACGCGCCTCTTCATCGTGGACCGGGTGTCGAAGGCCGCGACGAGTGCCCCGACCGTCATTCCCGGAGACGACCTCATTCGTGCCTGCCGCATGCACAAGTCCTCCCACGAGCTCGCGCTGATGCAGGCGGCCAACAACGTCACCATCGCGGCGCTGCGCCACACCCACCGCCACGTCGAGGCCGGAATGAGCGGCGCCGATATTCTTGCCCTGATGGTGAGCGCCACCCAGGCGCTCGGCGGCTCGCATGAGTTCACGCTGGTGCTGCTCAACGAGGCGAGCGCCTTCCCGCACGGATCCATCAAGCCGCAGCAGGTGCGTGCGGGCTCGGTCGTCCTCATCGACACCGGCTGCAGTGTCCACGGCTACCAGTCCGACATCTCGCGAAGCTGGGTGCACGGCAACGCCTCGCCGCGGCAGCGCGAGCTGTGGGATACGGTCAAGCGCGGCCAGGAGCTGGCACAGGAGACCGCGAAGCTCGGCGTTCCGGTCGGCGCCATCGATCGCACGGTGCGGGATTTCTACGAGAAGAAGGGCTGGAGCCGCGACTACGGCCTGCCGGGCCTGTCGCATCGCACGGGACACGGGATCGGCATGGAGGTGCACGAGGCGCCCTATCTGGTGCGCAACGACGCGACGCCGCTCGAGGCGGGAATGTGCTTTTCCGACGAGCCCGGGCTCTACATTCCCGGCGAGTTCGGCATCCGGCTCGAGGATTGCTGGTACATGACCGAGAAGGGTCCGAGGCTCTTCACGCCGCTCGCGAGGTCGCTCGAGGAGCCGATCTGAGGCTCGAGGGCTTCCCGGGACTCTAGTGTCCCGCCCCGGGTCCGGGGCCCGGTGGCTGATTGCTCACGTGCACCGTGGGGCTGATGCCCGGCTGCTGGGCGAGTGCCGCTTCCCACTCTCTCTCGCTGAGACACATCGACCCTATGTGGGAACCGGTCGGGGGCCCGGTGGGACAGAATATAGTCCGGTCACCGGCGGTGATGACCCGGTAGCCGGCCGACTCCGCCGCGGCGATGTTGGCGGCGTGGCGCTCTGGAGTTCTCGGGACCGTCGGGGCGCCGGCACAGCCCGCCGCGAGCAGGACCGCCAGAACGAGGAAGGTTGATCGCATGGCGGGATTCTAGCGCGCGCCGCGCGGTTACGCCTGACGCGCTTTCCCTGAATGCGCCGGGCGGGTGAGAATGCGCGACCAGCGGCACCCGCGTCAGTCAGGTGTACGAGGCGGAGTCATCGATGTCCTTATTTGACCTCTCGGGCCGCGTCGCCCTCGTCACTGGCTCGAGCCGCGGCATCGGCAAGGCGATCGCGGTGCAGATGGCCGCGCACGGCGCCAGAGTGGTCATCTCGAGCCGCAAGCAGGAGAGCTGCGATGCGGTGGCCGCGGAGATCACCGCCGCCGGCGGCGCCGCGCTCGCACGCGCCTGCCACGTCGGGCGCAAGGACGAGCTCGAGGGCCTGGTCGATGCGAGCGTCGCCGCCTTCGGCCGCATCGACATCCTGGTCTGCAACGCCGCCACCAATCCGCACTTCGGGCCCTCGGCGACCATGTCCGACGAGGCCTTCGACAAGCTCATCCGCACCAACCTCTACAGCAACATGTGGCTGTGCAACATGACGCTGCCGGCCATGGCCGAGCGCAAGGACGGCGCGGTGATCATCGTCTCGTCGGTGAGCGGCTTCATGGGCAGCGCGCTGCTCGGCGGCTACGGCATCTCGAAAGCGGCCGACATGCAGCTGGCGCGCAATCTCGCGGTCGAGTGGGGCGCACATAACATCCGCGTCAACTGCATCGCTCCGGGCGTGATCCGCACCCAGTTCTCGAAGGCGCTGTGGGCGGATCCGGCGCGCGCCGAAGCGCTGGCGCGTGCCTACCCGCTGAAACGTCTCGGCGATCCCGACGACGTGGCCGGAGTGGCGGTGATGCTCGCGGCTCGCGCCGGCAGCTTCATCACCGGCCAGACGATCGTCGTCGACGGCGGCGGCCTCATCGGCGGGGGCGAGCGGCTGCTGTAGCGCCCGCTCAGGCCGCGCGCCGCCGGCGCATCAGGGCGTAGCCGATGGCGAGCAGGCCGAACCACAGCGGCGCCACGTAGAGGGCGACCCGGGTGCCGGCATCGAGCGCGAGCATGCCGCTCACCGCCACCAGGAACGCCAGCACCACCCAGTTCGCAAACGGCGCGCCCGGCATGCGGAACGGCGCCGGCGCCGCCCTGCCGGCGGCGACCGCGCGGCGATAGTTGCGGTGCGACACCAGGATGATGCCCCAGGTCCAGAACGTGCCGACGAGCGCCACGCTGGTCACCCAGGTGAACACTTCCTCCGGCGCCACATAGTTGAGCGCCACGCCGATCAGGAGCAGGACCGCGGTGGCGTGGATCGCGGCGGCCGGCACGCGCTCGCGATTGAGCGTCGCAAAGACCCGCGGACCCTGGCCGCGTTGCGCCAGCGACCAAAGCATGCGGCCGGTGCTGAAGATGCCGCTGTTGCACGAGGACGTGGCCGCGGTGATGACCACGACGTTGATGATGCCGGCGGCCGCCGGCACGCCGATCTTCTCGAACACGAACACGAAGGGGCTGACGCTCGGGCTCAGCTCGTTCCACGGCACCAGCGACATGACGATGAGGACCGCGCCGATATAGAAGATGAGGATCCGCACGATGATGCCGTTGGTGGCCCTGGGCAGCACCACCGAGGGGTTCTGCGCCTCGCCGGCGGTGACGCCGATGAGCTCGACCCCCTCGTACGCGAACATGACGATCTGCATCGTGAGCAGCATTCCGAGGATGCCGAAGGGCAGGAAGCCGCCGTGCGACCAGAGATTCGCGAAGCTGGCGCTCGCTCCGAGGTCGCCGGCGTGGAACACGATGACCGCGAGTCCGCCGACGATCAGCCCCACGATGGTCACGACCTTGACGAGCGCGAACCAGAACTCGAGCTCGCCGAATACCCGCACCGCGAGCAGGTTGGATCCGTAGAGCGCGAGCAGCGCCACCAGCGCCGGCAGCCACTGCGGCACGGCGGGATACCAGAAGGCCACGTATTTCCCGATCGCAGTCAGCTCGGCCATCCCCGTGACTACCCACGCGAACCAGTAGGACCATCCGGTGATGAACCCCGGCAAAGGTCCGCAGAACTCATCCGCGTAAGTGGCGAAGGAGCCGGCCACCGGGCGATAGGTGAGAAGCTCGCCGAGCGCGCGCATGATGAAGAAGATGGCGACGCCGCCCAGGGCGTAGGCGAGGATCAGAGCGGGACCGGCGCTGTGGATCGCCTTGGCGGAGCCGAGGAACAGTCCCGTGCCGATCGTGCCGCCTATCGCGATGAGCTGAATGTGGCGGTTGCGGAGGTTGCGCGACAGGTCGGATCCGGGTTGCGACATGGAAGCTCCTGGTGCCTGCGTCGTGAGAGTGGTCTCAGTCAGTGCGCTGCCGGCGGGCCCAGTAGCGCATAGCGCCGTCCTTCGGGCAACTCGTAACGCGCCACCAGCCCGGCGGTGCCGGCGGCGGTGAGAGCGCCGGCGACACCATCGCCGGGGGCGGCGAGCGGATGAATGCGCGCCAGCAATTCCGTGAGCGCTCCGCCCGCATGGCCCGGCAGGAGCACCAGGACGCGCGCCGCCTGGCCGTGCGCGGCAAACCAGCCGCTGACCGTGGCGCGGGGCCCCGACGCGCCGCTCGCGAGCGCCGTGAAGGGAGTCGCGAGGCCGCGATCGAGCATGGCGATCGTGGTCTCATCCGGATCGAGGAGGGCGAGGGGCTGCTGCGCGGTGTCGGAGTGGATGCGCGCGGCGAGCGCCGGCAGATCCTGCCAGCGGTCGACCACGGGCAGCATCGGACGGGCCGCGAGACACAGGGCCGCTGCGTAACCTATATAGACCCAGGCGAGGCTTCGGGGGTAATCGCCGTTGCGCTGCGCGCGCACGGCGAAGCCGAGGGCGGCCGCGGCCGCTGCGACGACGGCGAATGCGGCCACGGCGTGGAGGGCCGGCGCGCCGAGGCCGGCGGCCGAGAGCACCGCCAGCGCGATCGCAAAGACGCCCGCCATCACGCCGACCAGCGCCACGGTTGCGAATGCGGCGGCCGCATCGCCCCTCCGCGGCAGGCGGCGCGCATCCTCGGCCCACAGACCCGCGAGGAGCCCGAAGCCGAGCAACGCGGGCGCAGCGTAGATGTCGCGCGCCGTGGCCGCGACGGAGAGAAGCACGAGGAACGGGACGCAGGAGCTGAGCGCAAAGCGCCACGCGGCGCCGCGTGCGCCCGGCTCGCGCATGCGGGTCCACCCGCGCGTGAGAGCCGCCGCTGCCACGAACGTCCACGGCAGGAGGTAGAGCGGCAGCTCGAAGAGGTACTTCCCCGGCGCGTTGTGGTGCCCGGTGGTGTAATCGAGCGCCGCTGGGGAAGAGACCTGCGCGAAGCGTCCGACGACGTTGTTCCAGAAGAGGGTCCTCAGGGCGTCCGCACCGTGCGCACTGCGCGCGACCGCGACGATCCACGGCCCGATGATGAGCGCCTGCAGCGCCAGTCCCGCGTACAGCTCCCAGCGGCGCAGCTCCTGCCAGCGCCGCTCCCACACGATGAGCGTGAGGAGCGCGAGTCCCGGCACGAGCCACCCGGGCGCGCTCTTCGCCATGAAGCCGATGGCGGCGCCGAGGTGCAGCAGCGCGTAGCCACCCGCCTTGCGCGCTCCCGCAGGGGAGCGCAACCCGAGCCAGACGCCGAGCAGCGCCACGGCGCACCCGGCGAGCAGACCCGCGTCCGGAGCGAGCCAGATGGTCACCCGGTACGCGGTGAGCGCGCTCAGCGCCACGAGCCCCGCGACGAGCGCCGGCACCGCCGGGAGCTCCATGGCGAGCGCCAGCGCGACGACCGCGAGAGCCGTGATCGCGGCGTAGAGGAAGTTCGGGAGCCGCGCCGCCGCGGCTGAGTCGCCGAACGCCGAGATCGCGCCACCCGCCATCCAGTACGAGAGCGGTGGCTTCTCGAGAAACGGCGTGCCGGCGAGCTGCGGCAGCGTGCGGTCGGCTTGCAGGCTCATGTGCCAGGCGATGTCGGCCTCGCGCGGCTCGTCGGGCGTCCACAGCCCCCGGTCGAACATGCCGATGAGCCACAGCGGCGCGAGCGCCAGCACGACGAGCAGGAGCGCTCCTCGTGCCGCACCGGCAGGGGGTGGTGATGAAGCCAACAGTCTCCCCGGAGGCCCACGCCTCTTGTGGGGAGCAATTATGCGTAGGTCGGCCTAGAGAGAGTAGCGCACCACCACCCGGACGACGCGCGCATGGTCGGCGCCCCAATGGGCGAAGGTCTGGCACACCTGGCGCGTGCCGGCCTCGGGAGTGGTCTCGGAATACTTGTCGGCAAAGCGCGCCTGGCCCGCTTCCTGTCCGGGCAGGTAGCGGCTCGCGCTCCACGGGGTGTCGGTGCTGTCGAGGCGGCTGAAGAGCGCGACCTCGGTGACGGTCGCGCTTGCTGGAATCGTGGCACAGAGCGTGACCGGAACGGCCTCGGCCTCGTTGCAGGCGTGCGCCGCGGCCGCCGCGGGGGCCGTGCCGGCGGGGGTCGTGACTCCGGCGGCGCTCACGCGGCACGCCGGCACGGTGGCAGTCACCGACAATCCGTCGGTGCCGATCCGGCGCAGGACGCCGGTCTCGATCTCGGAGCGCTGCGCGGCGCGCGTCGCCTCGAGCTCGCCGGCCGTGTGGCTGACTTCGGCGATCCGCGCCTGGAGCTCTTTCGCCAGCGCGCCCTGCGCGTTGCGCTCGCCCTGGGTGAGCCACTGCGAGAGCGCAAAGCCCGACACCACCGCCCCGCCGACGATCACCAGGAAGACGATGCGCTGCATGCGGTTCTTTCGGCGTGTGGCAGCACCCGGCTGACCGCGGTCGCGCAGGGCGGCGGTGCGCAGCTGCATGAACGACGCGGACAGCGTCGCCGTGCCGGCGATGATGGCGGCCAGGATTGAATCGGACATCTGGGTAAACACAAGCGCTCCGCCGCCACGCTACCCGGGTGGCACAGCGCCCGCCGGACAGAAGCGAAAAACCGCGACGCTGGTCACATCGCCGGTGTCGTGCCGACGCCACCGGCTCGCGCCCCAAGGTCGTGGGCCGCGATCCAGCCCTCGAGCGGCGCGAGATCCGCACCGGGAAGGTGGAGTCCGAGCTTGGTGCGCCGCCAGAGAACGTCCTCGGCCGTGCGCGCGAATTCCTCGCGGCACAGGTACTCGACCTCGCGCTCGTAGAGCCCGGGGAGCAATTCCGCGCCGAGATCCGCGAGCGCGGCGGCTGACCCCAGCATGCGCTCGATGCGCGTGCCGTAGGCGTGCGCGTAGCGCTGATGGAGGCGCGGGGGAAGCCAGGGATAGCGCCGCTCGACCGTACGCAGGAACACCGCGAAGCTCCCCTGCGGCATGTCGCCACCCGGAAGCCTCGCGCCCTCGGTCCAGGGATCGGCGCGGGTGCCGAGGAGAGGGCTCAGCAGGTCCACGGCGTCCTCGGCGAGGCGCCGGTAGGTGGTGATCTTGCCGCCGAAGACCGAGAGCAGCGGGGCGGGACGGCGTCTCAGCTCGAGCGCGTAATCGCGCGTGACGCTCATCGGGTCCCGGGACTCGTCCGCGAGCAGCGGCCGCACGCCGGAATAGCTCCAGCGCACGTCGCGCGGACCTGTCTGGCGGGTGAAGTAGCGGTTGGCGAGCTCGCACAGGTAGCGAAGCTCCTCCTCATCGATGCGCACCGCGGCCGGATCGCCGTGGTAGTCGACGTCGGTCGTTCCGAGCAGCGTGAACTCATGCTCGTAGGGGATCGCGAACACGATGCGCCGATCCTCGTTCTGGAAAATGTAGGCGAAGCGATGGTCGAAGAGCCGCGGCACGACGATGTGGCTGCCCTTCACCAGCCGCACGCGGTGCACGGTGCGCACCGGCGTCGCGCCGCGGACGAACCGGTCGACCCAGGGGCCGCTCGCGTTGACCGCGACGCGCGCGGCAACCTCGATGCGTCCGTCAGCGCCGGCGAGGGTCGCGCGCCAGCCGCCATGGTGCTCCGTGAGGCGCTCGCAGCGCGTACGCGTGAGGATCGCCGCGCCGCGCTCGCGGGCATCGAGCGCGTTGAGGACGACGAGGCGCGCGTCGTCGGCCTGGCCGTCGGAGTAGACGAAGCCGCGCGTGTAGCCGCTCTTGAGGGCCGCCCCCGCGATGTGCGTGCGCAGGTCGACTCCGCCCGAGGCGGCGAGCCGCTCGCGGCGGGCGAGGTGGTCATAGAGGAACAGGCCGGCGCGGATCATCCATGACGGGCGCAGGTGCGGCGCGTGCGGCATGATGAAGTGGAGCGGCCGCATGATGTGCGGCGCGGAACGCAGCAGCACTTCACGCTCGATCAGCGCCTTGCGTACCAGGGCGAAGTGGAACTCCTCGAGGTAGCGCAGGCCGCCGTGGATCAGCTTGGTGCTGGCGGAGGAGGTGTGCGCCGCCAGGTCGTCCTGCTCGACCAGCAGCACCGTGAGCCCCCGCCCGGCGGCATCGCGCGCGATCCCGGTGCCGTTGATCCCACCGCCGACGACCAGCAGATCGAAGCTTGCGCCCTCGAGCTCGCTCACGCGCGCCGCGGCGCCTCCGGTGCGTAGTAGTCCGGGTAGTCCTCGCTGAGTCCCTTGAAGCGGCGGTGAATCCACAGATATTGCTCGGGCACGAGGCGCACCTGCGCTTCGATCATGTGATTGAAGCGCTCGGTGTCCGCCACCGCATCGTCGCTCGGGAAGTTCCCGAGCGGCGGATGAATGACGGCGCGGTAGCCCTGTGTTCCGGGCAAGCGCTGCAGGAAGTAGGGTAGCACCGGCGCGCCGGTCATGCGCGCCAGGCGCGAGGTGAGCGTGTTGGTGGCGGCGGGGATGCCGAACAGGCGCACCATCTCCGCCCCCTTCTTGCGGTAGCTCTGGTCGGGCGCATACCAGACGCATTCCCGGTTGCGCAGCGCGCCGATGAACGCGCGGATGTCATCGCGCGGTATCGGGTGACCGCCGTAGGCGGTGCGGAAGCGGCGCAGCGCGTAAGCCAACACTGCGTTGCTGGTCGGCCGGTACAGGAACCCGACGGGAGTAACGGAGGCGAGCACGCGACCTGCCAGTTCCATGGTGGTGAAATGCGCGGTGAGCAGAATGACGCCGCGTCCTTCGGCCTTGGCCGCCTCGAGGTGCTCGCGGCCCTCGACGCGTGTGAGCCGCGCGAGACGCTGCGGCGAGCTCCACCACGCCAACGGCACCTCGAGCAGCGCGATTCCGAGGCTCTCGAAATGCCGGTCGAGGAGCCGCGCGCGCGCCTCGGCGTCGAGCTCGGGAAAACACAGCTCGAGATTGCGCCGGGCGACCCGCACGAAGCGCGGCGCGACGAGGCGCAACACTCCGCCGAGGAATCCGCCGACGCCGATCAGCCACGGGTAGGGCAACAGCGCCAGCAGACGCAACAGCGCGATGCCGGCCCCGGCCGGCCAATAGCGGGGCGCGAGCAGCCGCCATTGCATTGAACCCTCCAACAAGGTACGCGCGCGTTGCGCCCGCGCAGAATACTCCAAACGCCCGGGCGAACTATGCTCCAATGCGGCGGATGAGTCGTGCCGACGCCGGTTACCTCGAAGTGCACCTCGCGCACGCCAACCTGCGCAGGAACGGGCAGCGGGTGCTGAAGGACCTGAGCTGGATCATCCGCCCCGGCGAGCGCTGGGTGCTCGCCGGCGGCAACGGCGCCGGCAAGACGCAGTTGCTGAAGCTCATCGCCGGGGCGGTGTGGCCCGAGCCCGCCGCGCACGCCGTGCGCCGCTACCGGCGCGGCCGGCAGCACTGGTCCACGCCGCAGGAGGTGTTGGAGGAGATCGCCTATCTCGGCGCGGAGCGGCAGGACAAGTACCAGCGCTACGGCTGGGACATGACGGTCGAGCGCATCGTCGGCACCGGCGTGCATCGCACCGACATTCCGCTCGCGCCGCTCTCGGCCGCCGACCGCAGCGCCGCGCGGCGTGCGCTGCGCTCACTCGGGATGGCGCCGCTCGCCCCGCGGCGCTTCCTGTCGCTCTCCTACGGCGAGCGGCGGGTGACGCTGCTGGCGCGCGCGCTCGCTTCGCGCCCGCGCCTGCTGCTGCTCGATGAGGTGCTGAACGGGCTCGACGCGGCCAACCGCGCGCGCATGCTCGAGTGGCTCGCACGTCGCAGCCGCCGTCTGCCCTGGGTGCTCGCCACGCACCGCATCGAGGACGTGCCGCGCGGGGCCAACCGCGCGCTGGTGCTGGCGCGCGGGTCGGTCGTGTATCGCGGCCCGATACGCGGCGCACCGCTCACCGAGTGCTTGAGCGCGCGTCACCGCCCGCAGGCGCGGCGCCCGCGCGGTACGCGCCCCGCCCATGCCGGGCGCGCGCGCCGCCCCGCCGGTCGCGAGCTCGTGCGCCTCACGGGCGCGCGCGTGTATCTCGACGGCAGCCGCGCCCTCACCGGGATCTCGCTCGCGGTGCGCACGGGCGAGTGTTGGGTCGTGCACGGACGCAACGGCTCCGGCAAGACGACGCTCCTGCGCACGCTCTATGGAGACCACGGCGTCGCCGTGGGAGGAGGCATCGAGCGCGCCGGCATCGCCGCCGGCGTGCCGCTCGAGCGCTTCAGGAGACGGGTGGGCCTCGTCGCCCCGCATCTGCAGGCGGAGCATCCGGGCGAGCTCACGGTGGAGGAGGTGGTGCAATCGGGCCGGCACGCGAGCATCGGGCTGAACGGCGCGGCAAGTCCCGCCGACCGCGCAGCAGCGCGCCGCACGCTCGCGCTCTTCGGGTTGACGCGGCTCAGCTCTCGCCCGCTCTCCGAGCTCTCCTACGGCCAGTCCCGGCGGGTGTTGTTTGCGCGTGCCTGGGTGCGTCAGCCGGAGCTGCTGCTCCTCGATGAGCCCTTCGCGGGAGTGGATGCACCGACACGCCAGGCGCTGATGCGGCGCGTAACGGCGGTTGCGGCTAGTGGTACGGCGGTGGTGGTGACCACGCACCAGCTTCACGACTGGCCGGGTTGCGCGACCCACGAGCTCGAGCTCGCCGGCGGCCGCGCCCGATATTGCGGCCCGCTGCGGCCGAGGCCGGCGCGCGCCTCGCGAACCGCGTCGCGGAGCGGCCGATGAGGCGGCGTGTCGTCCTGCCCGCGGTGGCGGTCGCCGCGGCACTGAGTGTGCTCGGCGCGCTCGTGGTGTTCATGCGCTCGCCACTCTTCTGGGAGCGCTACCTGGGCGCCCACGCGCAGCCCCTGGCCCGCGCCCCCGCCTGGTACCAGCCCCGCGAGCGTGTCCCTGGGGGCGATCAGCCTGTGGCGCCGCGCGTGACTCCCGAGCTCGAGTCGCTCGACAGCCAGGCCCTGACGGCGGCCGCGGCGTATGCGGCCGCGCAGGGCTCGCTCGCGCTGATCGTTGCACGCCACGATCACATCGTCCTCGAGCGCTACTGGCAGGGCAGCGGCTTCGACACGCTCACCGATGCGCAGTCCTTCACCCGCCTGCTGGCGGCGCTCGCGGCCGGGGCTGCGATCTCGCATCGCAAGATCGGCTGGCCCGACGAGCCGATCGGCTACCTCATCCGCGAGCTGGCGCGCGACCGGCGCAGCTCCATCACGATCCGGGATCTTATGCAGCTCACGAGCGGCCTCGCGCCCCCGGCGCCGGACCGCGCGCCGTGGGGAGAAGCGGCGCGCGCGCTCTATGGAACCGACATCGTGGCGGCGGCCCTCGCGCGGCCGCTCGCGGGTGTGCCGGGCGAGAGCCGGGCGCCGCAGCCCGCCGACCCCCAGCTGCTCGCTCTCGCGCTCGAGCGCGCCACCGGCGAGCGCTATGCGAGCTATCTGTCGGAGGCGCTGTGGCGGCGCATCGGCGCGAGCGATGCCTGGCTCTACCTCGATCGCCCCGCCGGCGCCGCGCACGCCGACTGCTGCATGCTGGCCCGTCAGGGCGACTGGATCCGCGTGGCAGAGCTCATGCTCGGCGACGGCAACTACCGCGGCTACGAGATCATCCACCCCGGCTGGGTGCAGGCGATGCGCCGGCCGGCGCGCGCCGATCACGACTACGGCGACTACCTGCGACTCACCGCCGCGGCGGCGGGCGCCGCCGAGCCCTACGTCGCTCCCGACACCTACGCCGTCGACAACGACGGCGGCAACCGTCTGTGGCTGATCCCGTCGCTGCAGATCGCGGTGCTGTGCACCGCCAGCCGGCCGCGCGGCCCGGACTTCGACGACGCGCGCATTCCTAACCTGATCGTGGGTGGCGCCCGCGACTTCGTGCCTCCGGCGGCGCGGCCCGGCGATCTCTCGAAGATCGTTCCCGGTCACTAGTTTGAACAAACGGCTCGGGGCGCTGTTCGCAGTGCGCGCGCCCTGAAGTTACGCCGCCGCGCCGACGGCGACTTCGATCGTGCCGTCCACCACGCGCACCGCGTGGGTGGGCAGCGGCGCCTCGGCGGGGGACCCGAGCACCCGCCCGTCGCGGACGTCGAACGAAGCGCCGTGCAGCGGACAGGTCAGCCGCGTCGAGCGCAGCCGTCCCTCGCTCAGGCGCGCGTGCGCGTGTGTGCAGATGTTGTCGAGCGCGAACACGCCCTCGCGGGTGTGGCAGATCACGAGCTCGCGTTCGCCCACCGCGCAGGCGCGCATGCTGCCGACGCCAAGCCCGGCGAGCTCCATCACCGCCGCGAACTCCGTCATGGCGCTCTCAGAGCGTCATCTGGGTCTGGAAGATCCCGACGGCCTGACCGCGGATCCAGACGCCCTCGAGCTTGCCGTTCGCGAACTCGAGATCGACCTCGACGCGTCCCGGGCGGTTCACGTAGTGACCCTGGATGCCGGAAAAGTGGGCACGGTCGCCGCTCGGCGTCAGCAGACCGAGCTCCGCGAGGTAGGCGCCGAGCAGTCCATGCGCGTTGCCGCTCACCGGATCCTCGGGGATGCCGAGCGCCGGACAGAACATGCGCGACTCGACCTGGGGCTCTCCGCCCGCCTTGCCGAGCGCGAATACGAAGTAGCCGGCGGCGCCGAGCTGCGCCGAGAGCGTCGTCAGGCGGGCGAAATCCGGCTTGAGATGCCTGAGCGGCTCCGCGCCGCGCACCCCGATCAGGAGCCGCGCGCCGCTGCCGCCGGCGATGCGCGGCGCGATGCGGGTGTCGAGGCCCTCGGAGGCGAGGGCGAGCGCATCGAGCACCGCCAGACGCTCGCGGTCGTTCAACTCGCGTCCGAGCGGCGGGGCGCTGCGCCGGATCGCGATGCTGCGGTCGTCGCCCGTGCCGCGGACCTCGACGTCGACGATGCCGGCCTTGGACTTCTGCCGCTGGCGGCGCGGCGCCTCGGGGTGGCGCGACAGTACGTATTGGGCCGCGACGGTCGCGTGTCCGACGAAGCCGATCTCGGTGCGCGGAGTGAAGAAGCGCGCGCGCACGGTGTGGTCGAAGGCGTCGGGCGCGAGGATGAAGGCGGTCTCGGCGTTGTTGAGCTCGCGCGCCACCGCGAGCATCTGCGCGTCGCTGAGCGCATCGGCATTGAGCACCACGCCGGTCGGGTTGCCGGTGAACGGCTCGCGGGTGAAGGCGTCCACCTGGTGAATCTCGATCGTTCGCGTCATCGTTCCCGTCCGGACCTGCGCCGGCACCCAGTTTAGTCCTATCGCGCGACTTCGCGTGCAATACTCCGGGACCGCGCGGCAGGGGCTTGAGTCATGGACATCGGTGTCGAAATCAGTCTGTACCCGCTCACGGCGGACTACGTCCCTTCAATCCACCGCTTCCTCGAGGACCTGAGTGCGCATCACGGCCTCAGGGTCGTCACTAACA
>Ga0307469_10000491_pt1 | contig 14506 bp, 12 predicted proteins | sample atmos_gasesAM2C__FD_203084 | JGI IMG/M metagenome (GOLD analysis project Ga0307469, IMG submission 203084) | Hardwood forest soil microbial communities from Morgan-Monroe State Forest, Indiana, United States - atmos_gasesAM2C_515 | ecosystem: Environmental > Terrestrial > Soil > Temperate...
CGTGTGGGCTGGCCCGGAGAGGGTGCGGTACTCCCCCTGGACAAACGGCAGAACTTCTTCCACCAGGAATTTCGCGAAGCGATCCGCGCGTCCGCCGCCAAGCCGCGGCACCTTTGTCGGGGTGTATTCGCGCACGCGGGCTTTTCCGGCGTTGTAGATTCCCACGATGATCAGCGGCTGCACTTCGCCGCTGGAGATCAAGCTGTCCGCGGTTTGCCCCACGTGCCAGTCCATGCCCGGAATGAAGGAGGTTGACCCGTCAAAAAGATTCTGGCCATCCTGGAGATATAAAACCGGAAAGCGGCGCTGCGGCTGCTCGTCATAGCCGGGTGGAAGATAGACGATGAGGTCGCGCTGATTCCTAAGGAAACGCGAACGAAACTTCTGATGTTTGCGAAGCTGGCCGGAACTCACGGCTCGACTGCCAAAGGAGTTTTCGCCCCGGGAGGATTCACTTGTGAAGATTCGGCGCTGGTAACCGCCGGACTCGTTGTCCTCAATTGCTCAAGCTCGGATTGCACCCTGGCCCAGGCCTTGGCGTTCCGCTTCGTCGCGTAGGGCAGACTGGGCTGCGCGAAAAAAAGCAGGAGTTCCCGGCGAAGGTCCGGCGACACGCCGACAAACTTTTCCTCCGCAAGCTTGTCGAGTAGCTTGGCGTGCGCGTCGTCATTCAGACCGTAGATGCCGGGGCCGGTGTCCTCACCCACGTCAAAATTATAGTTGGGCAGGTCGACGTGACCGTCCCCGACTGCTTCGAGAAGTTTGTGGTAGCGGCTCAGGGTGGCGTTGAAGCTGGCCTGGAACATCTGCTCTGTCTGCGGCGTGGGGGTGCGAAACTGCAGCACCCGCAACGGACCGAACTTGGGAAGCAAGCGGTAAAGAAAGGCGAGGAGTTTTTCTCCCAGATTGGGTTTGCGATAGTCCTTGCCCCATTCCCGCTCATAGTTGGAGCGCGACAGATTGTAGAGAAACCTTTTTCTGGTCATGTCCGGAATGTCGCCTTTGATCTCGTCCTTCTTCAGTGTCCAGGCAATCCGCGTCGCTTTGGGAATAAGCTTGCTCACATCGTGGCGGTAAGAGCTGAGCGCCTTTTTTTCATCCAGCAACACGTCCTTGAGTTCGAGGCCGTAGGTTTCACGGAATGCCTGATTCAGAAGATCCTCCGCCACTTCGAACCCGATGAAGTCGTGATAGCCATCGGGAGCGTAACGCTCCCGGGCCACCTGGAGCACATCGAAACCAAACTCCGTCTTCACATGCGCCAGGGGGTCCTTTTCGTAGGCCACGCTATCGCCGAACTTTTTCCGCAGCTTTGGATAAAGAATCGGAACGGCGCGATTCGTCCCGATGCGGTGGCCGTCATTGTCAGCAGCGTAATGGGCCATGGCGCCCAACGCGAAGGCGTAGTCGTCCAGATCGTTCGCGTCGCGAAGCAAGGCCTGGACAAAATCCCCACTCCGGACGTAATGGGTCAGGTCGCTGAAAAAGTGGCTGCCATAGGGGTAGTAACCCATGTCTTGAATAATTGCGCCACCGTAGGCATAGGCCTGCGCTTCGCTCAATTCGTCTTGCGTCGCGGTGGGCTTTCGCTTAAGAAGGAGAGGCTTGATGCTCGCATCCCAAGCGGCGTCGATGATGGCCTGGTGAGAGAGGACCGCGTAGGCTGCGCTGGGTTGAGGAAAACTTACCGCTAGCACGACGACGAGGATCGTCGCAGAAGTTTTCCTGGTCCATCTTGTGCCCCGATCACGCGTCATCTTCGGCGATTCCCCGCATTGAGCGCTCACGCTCGCTTCAGAGCGTAGAGTGAATCTTCAGTTTAGCAGCATGTTTGGCAACCAAAAAAGGCGAGTATTCAGTGAGGGGCGTCAACAGACGAGAAGATCGCTGGGGAATTTGTCCAAATTGGGCTTTGCACAAACGGCAGAAAACGGGGAAGCCAACCCGTCAGACACGGCTTCGCTGAACTATTTTCTTAATACTTTCGCAAGACCCCTATCACGCGGCCTTGAATCTTTACGTCGGTCGCGGGAACCATGATCGGGGCCATTTCGGAGTTGGCCGGCTGAAGGCGAATCTTACCGGGGCCTTCGCGGTAAAACCTCTTGAGCGTGGCCTCTTCTCCGCCGATCAGAGCCACCACAATGTCTCCCGCGTTCGCTACCTGCGTCTGTTCGCAAACCACATAGTCTCCGTCCATGATGTGGTCTTCAATCATGGAGCTGCCTTTGACTTGCAGAACGAAGGAATTCCCGCCGCGCGCAAAATCGCCCAGTGAAATTGTTTCCCGTTCTTCCACCGCTTCCAGGGGACGGCCGGCGGCGATGCGCCCGACCAACGGCAGCTCCTGAACCTTGCGGTCCAGAACTTGGTCTTTTACCGACTTCGGCAACTGCAAGATTTCGATCGAGCGGCTCTGGTTATACCCGCGGCGAATGAAGCCTTTTTTTTCCAGCGTGGTGATGTGTTTGTGCACAGTCGCAAGCGATGTCAGTTTCAAGCCCTTGCCAATCTCTTCGAAGCTCGGCGCGTAGCCGTGCTTGGTCTCAAACGCCACGAGGTAATCCAGCACTTCCTTTTGCCGTTTGGTAAGAGCCATGTTCGCGCCTCCGCCGGGAATCTCCGGGTAACTTCACTGTAGGCGAATGGAAAGCGAACGTCAAGCGAAAGTTTGCCTTTTATGCAATGCGCGACTCGCTTTCCCGGCACTTCTAAAAATGATATACACACCGGACGTGGAGCAATCTTCAAAACTTTCCGCTTCCGTCATCGCCGCGGCTGTCGTGGCGCTGGCGGGCAGTCTGCTTTTTTTTCTGTCCTGCGTTGCGGCTCTCGCCAGCATTCTGTTCATTCCACGGCCAGACAACGCTCAGAATCTGCAGCCGTTCGTAAAGACGTTTTCCATCGGCATGGTGGTGGTCATGATTTGCGTTTCCATTTTTGGTTTCGCCACGGGAATCGGCTTGCTGCGGCTGAAAAAATGGGCACGCATCTCTGCAATCGTTTGGAGCGGCTTCTGTGTTTTTTTCGGGGTTATCGGAATTCCCATTGCCCTCATGATGCCATTCGACCAATTGTCAAATGCTCCCGGCACCCCGCCCGGATTTTTGTCCTGGTTCCGAACGGTCCTCTTCATTATTTATGGGGTGCCGCTTGCCATTGGCATCTGGTGGCTGATCCTGTTCAACCGGAAGAACATCAAAGTCAAATTCGAGGGTGAGGCCGCTTCTTCCGGCGTCGTAGTTGACGAAAGGCCTCGTTGCCCCCTGGCGATCACGGTCCTCGCCTGGTTTTTCATCGGCTCATCCGCCAACGTCATCATCTACCCGTTCTTCCCCATTCGAATCCCGTTGATTCTCTTTGGTCATATTTTCCCGGACGTTTCGATGATTTCCTTTCTTATTGTTTGCTGCCTTCTCTTGCTCGTTGCGGGGATTGGCCTTATCAAGATTCAGCGATGGAGCTATTCATTTACAATCGGCCTGCAACTTTTCTTGCTTACCAACGGCGTGCTGACTGTCCTTAATCCCAGCTTCGAAAAGATAATGGCTGACGTCATGACACAAACCAACCAAGCGATGCACTTAAGCGGCGACTCGCTCGGCGCTCCGAACTACACTTTTTTTCTGCATCTAGGAATGTATGGCGGGCTTTTGTTTTCCGCGGCGATTCTGGTTCTGCTCTTCTATTACCGCGAGCGCTTCCTGCAAGCCGCGGAAGCCAAAAAGCTTCAACAATCTCCTCGGGTCGCGTGAGTTCGCGTCCCCCTTCCATCGTTTATCCACTTGCGGACGAAACTTCCCTTTATGGACGCACGTCTTTTCTATAACGACACATTTGCGTGCGGCGGACACTCTCCCCGCCGCGCGCCGGCCGGTGTGGTATTCTTTTTATGCAGGCTTCCAGCGGCACGCTCTCCTGGTTCCTTTACATCAGACTGCCTGGCATTGCCTGCGTGAACTTCGCTCTCTTGGGGGAACTTGTCGAGGAGCCGAGGAACACAACTGGCGACCAGCCAGCTGTCCACTGTGGGGTAAAGCGTCAAAATGTCCACGATCACCGATGTCCCACTGCCGAAGCACAAGCGCGAGGTAATCGACCAGGCGGTCATACGCTTTGCGGGCGATTCCGGCGACGGCATGCAGATCACCGGGAGCCAGTTCACCAATACGGTCGCGCTCTACGGCAACGATATAGCCACGTTTCCCGACTTTCCCGCGGAGATCCGCGCGCCTGCCGGCACGCTCCCCGGCGTGAGCGGCTACCAACTGCACTTTTCCTCGAGCGACGTTTACACACCGGGCGATGCGGTTGACGTGCTGATCGCGATGAATCCCGCGGCGCTGAAGATGAACGTCGCGGACCTCAAAGCCAACGGCATACTCATCGTCAATTCGGACAGTTTTGCGGAAAACGATCTGCGCAAGGCGCAGATGCAATCCAATCCGCTCGAGGACCATTCGCTCGACAAATTCCGGTTGTTTTCCGTCGGGCTGGAACGCCTGACGCGCGCTGCGCTGCAACATCTTGGACTCGACGCCAAGTCCATGGATCGCTGCAAAAACTTTTTCGCGCTGGGCATGTGCTATTGGCTCTACAACCGCTCGATGGACCCGACCGTCCGCTGGATCGAAGGCAAATTCAAGAACAAGCCGCTCCTGGTCGAAGCCAACAAGCTGGCGATGAAAGCGGGCTACTCGTATTGCGAAGCCACGGAAGCCTTTCAGATCAGCTACGAGATTCCACCGGCCAAGCTTTCCCCTGGCTTTTACCGCAATCTCAGCGGAAATCAGGCGCTCGCGCTGGGATTCGTCACCGCCTCGCAAAAATCCGGGCTGCGGCTGTTCCAGGGAAGCTACCCGATCACGCCAGCATCGGATATTCTCCACGAGCTCTCGCAATACAAAGATTTCGGCGTGATGACCTTCCAGGCGGAAGATGAAATCGCGGCGATCACCAGCGCCATCGGCGCGTCGTACGCGGGTGCGCTGGCCATCACGACAACTTCCGGCCCGGGAATGGCTCTCAAGACGGAGGCTCTCGGCCTGGCCGTGGCCATCGAGCTTCCGCTGGTCATCTGCGATATTCAGCGCGGCGGCCCTTCTACTGGACTCCCGACAAAAACCGAGCAGGCTGATCTCCTGCAAGCGCTGTTCGGCCGCAACTCCGAAGCGCCCATCCCGGTGATCGCTCCGGCAACGCCAAGCGATTGTTTCTGGGCCGCGCTCGAAGCTAGCCGCATCGCCGTCAAGTACATGGTCCCGGTAATTATCCTTTCGGACGGGTATCTGGCGAACGGCGCGGAGCCGTGGCGCATTCCCGATGCCGCCAGCATTCCGGAGATTCGCGTTCACTTTGCGAAAGAAGCCAACTCGCCCAACGGTTACCTGCCGTACAAACGCGACCCGCAAACATTGGCGCGGCCCTGGGCCGTACCTGGAACTCCGGGGCTGGAACACCGCGTCGGCGGCCTCGAAAAGCAGGACGTGACAGGCAACATTAATTACGAGCCGCTTAACCACGAAAACATGGTGCGCATCCGCGCGGCAAAAGTTGCCGCCATCGTGCAGGACATTCCGGACGTGGTTCCCGCAGGCGACAACGAGGGCGACCTGTTAATCGTCGCGTGGGGTTCGACGCACGGCGCCATCACTGCGGCGATGAATGCGCAACGCGCCGAGGGCCGAAAAATCGGTCATGTGCACCTGCGTCATCTCAACCCGCTGCCCGCGAATCTCGGCGAAGTCCTCAAGCGCTACAAGAAAATTCTGGTGCCCGAACTCAACATGGGGCAATTGCTTTGGGTCCTGCGCGCCAAGTTCCTGGTGGACGCTATCGGCCTCAACAAAATCCAAGGCCGGCCGTTCAAGCAAGCCGAACTGGAACAGAAGATTGAAGAGGTTTTGGGCGTTTAGTGGCACAGGTTTCCACCTGTGCGGCCATCGGCACGAAACAAAAGCAAGAGCACAGAATGAATTCTGTGCCACCAAATAGAGGATTTAGGAGCGCTTGAATATGGGAACCGCAACGCTGCCACCGATAACGCCGCTGACGAAAAAAGACTTCCAGACGGATCAGGAAGTCCGCTGGTGCCCCGGCTGCGGCGACTACGCCATTCTTTCCGCCGTCCAATCCATTTTCCCCGAGCTCGGAATCAAGCGCGAAAATTTCGTGGTCGTGTCGGGTATCGGCTGCTCCAGCCGGTTCCCCTACTACATGAACACGTTTGGGTTCCATACGATTCATGGGCGCGCGCCCGCCGTTGCTACCGGCATCAAGGCGATTCGGCCCGATCTCGAAGTGTGGGTTGTAACCGGCGACGGAGACGCTCTCTCGATCGGCGGAAATCACACCATTCACATGCTGCGCCGCAATGTGGGGCTCAAAGTTCTCCTGTTTAACAACCGCATCTACGGCCTCACCAAGGGGCAGTATTCCCCGACCTCGGAGTTCAACAAGAAGACGAAGTCGAGCCCCTTTGGCTCCGTGGACCGGCCATTCAATCCCGTTTCACTGGCCATCGGCGCGGAGGCCACCTTCGTGGCGCGCTCCGTGGATGTCTTTCAGCAGCACCTGAAAGAAACGCTGAAACATGCTGCCGTGCACAAAGGCTCCGCGTTCGTCGAGATTCTCCAGAATTGCAACATCTTTAACGACGGGGCGTGGGACGCCCTCACGGAGCGTGAGGCACGCAGCGAGCATATTCTCCAACTGGAAGACGGCAAGCCCCTTATCTTCGGCAAGAACCGCGACAAGGGCATCAGGCGCAAAAATGACGGGGACATTGAAGTCGTCCAGCTCGGCAACGGCGTCACCGAAGCTGACCTCGTCGTCCACAACGCTCGTAACCCACGAGCGTCTTACGCCTTCTTGCTCTCGCACATGGAACATCGCCAAGGCTTCCCCACGCCCATCGGAGTCTTTCGCGCCTGGGATGATCTCCCGCGCTACGAAGACGTCATGAACCAACAGATCAAGGATGTCATCGCCAAGCGGGGCACCGGCGATCTCACGAAACTTCTGCGCACCGGCGATACCTGGGAAGTACGCTAGTCCTCCACAAGACTAAACCTTCGCGCCTCCTCGTCCCTCTGAATCCATTCGACTCTCGGCTATATGGAGCGACCCAGCCGAGAGGCAAAGCACTTCACAACTTGAACAAGAAAAGTAAAAGCCGGGTGAGGAACAAATCCACAACGAGGACGATTAACGAAGACACAACGAATGCGGCAATCGTAGCGCGGCCGACGCCCGCTGTCCCGCCTTTGACACGCAAACCTTGATAGCAACCCACGGTCGCGATGATGAATCCAAAAACAATCGGCTTCGAGAAGCCTATACAGAGGTCGCCGAAAACCAGCGCTTTGATGGCGCGCGTCCAGAACTGCTCCGCACCAAGATGAAGCGTGACACTTGCGACCAGGAAGCCGCCGAGGAGTCCCGCAAGATCTCCCACCGCCACGAGCAACGGTAACATTAGAACCGTCGCAAGCACGCGCGGCGTCATCAGCTTGCGGACGGGGTCAATCCCGAACCCCCGCATCGCGTCCACCTGTTCGCTGACGACCATTGAACCCAACTCGGAAGCCATCCCGGTGGCGTTGCGGCCCGCGATCAGAAGCGCTGTGAAAACCGGACCGAGCTCGCGGAGCAAGGCAATCGAGACGGCGTCACCTGTCAAAACTGTCTCGCCGAAACGACTAAACTGTGACGCGGCATTTAAGACGATTACCCCGCCGACGCAAAGGAGCGCAACGAGGACAATCAACACCGAACCCACTCCAATCAGATCCATTTGTTCCACCAAGTCGTCGAAGTAATGCGTGGTGGCAAAGATGCTCCGGACCGACTGGATGGCGAGCAGCGAATAGTCCTGGACGGAGAAAGTCCACTTCTTCAATGTGTCCCCGATGGCTGAGGGAACCGAAGTTGAGTTCACAGTTACACCCCCCGTCACAATGGTTGGCGCCACTGTGTTCCGAAACTTATAACGACCGCCAGAGAAGAGAAGATACACTAAGACAAGTCAACTGCCCTCCGGCAAACTGCGCGGAACGAACTCCGAGCTGGAGGGCTCGCATTTTTGAGATAACTGCTGCGACTAGAATTCTTTATCAGGTGAACCGCCGGGGTGCCCTTGCTTTGTGGCTTGGGTTGCCGGGTGTATACTTCGCCCATTCTCGCCAACGTGGAACACTTCTAAATGTCGGATTCGGCCGCCCCTCAGGGTCAGAAGTCGGAACCTCCCGCGAACGAGCCCCGTCTGGAGTCGTGGGGCGAGATAGCAGCCTATTTGCGCCGGGACATCCGCACGGTGCAACGTTGGGAGCGACACTCCGGGCTCCCCGTCAGACGTCTGCAAGTCGGAAAGCTCGCCACGGTCTATGCGTATCGCTCGGAGTTGGATAAGTGGTTTCTCGAGCGCCAGCCCAAGGCTGAAAACGATGAACCACCGTTAGACGCATCTCCCCCTGTGTCCGGCAACGGAGAAGAGCCCGTTGAAAAGAAAGTCCCTGGGTCGCGTGACCTGAAGAGGGGACTTCTTGCCGCATTGATTTTGGTGGCCGCCGGCAGCGGCATTTATTTCCTGATAGCCAAGCGGTCGCATTCGTCCGGCCCCGCTCTGGAAAAGACCCGCCTGTTTGTCCGCCCGTTCGCAAATCACAGTGGCGATTCCAATCAGGACGCTTTCACCCAAGGGCTTACCGACGAAATCAACACCCAACTCGGAAAGATTGCTCCGCAGCACCTCGGCGTCATTGCTCCAACATCTTCAAATATCCTGGCCGCGAAATCCATCGACGAACTGCGCCGTGATCTGCACGTACAGTATGTTCTCGAAGGCAGCGTCCGACGTGGGTTGAATCAAGTCCGGATTGATGTCCAGTTGATCTCCGCGAGCGACCAAACTCCGGTCTGGACCGATGCCTTTACCAACGACCTCAGCGATATCCTCCGCACCCAAGATGAAGTAGCCGCCGCCGTCGCCAAGAGGATTCTCGTCACATTCCCGGAAGCCGAATTCGAAGCCGCTAAGGCGGCCTCACAAGTCAGCCCCAAACAGGTAAATCCCGAAGCTTTCGACGCCTATCTCCGAGGCCGCTTCTACTGGACGAATCGCGGCGACCTCCACAAAAGCATCGAAGCGTATCAGCAGGCGATCGAAAAAGATCCAAACTACGCTCTGGCCTACGCGGGCCTCGCCAGTGCGTACGCCTTGCTTGGTCAGGTCCCCTACGACGATATGTCACCGTTTGAAGCCAAGCCAAAAGCGCGGGAAGCCGCTGAACATGCGCTTCGGCTCGACCCAAAGCTTGGAGAGGCCCATTCGGTTCTGGCCAATGTCTCGTTCAGTTATGACTGGGATTTTGAAGCTGCTGAACGCGAGTTTCAGAGTGCTTTCGCTCTTGGCCCCAGTGATCCCACAGGTCATCTATGGTTTGGCCACTATTGCGTGCTGCGGAACCGCCTACCGCAGGCGCTGGCGGAGAATTCGCGGACGCTTGACCTCGATCCGGTCTCGCCACTGTTCAATACCGTTCGTGCTGAGATCTATTACAACTCGCGTCAATACGACGCAGCTATCGCCCAGGCACAGCGCACCATTGATCAGTATCCGACCTATTGGCTTGCTTATATTTGGCTCGGCTCCGCTTATCGCGAAAAGAAGATGTACACGGAGGCGCTCCAGGCATTTTCCGAGGCGCGCAAGCTTTCTGGGGATCACCCCGTCATGATCGCTTTGTCCGGTCATGCACTCGCCCTGTCGGGCGACGCTGCGGGGGCGCGCAAAGCCCTCGCTGATCTCCAGCGGCTTGCGCGCTCGCGCTACATTTCCTCCCTTTACATCGCGGCCGTCTATACCGGATTGGGGGAAAAGCGCGCCGCGCTTGACTCGCTGGATCGCGCGTATAAGGAGCACAACGACCGCCTGGTGTACCTGGGTGTGGATCCGATTGCGGACCCCCTCCGCTCAGACCCCCGATTTCGTGCCCTAATGAATCGTCTTCACCTTCTGTAAATCAAGCCACTCTTAAAGCTCTCTTCCCTCGCTACTGGGGGATTGTCCTCAAATAGCCACAATTCCTACCGCTAAAGCACTGTCTTTACTCCAAAACTGTCTTCCTTAGTACGACATACAACGGCATCCGACGCCTTCCCTCTCGAATCGCTGCTTGTCGCTTGAAGGCCGCCCTGGGGTACCTGTAGCGTCCGCTTATGGGGCCAAACTTCGAAATTCGTTGCGCGCTAACCGGCGAGTGAATGGAGGTTGAACGTGCTGATTTCTTTACTTGGTGTAACGCTGCGGGGCCTGCTGTTCACCGTTACCGGCTCGTGTTTCGCTGCGGAGTTTTCCGGCTATTGGCTCCATCGCCTGATGCACAGCGATCGTTTCCCGGTGCTGAGCCGTGGACATCTCATCCATCACTTTCTCGTATACGGCCCAAATCAAGCGCTGCGCACCGAGGAGTATCGGGATGCTACACGGGATCGCGTTTCGCTGGGCAACATCGGTCTCGAATGGCTGATTCCTTCGGCGATGATTTTATCTTTTTGCATCGGGGTCATGATGTGGATTCACGTGCCGCGCGTTTACCAGATTATCGCTCTTTGCATTCTGGTGCTCTGGCCCATTTTTATGTTTAGTTATTTGCACGACCGCATGCATCTGCGGAGTTTCTGGATGACGCGCGCACCCTTGCTGAAATCGTGGTTTGTAAGGGCACGGCGCCTGCACGATATCCATCATCGTTCGCTGAACGATCAGGGCCGTTTGGATCGAAATTTCGGGATCGGCTTCTTTTTCTTCGACCGTCTTTTCCGCACCATCTCGAGACGCCACCGTCCCTTCAATTGCAAAGGGTACCGAATGGCCCAGCTTCGTTACAATCTGAATCGAGATTACAACGAAGATTCGACATGCTTCCCTTCGGGCTTTCGCGGCCGCGATGTTCCCTTGACCTATGAAACTGCCCCGGATCCGGAGGTCCAGGGTGTCATCGTTAATCGAAACGCCGGCGATCGGACTAAACTTCTTCGCACCGGCGGTGCCTGGGAAGTACGTTAGTTCTCAACCAGGTCAAAACTCTGAATTTTCCCACTCCCTTTATGAGATTGACATCAGAAGCTGCAGGGGGTAGGTTCGTGCGTAAAGGTAGAGTTGACATCGCAAATTCCAGTTGAGGGGTCCAGCGAGAACCCTTTTATCCCGTCCGCGATTCGAACGCGCATAAAAAGGAGCGAGCGATGAAGCGCATGCAATGGAAGTGGTTAGCGGCAGCGGCTTGCCTATGTTGGGCGGCAACAACGTCCGCACAAATGGGCATGGATCTTTTCAAAAGGCCCAATATCACAGACGTATTCAAGCCTGTGGTCGGCAGCGGCGGCGGGTATGAAACACAGCGAACAGATCAGCAGAACTCACCGAAGCGTGTTATGGAGATGACCATCGTAGGCAAGGAGATGGTGGACGGTAAGGATGGCTATTGGATGGAAATCGGCCACGTGGACGAAGGGTCCAGTACTATGGCGTACGCCAAGGTGCTGGTGACCAAGGAGGATTTCCAATTCCACAAGATTATTTTCCAGCAACCCGGAAAACCGGCCATGGAAATGCCGGCTCATTCAAGCGATAACGCAAGAAAACGCCGGGAAGATGAGCTTGAAAAGTGGCATCTCGTCGGTTCGGAGAGTGTCACTGTACCAGCGGGAACTTTTTCTTGCCAGCACTGGAAGAAAGACCAAGGCACTGAAGATGTTTGGATCAGCGACAAAGTTTCCGTCTTCGGCCTGATCAAATCGGTGAGTTCAAGCGAAACAATGGTACTGACAAGAGTCATCACCGACGCTAAAGACCATATTACTGGTCCCGTCCAGCAATTTGATCCGCAAGCCATGCGCCAGCTGATGATGGAGAAAATGCAACAGCAGAAACAGCAAAAACCTTGATGCCATTGCGTTGACCTTGGGGGCGTAGCATCATTTGAATTGCGGATCCGAATTGAAATCTTTGCGGCAGACAGCAGAAGTCCCTTTGCCTTGACGCCTATCAGCCCGCCAGTGGAAGTCGGTTAAGAGGTAGGAGTGTGATACCCGGCTCTTTTTTTTCGCTCCCTGCTCGTTTTGTCCAAAGTGAGATGCCCGCGAACTAAGAAGCGAGAAATGGAACGAGAACGACGCCAATCGACAAGAATTAAACCGACCCAACTAGTGTACGTCGAGCTGGGGGCGGATAATGGTGGTATGGTGCGTGACATTTCGGAGACTGGGATCGGATTTTGCGCCGTGCGCGCAGTGGCAGAGCTAGAAGAGATTACATTTGTCTTTAGACCGGAAAGAGAGCTTCGGCTGGAAGGAAATGCCGAACTGGCGTGGATGGATGTGGCCGGGAAGGTTGGCGGATTGCGATTTCGGAAAGTTTCCGATGAGTTCCGCAAGCAGCTCCTTAGTTGGCTGAGAAGAAATAGTGGCCCGGTAGAGTCGGTAACACAGCATGTGCCGGACGCGGTGACGCCAATGGAGAGGATGGAACAGCATCCGCACGAATCACTCAGGGAACTATCGGAGCCCGCAAAAGAAGGGCCATACAGATCTCCGAGGGTCAACGCGATGAGAATCGCGGCGGCAGCGCTCGCGAGTAAGAAGGAGCCTGCCCCGAGAAGACCGTGGAATACTCCTGTTCTCTCCTACGCGGGGAGTGAAATTATTTCACAGGAAGTGATGCCACAATTGCCAATACCTGCGATTGCCGAACAAGCCAGAGAAGGGGCATGGCGCGGCAATGCGAAAGTATTAGGCGTGGCAGGTGCAATAATTGTTGTGATGCTGCTGATGATCTTGTTCTTATTCCGGCAGCAAGCGGGAAATGGCCTGATCTGGCTGGGGAAAAAGATCGCGGGGGAGTCGCGCGCGCTGCCCGCCCAACAATCGAATGAAAAGGTACAGACGCCTAGCCCCATGGCAGACACCAGCACTGTGGATACTCCCAAACAGCAAGAAAATGGAGGGATGAAGGAAACGGTTTTAGCTCCTTTGTCAACGACTGCGCCAGGAGACATTGGGGCACCTACGCCAACCTCAGAGCCGGCTACAACAGGGAAAACTCCTTCTGGTACGCAGGCGACGGTAAAGAAACGGAATCGCGAGGCAGGATCACATCCTGAAGCCATCCAGCCAAAAGCCGTGACGGAAGATAAAGCGGAGGTGGTGCGGTTGCTCTGGGCAGAGGTAGCAAGAGGCGAAATTTCGGCGGAGGTTGCTCTTGCGGATATGTACGTGCGTGGAGATGGAGTGCCGAAGAACTGCGCGCAGGCACACGTATTGCTAAGCGCGGCGGCGAAGAAGGGAAATGTAATAGCTGTGAGAAAATTGATCGACTTGGATAGCGAAGGTGGAGGATGCAGTAATTCTATTCCGCAATAGTGCCAACCTTTCAGTGGGTCAAGAAAGCATGGAACCTAATGCTCATGCTGAACTCGTCTCCCGGGTTCATCCACTGGCTGAGAAACGTGTTAATCGGAGAAGTGAGTCCTAGTTTCTGATTACGCGATAAACATCACATTACATCTTCATCCATCTCGGCACTAGCAAGACATCCTCGCCCGTCAACCTGAGTTCCGACTGGATCGCCCAGCATTCCCAGTGGAAGAGTCAATCTGGAATCAAAATGCGAGAGTGTCCACAACGGGACAGCCACCTGTCTTCTGTGTGACTACTGTGGTACCTGTGCAGTGTTTTCCCGCACTCGAAGAGGCACCAGCGCAGTTCTCAAGAATGAGATCGCGGATGTTCTCGCGCTCAGAAGTAAGGAGATGAAAACATGCTTGGGTTAATCGCCGCAGTTCTGATCGTTCTTTGGTTGCTTGGATTTTTCGCATTTCATGTATCCACAGCTTTCATTCACGTTGCCCTAGTTGTGGGCTTGATATTACTCGTGCTGCATATCATGAGGCGCAGCACGGCAAGCGCGTAGAACACCGGCCCACACCAGGGCCGGTGCAGGCCGCAGCCAGTCAAAAAGAGCGGCGACGGTGAGGACCACTGGGGTCCGAGCCTGGCTATTTGTTTTGTTAAATAATTCCCTGGGAAGGATAGAAGTGGACCGAAGTCCCCTCAACTTACAACGATTCCTCCTGCCCTTGGGATCGCTCGCTCTCGGAGTATTACTAACGGCAGCATTTGTCCCGCGCCATGAAGCTGCTCAGCATTCGAGGCCAGACAACACCTCAATAAACAAAGATGGGATTGGCCCCACCGCGGACCAACAGAAGATGAATCTCTCGGACCGCGCGATCACGCAGAAAATCCGAAAAGCGATCCACCACGACAGGAGCCTCTCCACCAACGGACGTAACATCAAAATCTTCATGCAAAACGGCAAAGTTACACTCCGGGGGCCAGTGCGGTCTGAAGAGGAAAAGGGCAATTTGGAAGCCAAAGCTGCAAGCGCGGCCGGACAAAAGAACGTGACCAATCAACTCGAAGTCGCACCATCGAAATAACCTCG
>Ga0307469_10000492_pt1 | contig 14500 bp, 10 predicted proteins | sample atmos_gasesAM2C__FD_203084 | JGI IMG/M metagenome (GOLD analysis project Ga0307469, IMG submission 203084) | Hardwood forest soil microbial communities from Morgan-Monroe State Forest, Indiana, United States - atmos_gasesAM2C_515 | ecosystem: Environmental > Terrestrial > Soil > Temperate...
GCCCGAGCGGTTTTCCGTGCCCAAAATCGCGGAACGCCGGGCATTCAAATCACCGAACACCGGCGCCATGTATTCCTCGGGCACCACCACTTCCACCTTCATGATGGGCTCGAGGAGGACGGGTGAAGCTTTCGCGCAAGCCGCCTTGAAGGCCATGGAGCCGGCGATTTTGAAAGCCATTTCCGAACTGTCTACGTCATGGGCGCTGCCATCGACAAGAACCGCGGCGACGTCCACCATCGTAAAACCCGCCAAAATACCGTTATCGAGGGCTTCGCGGATGCCCGCTTCGATCGGGGCAATGAATTCGCGCGGAACCGATCCGCCGACGATCTTGTCGATAAAGAGGAAGCGATGTTCCTTGTCGAATTTCCATTTTCCTGCCGGCCCGCCCACGACCTGCTTGGCCAGCTCATCCAACTCGTCGACGGACATCTCTTTCATATTTTCGCGGCTGGAGCTCGGGATCGGATGCAATTCAATCACGCAGTGACCGTACTGGCCGCGTCCGCCGGTCTGCTTGATGTATTTTCCTTCGGCTTCGGCTTTCTTGCGGATCGTCTCGCGGTAGGCGACTTGCGGCCGGCCCACGTTGGCCTGCACGTTGTATTCGCGCAGCATGCGGTCGACAATAATTTCGAGGTGCAGTTCGCCCATCCCGGAGATCAGCGTCTGCCCGGTGTCCGGCTCGGTGGAAACACGGAAGGTTGGATCTTCCTGCGCGAGCCTTTGCATCGCTATGCCCAGCTTGTCCTGATCGGCCTTAGTCTTCGGCTCGATGGCCACGGAAATAACCGGAGCAGGAAAATCAATCGATTCCAGAATGACCTGCTTGTTTTCGTCACAGAGCGTGTCGCCGGTATTCACGCTCTTCAGCCCCACGCACGCGCAGATGTCGCCCGCATATACTTCTTCAATCTCTTCGCGTTTATTCGCGTGCATCTGCAACAAGCGGCTGATGCGCTCGCGCGTACGCTTCCCGGGGTTGTAGACATAGCTGCCGGACTTGAGCACGCCGGAGTAAACACGGATGTAGGTTACGTGGCCGACGAATGGATCGGACATTATCTTGAACGCCAGAGCGGAAAACGGGGCGTCGTCCGAAGCACGGCGCAGGACCACTTCATCATTTTCGGGGTTCACGCCTTCCAGCGGCGGCACATCCACCGGAGACGGCAAATAATCCACGACCGCATCGAGCAGGGGCTGAATACCCTTGTTTTTGAACGCGGAGCCCGCGAGCACCGGCACGATCTTCAGCGAAAGAGTCGATTTACGGACCGACTTGCGCATCTCTTCGACCGAAAGGGTTCCCTCGGTCAAATACTTGTCGATGACTTCGTCATCATGTTCGGCGATGTAGTCGACCATCTTGCCGCGATGCTCGTCGTAAAACGCCTTATCAATCGCGGAGCCTTTCAGGGCCGCCGCCACATCCGGCCGCGAATCCACGAAGGCTTTGTCCCACAGTTTCTCGACTTCAAAAATCTCGAATTTCGCGCCCAGGGTTTCCTCGAGCCACACAACCACCTTTTGCTCGATAAAATCGATAACGCCAATGAAATTATCTTCGCGACCGAGAGGGAATTGCAGGGGAACGGGGTGGGCACCGAGGCGCTGGCGAATGGTACGGATACAATGGTCAAAATCCGCGCCAGTGCGATCCATCTTGTTTACAAAGCAGATGCGCGGCACGCGGTATTTGTCCGCCTGGCGCCAAACGGTTTCCGATTGCGGCTGAACGCCAGCAACGGAATCAAACACGCAGACAGCGCCATCGAGCACGCGCAGCGAGCGCTCTACTTCCACCGTAAAGTCCACGTGGCCCGGCGTATCAATGATGTTTACGCGGTACTTCTTGCCGAAGCGGTCCCAGGCAGCCGTGGTCGCGGCGCTGGTAATGGTGATGCCGCGCTCGCGCTCCTGCTCCATCCAGTCCATGGTGGCCGTGCCTTCATCCACCGAACCGATCTTGTAAGTCACACCCGTGTAGAACAGGATGCGCTCGGTCGACGTGGTCTTACCCGCGTCGATATGAGCCATGATCCCGATGTTGCGGGTATCGCTGAGTTTGAATGCCCTGCCCATGGTCGCTTGACCGGCCTTCTTTTCTCCCGCTCGAGTTGTGACTGTTTCCGCCAAGATAATTTCCTTACCAGCGATAGTGCGCGAAAGCCTTGTTCGCTTCCGCCATGCGGTGGACGTCTTCTTTTTTCTTGATGGCCCCGCCGCGCGCGTTCGCCGCGTCGATGAGTTCATCCGCCAGCCTGTCGACCATGGTCTTGCCGGAGCGTTCGCGCGAATACTGCAAGAGCCAGCGAATCGCCAGAGACTGCCGCCGGAAGGGATTCACTTCCACGGGAACCTGATAATTCGCGCCGCCGACGCGCCGCGTTTTCACTTCCAGTACCGGTTTCACGTTCTCGACGGCCTTCTTGAAAATCTTCAGCGCGTCGTCGTTAGTCTTTTTCGCCACCTGGTCCATGGCGCCGTAGAACACGCGCTGCGCGGTGGATTTCTTGCCTTCCCACATCATCGAGCAGATGAATTTCTCCACCAGGTCGCTGGCATACACCGGATCGGTCGCTTGTCTGCGCCGGAAAACGAGTCCTTTACGTGGCATTGCTTTCTATCGCTCCTTCACCCTGGCGTTACTTCGCTTGCGCGGCCTTGGGGCGCTTGGCGCCATACTTCGAACGACCCTGCTTGCGGTTTTCCACGCCCGCTGCGTCTAGCGTTCCGCGCACGATGTGATAGCGCACTCCCGGCAGATCTTTCACGCGACCGCCGCGGACCAGGACGATCGAGTGCTCCTGCAGGTTGTGGCCGATACCGGGAATATACGTCGTCACTTCCACGGAATTGGTCAGCCGCACGCGCGCCACTTTGCGTAACGCCGAGTTCGGCTTCTTGGGGGTCTGCGTGTACACGCGAATGCAGACGCCCCGCTTTTCCGGGCAGCCCATCAGCGCCGGAGACTTTGTCTTGACGATGACCTTCTCACGGCCCATTCGTACTAATTGCGAAAACGTCGGCACAGGCATTCCTCTTTTTCAAGTACGACCGCAAACCGGTCGACCACGCGCAAAAATTTTGTTCCCCCGAGCATGCAAACACCAGGCGTAAGGGACACGCGGCTCCCGCCAAGCGCGCACAAAAAGGCGCGAGAGCGCACCAAAGTGCTGAAAGGTCTACTGCGAATCCGGAGAAACAACCAGCAAGAAACTCCGCGCGCACTCCAAGAGGGAGAACTAGTCTCTTGGCTTCGATTCGGAGAGGCTTACTCGGCTTTGCGGGGCTGGCGCCCCATTCCGGCCGCTCTTCTGTCCCATTCCGCCGTGCTTTGTTCTGGGATGGAAGATATTCCCTTCAACCAGCCGACCCCCCACCAACCGGGGTCGTCCCCAGTCAGGTATATAGCTTGCCTGACAAAGGATGAAGTATAAGGAAAACTGCACCTGCTGTCAAATATCCTTAAATAAGTGCCGGTGGAAAACCTTGTGGAAAAGGCTTCGGTCCCTTTTCGCCCCGAACCGGCACTGTTGCATCGACTTTGCTGCTGGCCTGATCTCTTAGCTAGGTTCGCCATTCGCATCCAAGTACTTGATAATACGATAGTTAATTCTAGGTGGCTACTTGGCTGTCTTCATGGGCACGACCGTGTGCCTCGGAAGCGTTGCGTGGCCCCCTTGAACAACCTGGTAGCCGTCCCGGATTACGAGCTCGACCTTTGCCAGGTCGTCCAGATTCTCGTCTGGCCTGCCATTCACGACCAAGACGTCGGCCAGCTTGCCGGGCTGCAGCGTCCCCAGCCGATCATCCATATCCAGAATTTCCGAGTTGGTTTTCGTCGCCGCGATTAGCGCCTCGGGAACGCTCCACCCCGCACCCACGAAATTCTTCAGTTCCCGGATGTACGGCCCGGGCATGTAGCGATACCAATGCAGAATCAAATCCGTGCCGACGCCGCACTTGATCCCTGCTTTCTTCATGCGTTTCAGCATCTCGAGATTCGCCTCTTTCGAAAATGTGAATCGCCGGGAAGTCGATCCGAAGTATCCGCTCCATTCTTCAAAAATAATTTGATAAGGAATCAACGTCGGATCCGCCGCGACATTTTTCTTTGCCATAAGCTGAATGGTCTCTTCGCTGCGCGGCAGGGGATGCTCGATGGTGTCGGCGCCCGCCTCGACAGCGCGCTGGATGTAGAACGTCTCCGCGTCCACGGTGACTTTCAGGCCCAACTCGTGGGCTTCCTGAACTGCGGCTCTGACCTCATCGGCGGAAAAATGGCTGCCGAGCTTGATGACGTCGGCCCCCTTGTGAAATTGTTCGCGAACCGCTTGCCGCCAGTCATCGGGCCCCGAAGCGATGCGCGTCGCACCCATCATGCGGATAACTTCATCGGGAGTATTTTCTGTGGAGTGTCCGCCTTCTCCGGTGATGAAGGCTCCGGCGGGAAAAACGCGCGGCCCGGGGATCCGATTCTCGGAGACCCAGGCTTTCAGACGAAAGGTCACATCTCCTTGCGAGCCGACATCGCGCACACTGGTGATTCCGCTTTCCAGAAAATAGCGAAGCTTTTCCGTCGCGCGGAGTGTGGCGTCGGATTCATCAATCGCCGCGCCAAAGTCTGCCTCGCTTAAAGGGTAGGTCAGATGGGTGTGCAGATCGATTAAACCAGGAAGAACAGTTTTTCCGGTCACATCGATGACTTGCGCGTCTTTGGGCCACTCTGTCGAATCGGCCGGCAAAATCCTGGCGATCTTGTTTCGTTCGATGACCAGCGATCCTTCGTGGGCGGCCGCGCCCGTGCCGTCGAAAATTCTTCCCCCGCGCAGCACCAGCGTGCCTTCCGGGCCTCGCGGCCCGGGCTTGACCGGCACACGGCGCGGATCGTCGCTGACCGGTGTCGCGGGATCTAAGTACTTGCGCCGATCCTGGAACTTCTCCTGTCCCCATGTGCTGCTTGTGAATGAACAAACCGCCAGCATCGCAAGCGTCGGGGGAAACCATTTCATATTCATCGTCCAATTCCTCCAGCGAAGCGCTTCATACCACTGTTCTTCTTCTCCACGCCACCAAAATAAAACGGGCGGCTCGTATTCCCGAACCGCCCGTTGTTAGAAGTTCAATTCCTATGAGATGAAGGATTTATTCTTACTTGTCGTCCTTACCGAGATCCCCAAACGGCCATAGTTTGAACGCTTTCAGAAAACCATCCTGGTGCTGCTCCACCAGCATTTTTGCGGTGCGTGCCGCAGGCCAGGGCCAAGCGAACCGCTCCGGCCGGTCGGCAATCCAATAAGCCGTCAGGGCCATCAATGTGGCGTTCTGCGCGAGCACATCTGGCTGCACGGCTTCCAGTGCATCCGCGGCCGAGTGATGCGTGTACTTATAGTCCGGCGAATCCTGATCCATGTTGATCCCCGGCAGTCCGGCGATCGAAAACGGCAGCGTATCCGTGCCGTTCTCGACTTTGTCGGTCACCTTGATATCGCGAATGTTTGCGAGAGATTTCGCAAATGGCTCAAAGCTCGCAACAAGATCATCGCGTCCACCGAGTTGAAATTCCTTGACCGGTCCTGGCCCATTGTCGAGCACGACGTCGCCCAGATGATTGGCCATCTCCGTCTGATGTTGCTTTACGTACGCAATCGATCCGTCCAGTCCCTGCTCTTCACCCGTGAAGAGTACAAACCGAATCGTTCGCCGGGGCTTCATTCCCGAACGCACGATCGCTTCGGCAGCCCCCAAAACACTTGCGGAACCCGTCCCATTGTCCGTCGTCCCTTCGGAAAGATCCCACGAATCCAGATGCGCGCCTACCACGATCACCTGCTCGGGATTCTCACGCCCGCGAATTTCCCCCACGACGTTGGCACTCTCTACAGGGCCATTTGTAAAGGTATTCTGCACATTGAGGCGCACGCGCGGCGTAATGCCGCTCTCGACATACCTTTCGAGCTGGCCGTGGTCTTCGGCAGTCATCGACACGACGGGAACAGAAAAATCGGCGTCGAAGCCCAGTATTCCCGTGTGAGTCAAATTCATCCCGGAAGCTTTGGAACCTCCCTGACCTCCGATCACGGCAACCGCTCCCGCCTTCCCTGCCGCCTTGAGGAAATCGCCGAATCGCGCGAACAGAGAGCCAAAATCTTCCGTGGGTTTTCCTTTGGCCACCACCAGCACGATCTTTCCACTCAGTCGCGAGGCTTTCTTCGTTTCATCGGCGATGTTGAACAGATTCGCCGTCACCACATCGCCCTCCGCGCCTCCAGCAGGGGTCGAGCCGGTCCAGCCCATGGCATCCACATGTAAGGGCCGACGAAGAGGCGTCAACAATTCCGCTTGCGCCGGGCCGCGCGTCCACCCGCGCCACAATTGCCATTTTTCCGTGTGCACATTTTCGAGACCCATGCTCCGCATCTTCGCCAGGCCCCACTCAATCCCCTTTTGCGCCCCCGGTGTCCCCGTCACGCGAGCACCTACGGTGTCGCTAAGCTCCGTCAAGAATTGGAAGGCATGCGAGTTCATTTGCCCTTCACCGGCGATTTTCACGAGCGCAGGCTTCGTTCCGTCCTCTTCAGGGCCTTTCGGGGCAGGATTTACATCTGCGGATGCTGTCCAGGCCGTGAAGCCGCCGATAACCAGCAGCCCAAGTGCTCTTCGTGCAACAAACTTCAACATTTGCTTTTCTCCTTGCGCCCGTATTGCGGCGCAAAACTCTACCACGTTATTCTGACGCTCCGCCCGCAAAAGCGTTTCGCGGGGGAATCCGGGGCGCGGCCTCTTGCAAGCGCCGAAACTCTTCCGTTTCACTTTCTTTACCTGCGTGGGCGGAGCGCCTACACTGCCTGAGAGGCATCCGTGACTCCAGGTTTCCATCCCCTCTCGGCATTGTGCGCGATCGCATCGCTTTTTTCCTGTTTGGTGCTCGGTTGTTTCAGCCTTTGCGCACAAGAATCTCCGAAGAAACCTGCGGAGCAATCCATGGAAAAGGCCAAGCTTGCCGCAGAACCGGAAAACCCCGCGCAAATCGAGTTGCTCGAGACGCACATCCGCTTCGAGACGAATGGGGATAGCCGCAAAGAAGTTCACACCAGGGTGAAAATTAACAACGGGCTCGGTGCGCGCCAGTTCGCGCGCCTCAACTTCGGATACAACCGCGCGTTCGAATCGGTCGAGATCCCTCTCGTCCACATCACATATGCGAGCGGCGGGTCCGCCGACATTCTACCCAGCGCTATCTCCGACCAGCCGAATCCTGCGGTCGTGAACGTTCCGGCCTACCAGGACGTGCGCATCAAATCCGTCCGAATTCTGGGGCTCGCGCCCGGCGATCAGCTCGAATATCGCGTCGTTACGGCGGTCGCGAATCATCCACTCGCACCTGATTTTTGGCTGGAACATTCCTTCGTCCGCGCCGGCATCGTCACAAAGGAAATTTTCGAACTGGATCTACCGGTGTCATCAAAAGTTCAATTGAAAATCAATCCGGAAACTCCGGCAACTTCGCTTTTCGGAGATGTCGGGGGCATTGTCTTTGCCACCCGAAAGGGTTATCGATGGGAGCGGTCCAGTTCGACCGAAAAGAACGACACAAAGGAATCCAATCCGACCGAACCGGACATCGTCCTCACTACCTATGCGTCCTGGGAACAGCTCACAGCCAGCCACCTGGCAGTGTTTTTCGGGACGGCAATGGTGACGCCCCCCGAGATCGAAGCGAAGGCGGCAGCGCTCACGCAAGGTCTCGCCAGCCTGGAAGCCAAGAGCGCCGCGCTCTACGATTTCGTATCACAGAAGATCAAGACGGTGGATCTTCCGCTGGGCGCCACAGGATTTCGCACTCGCGACCCGGTTGAAATTCTTTCCTCGGGCTACGGGACTCCAGAAGATAAATTTGTGCTCTTTGCCGCGCTGGCAAGCAAGGTGGTGACGATCCCCCGTTGTGGCTTCGTTTCCTCGCGACCTAACGATGAGACGATGGCCTTCGCGCGGCCAACTGATTTCGATCAACTTGTCGCGCTGGTGGAGATCTCTCCATCGAACATTTGGTTGGATTTGAGCCTCGAAGTAGCTCCCTATGGCGTGATCCCTTCGCAGTTGCGCGGGAAACGCGCTCTCTTGATGATTCCAGGGGAAGGCGACCACTGGCGGAAAATCGGAATGGATCTGCCCTTCGCCGCCAGACAAAATGTGAAAATCGATGCATCGTTGGGATCAGACGGCAGCCTCACATCCAAAGTGCACTACGTTCTGCGCGGAGATAACGAACTTCTGCTCCGCATGGCGTTTCATCAGACTCCCAAGGAAAAATGGAAGAACGTCGCGCAACTCCTTGCGTTTTCGGATGGCTTTCGCGGAAACATCACAAATGTCGAGGCGTCGGACCCTTATGCCACAAAGGAGCCGTTCACCGTCGGCTACGAAATCTCGCAACCTAAGTTTGTCGATTGGACGAAAAAATCGGTCCGGATTCCGGCGTTGCTCCCGCAAATAGGGCTCCCGGAGCTGCCCGCGAAACCCGCCGCAGGCGCGGCGATACCTCCAATCGAACTCGGCACGCCGCTCGAAGTTGAGGCTCACGCGGTGCTGCATTTGCCGCCCGGAACAACAGCGCGCGCGCCCATTGGTGTTTCTGTCTCCAGAGACTACGCTACTTTCGCATCGCAGTATTCCGCGAGCGCCGGAACGCTAACAGCCACGCGACACGTTAATTTTCTGTTGAGAGAGCTGCCCGCCGAGCGTGCCGCCGATTACAACTCCTTTCGCCGCGCGGTGCAAAATGATGAAGCCCAGGATTTCACCCTCGAGCGCCCCGAGGGGGAGCCCGCAAAAACAAATTCGGCGGCACCCGATCATCCGGGGCCGCCGAAATCAAATCCGCCAAAGCCCTGAGCTTTACTTCACCTGCAAAATCTCTTTTTCCTTGGATGCGCTCAAGTCCTCGATCTTTTTTGTCTCCGCATGGGAAATTTTTTCCAGTTCGTCCAGTGAACGCTTCTTCTCGTCCTCGCTGATTTTCTTTTCCTTCTCAAGTTTTTCGATCGCTTCTTTCAGATCGCGGCGTACATTCCTCACTGCGGTGCGGTGATTCTCCAGCACTTTGTGGAGTTGCTTGACAAGCTCCTTGCGCCGCTCCTCGGTCGGCGAGGGAACTGGCACACGCACCACTTTCCCGTCGTTGGTGGGATTCAATCCCAGATCGGCGGTGCGAATTGCCTTGTCAATCAGCGGCACGACGCTCGGGTCCCACGGCGCAATCATGATCATGGTAGGGTCCGGCACGGTCAGAGTACCGAGCTGGTTCACAGGCATGGGAGTTCCGTGATAATCCACGCGCACGTGGTCGAGGAGCGAAGCGTTCGCGCGGCCGGTGCGAATCGTAGCCAGGTCCTTGCGAAAATCCTCGACGGCTTTCTCCATGCGCGTTTTCGCGGCCGCCATAGCGTCCTTGGTATTTCCGATTGTCGTCATATGCCCCTCAGCAAAATGACCGCTCTTGAATGATTTTGACCTTAGCCGACTGACCCCACTTATGAATGTCTACGCCGGCGACACCGTCGTGCCCACTCTTTCGCCCAGAACAACGCGCCGTATGTTTCCGTGCCGATTCATATTAAAGACAACTATAGGCATGCCGTTGTCCATGCACAGCGAAATCGCCGTGGAATCCATGACCTTGAGATTTTGATGGAGCACGTCCCGGTACGTAATTTGCGCAAAAAACTTCGCGCCCGTAACCTGCTCGGGATCGGCATCATAAATTCCGTCCACGCGCGTCGCTTTCAGGATTACGTCCGCCTTGATCTCCATGGCGCGAAGTGCGGCAGCAGTGTCGGTCGAAAAATACGGGTTCCCGGTGCCAGCTGCAAAAATAACCACGCGCCCCTTCTCGAGGTGACGCATGGCGCGCCGGCGGATGAAGGGCTCCGAAACCTGATGCATTTCGATGGCGCTTTGCACACGCGTAAAGATGCCTTCTTTTTCGAGTGCGTCCTGCAGAGCCAGCGCGTTGATTACCGTGGCCAGCATCCCCATGTAGTCGCCAGTGGCGCGATCGATCTCAAAACCTCTTTGCCGGGCGCCGCGGAAAATATTCCCGCCGCCGACCATGATGGCGATCTGCACGCCGAGCGCATGCACGTCTTTCAGCTCGCGCGCGATGGCCTGGATGCTCTCGCCGTGTATCCCGAATCCCTGAGGCCCTTGCAGCGATTCGCCGGAGAGTTTCAGCAGGATGCGCTGATAGGCCAGCTTCCTTTTCTTGGCGAGCTTGCCCGCCGCCTTTTTTGTCTTAGCCGCCATGTTTCTCTGGTCCCTGCTTTCTAAAATCTTCGGAATTGTAACAAACAATGGCGGGCCCCGCACAATGCCGGTGGCCTGGATACAAAAAAACGCCCTCGAACCGGGCCGAGGGCGTTTTCTCTGAATGTTTATGGTTGCAGGAGGCGTCACACCGCTACCGGCGTGCCGGCCGTTTCGGGCCCGGCACTCGCCGCGCCGCTAACTTCACCGACCTTGAAGCGCACGAAACGCCGGATGGAAATGTTCTCCCCGAGCTTGGCGATCGCCTGGCTGATCATCTCTCCGATGGTTACGCTCTCGTCCTTGATGTAGTGCTGCTCGTACAAGCAGTTCTCTTCGTAGAATTTTTCCATCTTGCCGTTCACGATCTTTTCAATGACCGGCTCCGGCTTGCCCGTGGCTCTCGCCTGAGCGCTGTAAATCTCGCGCTCTTTGTCGAGCATTTCCGAAGTCACTTCCTCGCGCCGCACGTAGCGCGGGTCGAGCGCGGCGATGTGCATGGCGATGTCGTGGCAGAGGCGCTGGAACGCTTCCGTCCGCGCGACGAAATCCGACTCGCAGTTGATCTCCACCAGCACGCCGATCTTTCCGCCGGCGTGGATGTAGCTCCCCACCAAGCCTTCGCTGGCTTCGCGCTGCGCTTTCTTCGCCGCGGCCGCCTGGCCCTTCTTGCGCAGGACGCTGATGGCTTTCTCGATGTCGCCACCGGCTTCCACCAGGGCCGCCCGGCAATCAGCGAAGCCTGCGTTGGTCCGCTCGCGCAGTTCCTTCACGAGCTGCGCTGGGATTTGAATTGCATCCGGTTTTGTGCTCATGCTCCGTCTCTTCCCGCTACTCTCTAGAAATTTGTTCGATGCCGGCCGGATAGCTTGGGCCATTACAAAAACGGCCCGCCCCCGTGCCGCCCGGGGCGGGCCTGTTGAAATCTCCCACCCACTCAGTTTGCTTAGCGCGTCTCTTCGTCCGGCGGCACAGTCGTTTCCGCCGGTTCGATTACCTGCTGCTCAGCGCCCTCTACGAAGTCGCCTTCCTGCTTCTCGTACTGTTCGTACGCGCTAGTGTCCACATACTCGACGCCTTCGACCAGAGCCTGGTCTTCGGCCGACTTCTGCTCGGCGACCTGTGATTGCTGGTACGCAGTGTGGCCCTCCAGCACCGCTTCCGAAATCTTCGATGTGAACAGGCGGATGGCGCGCAACGCGTCGTCATTTCCCGGGATGATCCAGTCCACCACGTCCGGGTCGCAATTGGTGTCCACGACGGAAACCACCGGGACACCCATGCGCCGAGCTTCTTTCACTGCGATCTCTTCCGCGTTCGAATCGACGACAAACATCGCGTCGGGCAACTGAGCCATGTTCTCGATGCCCTCGAGATTCTGATGGAGGTGTTTCATTTCGCGGTCCAGCCGCGCGCGTTCCTTCTTCGACAGTTCGTTCATCCGGCCGTCTTCGACCATGGCCTTCAGCAACTTCAGCCGCTTGATGGACTTCTGCAGCGTCGCCCAATTTGTCAGTGTTCCGCCCAGCCAGCGGTGGTTCACGAAGAACGCGCCGCAGCGCTTGGCCTCTTCGGCAATGGATTCCTGCGCCTGCCGCTTGGTGCCGACAAACAATACGGACTTGCCTTGCGCCGCGAGTTCGCCCACAAAGCGGCTTGCTTCGCGGAACATTTTGAGGGTTTTCTGCAGATCAATGATGTGGATGCCGTTGCGCTCCCCGAAAATGTACTCCTTCATCTTCGGGTTCCAGCGCCGCGTCTGGTGACCGAAATGAACTCCGGCCTCCAGCAGCTCTTTCATCGTAATTTCTACTGCCAAGTTTCCTCCTTGTAGGATAGCCGTTTGCGGCAGCGTATCCACCGCGGCAGGCTTTCCGTTGCGAACCGGGGCGCTGCTGTCGATGAACAAATGCTGCAGAACAGCCTTTTGCCGGCTCCTTGCCGGCCGTGATCTCGGCGAGTCAGCTTGCGCTCACTTGCCGGAGCTCTCGAGGGTCGGGACGCATCCCGCCCAATTCCTTAACGCTTCGTGAACTGGAAGCGCTTACGAGCGCCTTTCTGCCCGTACTTCTTGCGCTCTTTCATTCTCGAATCGCGCGTCAGAAATCCATTTGTCCGCAGTGATGGTCGCAGTTCCGGATTGAACCGCGAAATAGCGCGCGACAATCCCATGCGCACCGCGCCGGCCTGTCCGCCCACGCCGCCGCCATGGGCGGTCACCACAACGTCCACTTGCTCGGTCAAGTTCGTGAACTTGAGTGGCTCGATGGCGTCATGTTTCCAAGCGTGATTTGGGAAATACTGATCCACGGATCTCTTGTTCACGGTAAACTTGCCAGTCCCGGGTCGCAAAAACACACGAGCCACCGACTCTTTGCGGCGGCCCGTGCCAAGAAACCAGGACTGCTTGCCAACGATAGGCGTAGTAGTCGAGCTCAATGCTCCTCCTCAAAGTACCGGATCCCAGCGACACCGGGACCCTCTAAACTCCACGTCGTTTGGCTCCCTGCTAAGGCACCACTTAGAGTGTGAGCCCGACTCGCCGGCAATCACACTTTCAAGGAACAGCAACGTGCGGGAAAACTCTTTTTGGCGCGGCTAAACTCTGCGCCATCGCGCTGATTAGGCGCGAAAATCTGGTCCATGCTCCGCTAGACCGCCACCGCTTGCGGCTTTTGCCCCGCGTGCCGCGCCAAACCCGCGGCGTCACGGTACACACGCAATTTCTTCGCCCGCCGCGCACGCAGCTTGTTCTTCGGCAACATCCCCAGCACTGCCTCGCGGATGATCCATTCCGGCTTGGTCTCTCGGATGCGCTTCGCCGGCACTTCCTTCAGGCCGCCGGGGTACCCGCTGTGCGAGTAATACACCTTCTGTTCGACCTTGTTTCCGGTCATGCGAATTTTGTTCGCATTGATCACCACGACGTGATCTCCCGAATCCAGGTACGGCGTAAAACTCGGCTTGTCCTTGCCGATCAAAATGCGCGCGACCTTCGTCGCAAGCCGCCCCAGCACCTGGTTGGTCGCATCCACCACAAACCAATTCGCGCCCACCTTGAGGGCTTCGGCTTCTTCACCTTTGGCTACGTACGTCCTCATTGCACCCAGTCACACCTTTCCCTCTAGAGACAAACATTAATTTTAGGGCATGCTTCTCCGACTGTCAACGCACTTTATGTGCTGTGGGCGCGGCGGATTGCTTCCTAATTAGCCTTGAGCATCCGCGGTGGGCAGAAAGCGCGGCGCTTTCCTCACCTTAGTCGCTTGCTCGAATGCGTACGCGAGTTTGATCAGCACCGGCTCGCTCCACGCGCGGCCAAAAAACGAAATCCCCACCGGCAGACCGCTGATATAACCGGCGACCACGGTGATATCGGGATAGCCCGCCACCGCCGCCGGCTGAGATGTGCCTCCGCCAAACGAATCGCCATTGATATGATCAGTCAGCCAGGCCGGGCCGCTCGTCGGTCCCACAATCGCATCGAGCTTGAATTTGTCCATCACCAAGTCGATTCCCTCTTTGCGTGCCAGGCGGTGATTTTTCTCAATCGCGTCCACGTATTCCTTGGTGGTCAGCGGCCCCTTCTCCTGTGCCTGGAGGAAAAACTCCTGCCCGAAGAACGGCATCTCTTTGTCGCGATTCTTCTCGTTGAATTCGATGATGTCCTTCAGCGTCTTTACCGGCGCGTTCGAACCAAGCCTGGCGAGGTAGGCGTTTAAGTCGGCCTTCAATTCGAACATGAAGCACATGAATTCCGACTCCCTGACTTTCTCAAGTGAATCGAGGGCGACGGGGTCTACCAGCGTGGCGCCCTGCTTTTTCAGCACCTCGAGCGACGCCTCCATAACCTTGTCCACTTTGGGATTGAAACCAAACGATTTTCGCAACACGCCGATGCGCGCGCCTTTCAAACCATCGGGTTTCAAGAACGGTGTGTAGTCGGTTAAAAAATTCCCGCGGCTCGCCGCCGTTGCGGTGTCTTCCGGATCCACGCCCGTCAGCGCGCCGAGGATGGCTGCGGCGTCGCTCATGTTGCGGCACATAGGTCCCGCGCCATCCTGGGTATGAGAAATCGGAATGATGCCCGCGCGGCTCACCAGTCCAACTGTTGGTTTAATGCCCGCAAGCCCGTTTGCCGACGAGGGACACACAATGGAGCCATCCGTCTCCGTCCCAATGGCGC
>Ga0307469_10000493_pt1 | contig 14494 bp, 6 predicted proteins | sample atmos_gasesAM2C__FD_203084 | JGI IMG/M metagenome (GOLD analysis project Ga0307469, IMG submission 203084) | Hardwood forest soil microbial communities from Morgan-Monroe State Forest, Indiana, United States - atmos_gasesAM2C_515 | ecosystem: Environmental > Terrestrial > Soil > Temperate forest...
CCAGAGTTGTTCCCATGTCAATCTCGCAGTTTTCTTCCACCGAGGAGTAGCCTGCGATCGTTACACCAGCGTTCAGCCGGGAATGGGCGCCGATATAACAAGGTGCCTGGATCTTTACCGACGGGTGGACCTCGGCGGTTGGGTCCACCCAAATTCCATCGCCTGTTTGTGTGCCGGTGGGTCGGAGGTTGCAACGCCCCTTGAGCGCATCCTGGACCAATTGCCGGTAAGCGTGGGTTGAAGAAAGGCGAGTGACATATCCCGAAAAATCGTAACGGGAAGAACGCGTCGGTTCGCCCAAAGCCGGCGTGGCTTTGATCACGGCCCGGCGGTCAAGCAAGCTGACTCCCAACGGCCCATGGGGATCAAAAACCCGAGTGATTTGATGTCCGCCCTGATGGTGAAACTGAAGCAAGTCAGGCAAATCGATTTCAGCATACGAGCCCATGAAGATCACGAGGATCTGCTCGACACCATCCTTTGCCCATCCGACCATTCGCTGGATTCGATGGGAAACGGATACGTCGCGGTCGACCACTGACACCATGCCCACTCCCATTTCACGCACCCGGTCCACCCATCTCTCCACCACGGTCTTTCCGACAACCGGCCACGCTGAACACCACGCGCTGGTCTCTTGCCTAGCAGTCGAGTGCAGAGTTGCTCCTTGTGTAACGACCAGGGCTCCCAATTCCACGGACGCTTCCTTTCTTCTCTCAGCTGAGGGCTGTTTCCGACAGATGTTCAAATGGTGGTGCCGGTATTTCCGGGTTGGGTACCATCCCGGCTGCGGTCCTCGTTCCTAGTGCCGCTGCAACGTGAAACGCAGGGCTGTCCGGGGCGCCGTCAAGAGCATGGTCGGCGGGGCGAGCCTTGCGAATTTTGTCCTCTTTATCTCCCCTGCGCGCGCAATGCCTTCGTGAAACCAGGCATTCGCGAATTCTCTGTTTCGCCTTATGTAGTTGCGATTTGGAATTCCCAACTGAGCACTGCAACAATCGAGCAATTTCGCGGTGCCCGTAGCCGCTAATTTCGTGCAGCTCGAAGATCGTGCGATAACCCGAGGGCAGCGCATCGAGAGCTCGCGTCAGCGCAATCCGATCGAGTGAATTGCGAAGGCGATCATCCTGGCGCCCAAACTCGCGGCGAACAGCATCCTGGTCTGCTGGCCCTTCGAGAGTCGCCTTCGTATGTGCGTGACGTCGAAAGTGCATGAGCGCCGTATTCACGGCGACTCGGTGCAGCCATGTGGACAGCGCAGACTCACCTCGAAAGGTGGCCAATTTCCGGAATGCCTGGATGAAAGCCTCTTGCGTGAGATCGTCTGCGTCGGCGGGGTTGTTGGTCATCCTCAAGCAGACGGCATAGACGCGTCCCTTATGCACTTGGAAAAGCGCGGCGAAGGCGTCTCCGTCGCCCTGGAGCGCTCTTTGTACGAGCCTGGCTTCTGAATCGCAATCGCTGGACTCTACTTTTGGGTTCTGCTCTCGGCTCACGTCGATACTTCTCCGTAACCGTAAGGTACGTTCCGAAGGAGCAGAGGGAAATCAGGCTCGACCCGTATTCAGGTCGATGCTTTCATGTAACTCTCCTGTTCAAGAAATGGGCCCCGGCTCGATACAAGCGCGCGGGCGGCGGGCTACAGAATGTCCCCGATGGTGAGAAAAAGTTTTGCGGCTACCATCGCGGCAGGTGAACCTCAAAATGTCCTTTCCAGAAATCCATCCCTCCCGGGCGCGAATCGACCGTCAGCACTGATTGCCGGTTCGCGTCTCCCGCCGTCCCATGGAGTGCAGGGCGTTCCCGTTTCCGGAGGTTTTAGAACCTTCGTGTATATCGGTTTGGTCGGTTTACCTTGAGATTTTTCCTCTAACCCACCTAGAATCACGGAAATCCTAAAGACCGCCTACGTTGCTTGCCTTCGCTCCGCTCCAGCGAAGACAGCTTGCGTCGTCGACTTTGGTCCACCCAAAGCGAATAGAGGTTCGTTCCGATGAAGATTTTTGCGATGTTTTTGGCGCTGGGCTCCGTTATTCCCGCGCTGGCGCAAGTTTCAGTGACTGCCCCCGCCAACAATAGTCAGGTCGCCACCACGGTACAGTACGTCGCCACCGCCCGAACGTCATGTGCCAAGGGCATTTCGGCGATGGGCATCTACACGGCGCCGAATGTCCTTGCGTTTACCGTGAATGGCGCTTCCTTGAATACTGAATTGAGGCTAAATCCCGGCACTTATCAGACTGTCGTGCAGGAGTGGGACAACTGCGGGGGAGTGAGCAAAGCGAATGTGACGATTATTGTGAAGGGGAATGCGCCGGAAGTTCAGGTCATGGCTCCATCCAACAACGCGACCGTGGCAAATCAGGTTCAGTACGTGGCCACGGCCAGCACGCCTTGTCCGGCCGGCGTATCAGCAATGGGGATTTATACGGCGCCCGGGGTCCTGGCCCATGTTTCGCCCGGAGCGAGTCTGAACAAGATCTTGACCTTGAATGCAGGGACCTACAGCACGGTGGTGCAGGAATGGGACAACTGTGGAGGATCAGCGGCTACGCCGGTCAGCATTAAGGTCGCAGGGCCGCAATCGGGTGGTTCCGTCCAAGTCACTGCGCCGGCGAACAACTCGAACGTTGCTTCGAGCGTGCAATTCGTCGCGTCAGCCACCACTTCTTGCAAAGCTGGGGTCGCGGCAATGGGCATCTACCCAGCTCCTGGTGTTCTCGCCTACAAGGTCAACGGCAACCAGCTGAACACAGTGTTGACGCTCAATCCCGGTTCGTACCACACAGTAGTCCAGGAATGGGATAACTGCGGTGGAACTGCGGTTGCGCCGGTGGCAATCAATGTGGGCTCCGGAGCCCCGAACGGCAAAACAGGACAATTCGCGAACCTTCAGCAGATGTCAGGCTGGACTGGATATGCTTTGCTTCCCCCGGTGTACAACATCTGCCCTTATTGTGTTCCGGCCGGTCCGCAGACGACATGGTCGATGACGCAAGGCGTGGCATCCCCGTCAATGACCGGCCAAGCAGCCCGCATGGATATCGGGGGGCAGACCGTCTACTCCGACGTACTTTGGAACAATCATCTGGTGGGAGACTTTTCCTCGCGGGGCCTGCCAGACACGAATCACTCGATCATTCCTTCGGTTCACAACTTTACGTACGACGTTTACTTCTACGCGAAAGATCTCAGTGTTTCGCAGGCGCTCGAGTTCGATATCAACCAGTTTGTAAATGGCCAGTCGTACATCTGGGGGCATGAATGCCGGATCGGTGGCGGCAATGAGTGGGATATCTGGGACAATCCCGGCCAGAAATGGCATGCTACCGGGATTCCGTGCAATCCTGTCAGCAACTCCTGGAACCACCTGGTGATCCAGGCTCAAAGGACGTCCGACAACCATCTCCTTTTCAAGTCGATCACCCTTAACGGGAAGACCTCGACCTTGAACTACTATGAGAGTCCGACTCCTACCAACTGGTACGGAATTACCATCAACTACCAGCAGGACGGCAACTACAAGCAGCAGCCGTACTCGATCTGGCTGGACAACCTGACGTTTACCTATTGGTAATTCTGAGACCAAACTTCAACAGAAAAACGCTCCCATCCAAGGGCTCAAGCACCGGCTTGCCGGGCTGCTTTGCCCCCTGAAACCCGAAGATTTCGGCGTGATTTGGGGTGTTTGCCCTACATTCCTCCCATCAAACTAGGGCGTTTCTCCGATGACCCTCCGTAATCTACTGTATTAACGACTTATCCACTACAGTCCGGACAGCAGGCCCAACTTTTTCTTCAAGGACGTAGTTGATGAAGCGATTCCTGGCCTTTGTGCCTCTGCTGGTATGTCTCGTCGGTTGTGCCATGAACCCCGTAAACCCTGCCGCGCCGGATCTGGCCCCTGTCGCCCGGGCCGCAACCACCCAAACTTACGACATGCTGTCCTGGATGACCATGCGCTCTGACCTGAGCAGCACGCACCACATGGCGGGGACGGCGAATCCCCTATACACGCACAAGAGGTCTGATCGGTTCTATTGGACCAAGACTGCCGCAGGGTTCCCTTGGGATATCCAGTTGTTCGATAAGAACTACATCTACTTGTGGGTCACAGAGTTGGACTGGCAGAACCCGCGAACCTTTAAGATTTTTCACGGCGCGAAGGCTGGCAAGTTCAATTTGCCGCTAGTGCCTCGTTATGCGGTAGGCGGATATCCCGGATCGAGCGTGAAGATCAGTGACTCGTCATACCAGATACACAGCGATTGTGACAGGTACGTCACGAAGAACCTGGGCCACGTGATCAATGAAGTGTGGGGGCCTTACAAGGAATCGCTGGGCGGGCAGTTGCCGAACAACCTGCCGACCCTTGTGATCAGCTATCGCTACAGTTGCGACGCGAACTACTCGAATTGCGCCAACAAAGAGGAGTTTCACGTCGCGAAACCCTACGGGTTGGTGAAGTGGCAGCATCAGAGTCTGGGCGCCAATGGTACGTACAATCCGCCGGACAATGTGTCCTATTTCAACCGAATGATGGCGGGTCAGACCTCACCCGTCACGTCGTGTTTTTGACCTGTCGAGGAATATGACGTTGCAGCCCTCCCCTTTTGTACCGGCCTACGGGTATTCCTGTAGGCGCTTCTCTTGGTCCCATCCGGCAGCCATCCGCGTTCGGAAGTGAACAACGTTTTTAATCCCCTACTCATCCATCCAACGTCTCACATGAGACTCGGGGTGACGAAGGAATGCCCGTTTGTAGAGGTCGTGCCCAAACTTCCGGTTTGCTGGCGGGAAGTCGCCTTTGGTGCAGAACCTTCTCGAGGGTTGTCTTGAATGTGGCCGTCCTCCTCTGCATCTGCGCCTACGCGCAGGTCGATCCTCAGGGACCACCGGCCAGTAGCGCACCTCCCACCTCACGAACAGGCAGCGACCAGCCTCAGCAGGATACTAACGAAGCGCCGTCCGATACTTCGGTTCAAGGCGATCCTGGGCAGTTCGTTTTCAGAAAGCAAGTGGAAGAAGTGGTTTTACATGCGACGGTAGTGGATCAGCAAAACAACTTGATCTCTGATCTCGGGCGGAGTGGCTTCCAGGTTTACGAAGACGGAAAACTGCAACAGATCACCTCATTTCACCAGGAGCACGTACCTGTCGCATTGGGCATTCTTATCGACAATTCCGGGTCAATGCTTCCCAAGCGCCAGGCGGTAAATCAGGCAGCCTTGAACTTGATTCGCTCGAGCAATCCGCAGGACGAAACGTTCGTGGTGAATTTTGGCGAACAATACTACTTGGACCAGGATTTCACGAATGATGAGGCCAGACTAAAGGCTGCTCTGGAAAAGATTGAAACTCGGGGAAGCACCGCTCTCTACGACGCGGTGGTCGCATCCGCAGCACACATGAAACAGGAAACCGCTCTTCAGAAGCGAGTTCTGCTGGTGGTGACGGATGGCGCCGACAATGCGAGTCAGGAAACCCTGGAAGAAACCTTGCACCAATTGGAGCAAAAAGACAGCCCTGTGGTTTATGTGATCGCGCTTACGAATCCCGCAAAACGTGCCAATTCGGTGATTCAGTCTCTGCAAGTGCTGAGCCAAAAGACAGGAGGAACGGCATACTTCCCGACTGACATTCAGGAAGTCGACGCCATTACCCGCGAGATTGCTTCGGCAATTCGGAGTCAGTACGTAATCGGATACAAATCTTCCAATACGGCCGCCGGGCACGCGTTTCACGGTATCGAGGTACAGGCGTTCGATCCCGTTCGAAAGAAGTTGAGGGTACAGACCAGAACGGGATATTACAGCGATTCGGCAGGAGGCTCTTCGTAAGATCTGTTTCCTGGTCGCTTCCGACGCAAGACCTGCCAAGGCCGAAGGACTCGCAAGAACAAGTGAGGCCGGAGTTCTCAGCTTCCCTTAAGTCGCTCCGCGCCTCACCGATTCTTCAACAAGCTTTCAGTTGTCGTTCTCCCCGCCTAGCTTGCTCGCGGCATTGGTTTGTCTGTCTTTTGAAAGTCGGCTCGGGCTTCACCGGCAGAGGAGATATCTTGTGCGCCTGTGCGCTGCAGCACGTCCTTCGCTTTGGCGGTCCAGTCAGAGTTGTCGCTGTGTACCGACAGCAAGATTCCACCGTCTTTGATGCGGCCTTCGTATCGTTTGGCCTCGTATTCGGGAATCCCCAGCCCGATCAGGGCTCCAGTAATTCCACCGACTGCACCGCCAACGCCTACCCCGGCCAACGCCGCCATAATCGGGCCCGCAGCGATAAACGGCCCGATTCCCGGAATGGCGAGCGCTCCGATACCTGCCAGCCATCCCAAGGCGCCACCAATTACGGCGCCTGTTCCAGCGCCTGCCGACGCGCCCTCTGGCGCCTTGGTCCCCTTTTCGTGGGCAAAATCCTTGGTGCCCACATTTTCAGGAAACAGGACAGAAATATCGGTACTTCGAAACCCGGCCGCCCGCAGTGCATCGACCGCAGTCTCCACACTCGCGTAAGCCGGGTAAATGCCAAACACTGCTGTATTCTTGCCTGCCATTTCGACTCTCCTTTGAAACCGAAACGCTATAGGACAACCAATCTCGATTCCATCGAGTTTTCGCTGTAAATCCGGAATGAGTGCGGGACACTTTGCATACCTTGCAGCTCACGGGCAGAGACTCGAAACTCTCCGGCATGAGGGTCGCTAATCGAATTTTCGCGAGGATGGCCATTCGGGTGTGACGTTCGTTTCTTGGCGCATGAGGGCATCGCGGCCCGCACGCTCAAGTTTCTTGATGTGAGGGAGTTAGAGCCCAACAACGATTAACTCGATGACCTCCGGTACAGCAAATACTGTAGAGCGTCTGTCAGCGGTTCGTGGTAGACCTTTTTCGAGGCTCATCCCTCGATCCTGTATCGGATCTCTCCCTCTCAGTCTGAAGTCGGCGAGGCATTGTCGATCTGGGTGGGCACTGTTTACCGATCAAAGCTCGATTAGGCGATTCACAAATGAAGAGACCTTCGCAAGCCCTTGCCACGGCAACCGCAGAAGTGGACCCCAATCCAAAAAACAACAACGGCTCTTCACTGAGTGAAGGTACGAGTTTGGCCGTCATTCTTGCCGGCCTGCAGACCATGAGGGACGGAAATTTCTCCGTGCGTCTGCCGGGTTCGTGGACAGGTCTCGAAGGTAAGATCGCGGACACATTTAACGAAATTGTTGCCGCCAATGAGCAGATGGCGCAGGAACTAAAACGGGTGGGCAAAGCGGTTGGCAAGGAAGGCAAAACTCGAGAGCGTACTCGCTTTCATGAATCCAGAGGTGCCTGGGGACAGATTGAAGTTTCGGTGAACACACTCGTCGAAGATCTGCTCCGCCCTACTGCGGAAGTTACACGCGCCATCGCAGCGGTGGCGCAGGGAAACCTGACACAAACGGTGCGTCTCGACGTGGATGGGCGCCCACTGGAAGGCGAGTTCCTCCGTTCGGCGAATATCGTCAATACGATGATTCAGCAGCTCGGCATCTTCACTGCCGAAGTGACGCGCGTTGCTCGCGAAGTCGGTACCGATGGAAAGCTTGGTGGTCAGGCGCAGGTGCCGGGCGTAGCCGGCACATGGAAGGATTTAACAGACTCAGTCAACCTGATGGCGAATAACCTGACCGGCCAGGTGCGAAACATCGCCGAGGTCGCCACCGCCGTTGCCAGCGGGGATTTGTCGCGCAAGATCACGGTCGACGTTCGTGGCGAGATTCTCCAACTCAAGGAAGCCATCAACACGATGGTCGACCAACTACGATCGTTCGCTTCCGAGGTTACGCGCGTCGCTCGCGAAGTCGGCACGGACGGCAAACTGGGCGGCCAAGCTGTGGTTCCCGGTGTAGCCGGCACGTGGAAGGACCTCACGGACTCGGTGAACGCCATGGCCGGCAATCTCACGGCGCAAGTCCGCAACATTGCCGAGGTGACTACGGCCGTCGCTCGCGGCGACCTCTCCCGCAAAATCACCGTCGATGTGAAGGGTGAAATTCTCGAACTCAAGAACACCATCAACACGATGGTGGACCAGTTGAACGCGTTTGCCGGTGAAGTAACGCGGGTCGCGCGCGAAGTGGGAACGGAAGGAAAGCTCGGCGGACAGGCCCAGGTCCCAGGCGTCGCCGGTACGTGGAAAGATCTTACCGACAACGTGAACTTGATGGCCAGTAACCTCACGGGTCAGGTGCGCAATATCGCCGATGTGGCGACGGCTATCGCAAGCGGAGACCTTTCCAAGAAGATTACGGTCGACGTACGCGGCGAGATTCTCCAACTGAAAGAAACGCTGAACACCATGGTGGATCAGCTGAATCGGTTCGCCGGCGAAGTGACGCGCGTGGCTCGCGAAGTCGGTACGGAAGGCAGATTGGGCGGACAAGCCAACGTTCCTGGAGTGGCGGGAACCTGGAAGGATCTGACCGACTCGGTGAACTCCATGGCCGGAAACCTGACCGGTCAGGTTCGCAACATCGCGGAAGTCACGACCGCCGTTGCGCGCGGCGACTTGTCCCGCAAGATCACAGTTGACGTTAAAGGCGAGATTCTCGAACTCAAGAACACCATCAACACAATGGTGGACCAGTTGAATGGCTTCGCCGGCGAAGTGACGCGCGTGGCCCGCGAGGTGGGTACGGAAGGAAAGTTGGGCGGCCAGGCGCAGGTGCCCGGAGTCGCTGGCACATGGAAGGATCTGACCGACAACGTGAACCTGATGGCCAGCAACCTGACCGGCCAGGTTCGCAACATCGCAGAGGTCGCTACCGCGGTAGCTCGTGGCGACCTGTCCCGCAAAATCACGGTCGATGTGAAAGGAGAAATTCTCGAACTCAAGGACACCATTAATACGATGGTGGACCAATTGCGTTCTTTCGCGTCGGAAGTAACGCGCGTCGCCCGCGAGGTGGGCACCGACGGTCGCCTCGGTGGCCAGGCGCAGGTGCCCGGCGTTGCCGGTACCTGGAAGGATTTGACGGACTCCGTGAACTCCATGGCCAGCAATCTCACGGCGCAGGTCCGCAACATCGCAGAGGTCACCACGGCCGTGGCTCGTGGAGACTTGTCTCGCAAAATCACGGTCGATGTGAAAGGCGAAATTCTCGAACTCAAGAACACCATCAACACAATGGTGGATCAGTTGAACGCTTTCGCTGGCGAAGTGACGCGCGTGGCTCGCGAAGTCGGAACGGAAGGCAAACTGGGCGGCCAGGCCCAGGTGCCGGGCGTGGGTGGTACGTGGAAAGATCTCACTGACTCCGTCAACTCGATGGCGGGGAACCTGACAGCCCAGGTCCGCAATATCGCCGAAGTGACCACAGCCGTAGCTCGTGGCGACTTGTCGCGCAAGATCACGGTTGACGTGAAGGGTGAAATTCTTGAACTGAAGAACACCATCAACACGATGGTCGACCAGTTGAATGCCTTTGCTGGTGAAGTGACGCGCGTGGCGCGCGAAGTCGGCACCGAAGGGAAACTCGGAGGCCAGGCCGAAGTCCCCGGCGTCGCCGGCACATGGAAAGATCTGACCGACAACGTCAACTTCATGGCCAGCAACCTCACGGGCCAGGTCCGCAACATCGCCGAGGTGGCCACCGCCATTGCGACCGGCGATCTCTCCAAAAAGATCACGGTCGATGTTCGCGGCGAGATCCTGCAACTTAAAGAGACCCTCAACACGATGGTCGAGCAGCTGCGATCGTTTGCCGCTGAAGTGACCCGCGTTGCCCGCGAAGTCGGCACCGAAGGACGTCTGGGTGGACAGGCCAACGTTCCGGGCGTCGCCGGTACCTGGAAAGATCTTACGGATTCCGTGAACGCGATGGCTCGAAACCTTACGGCCCAGGTTCGTAACATCGCCGAAGTCACCACTGCAGTCGCGCGCGGGGATTTATCTCGCAAGATCACGGTCGACGTGAAGGGCGAGATTCTCGAACTCAAGAACACCATCAACACGATGGTTGACCAACTGAACGCATTTGCCGCCGAGGTGACCCGCGTGGCACGCGAGGTCGGCACCGAAGGCAAACTGGGCGGTCAGGCGCAGGTTCCGGGCGTGGCCGGCACTTGGAAAGATCTCACCGACAACGTAAACGTCATGGCCGCCAACCTGACGGAACAGGTCCGCGGCATCGTCAAGGTCGTGACCGCAGTTGCCAATGGCGAACTCACCCAGAAGCTTACCGTCAACGCGAAGGGCGAGGTCGCGGCTCTGGCTGAGACGATCAACAACATGACCGGAACGCTGGCCACCTTCGCTGATCAGGTGACCACGGTTGCCCGTGAAGTCGGTGTAGAAGGCCGTCTCGGCGGGCAGGCCAACGTCCCCGGAGCCGCAGGTACGTGGAAGGATTTGACCGGCAACGTGAACTTGCTCGCTGACAATCTTACGAATCAGGTACGCGCGATTGCTGAGGTCGCCACCGCCGTTACGAAAGGCGACCTTACCCGTTCGATTCAGGTGGAAGCGCGCGGCGAGGTCGCTGAACTCAAAGACAACATCAACACCATGATCGACAATCTCCGCCTCACGACGGACCGCAACACGGAGCAGGACTGGCTGAAGACGAACCTGGCGCGCTTCACCGGCATGTTGCAAGGTCAACGCGATTTGACCACGGTCGGACGCAGGCTGCTCTCCGAGTTGGTGCCGCTGGTCAATGCACAGCAGGGCATGATCTATCAGATGGAGAGCGAAGAGAGCATGCTTCTGCTTGCCGCCTTCGCGGGCGACGGGGAAGACGGTCATTTGCGCCGGCTGAAAAGCGGAGAAGGTTTGGTTGGACAGTGCGCTGCCGAAAAACGCCGGATCGTGATCTCCGATTTGCCTCCGCAAACCACCCCCATCAGGTCCAGTCTGTTCGAGGCTGTACCCCGAAACGTGGTGGTGCTGCCCGTTCTCTTTGAGAACCACGTGAAGGCCGTGATCGAGCTGGCCTCCTTGAGTTTCTTCACGGCATCGCATCTCGCATTTTTGGAGCAACTGACCTCCAGTATCGGCATCGTGCTGAACAGCATCGAAGCCACGATGCAGACCGAAGGCCTGCTGAAGCAGTCGCAACAGCTGGCCGCTGAACTCCAAACCCAACAGAAAGAATTGCAGCAGACGAATGAGCAGCTCGCGCTGAAGGCACAACAGCTTGCCGAGCAGAACGTTGAGGTCGAACGCAAGAACCGCGAAATCGAGCAAGCGCGGCGAGCGCTGGAGGAAAAGGCCAAGGAGCTTGCGCTTACGTCCAAATACAAGTCCGAGTTCCTGGCCAACATGTCGCACGAGTTGCGAACGCCTTTGAACAGCATTCTGGTGCTCGGACAGCAACTTGCGGACAATCCGGACGGAAATCTTACGCCCAAACAGGTCGAGTTTTCCCGCACGATTCACGGAGCAGGCACGGACTTACTCAACCTCATCAGCGACATTCTCGATCTCTCCAAGATCGAGTCGGGCACCGTCTCGGTCGAAGCCGACGAGGTCTTCTTCGCCGGTATGCTGGATACAGTGGCCCGTCCGTTCCGTCACGAGGCGGAGAACCGTCATCTCTCGTTTGAGGTGGTCAGCGATCATCGTCTCGGACGCAGCCTGGTCACGGACTCAAAGCGTCTGCAGCAGGTTTTGAAGAACTTGTTGTCCAACGCGTTTAAATTCACGGAACAGGGTGGGGTGCGGTTATCCGTTTCTTTGGCCACGACCGGGTGGAGTGAGGATCATCCAGTGCTGGCCAAGGCGGCCTCGGTCGTTGCCTTCGAGGTCACCGACACGGGGATCGGCATTCCGACCGAAAAGCAGCGCATCATCTTCGAGGCGTTTCAGCAGGCGGATGCCGGAACCAGTCGAAAGTACGGCGGAACCGGCTTGGGTCTGGCCATCAGCCGCGAACTGGCCAGCTTGCTGGGCGGTGAAATTCAGCTCCGCAGTATGCTAGGCCAGGGCAGCACGTTCACGTTGTACCTGCCGCAGACCTACGCCGGACCATCGTCAGGGGTCCCGGTAAAGGACCGCAAAGCTCCGGTCGCTGGTTCACCGCTGCAGCTCTCAGCAGTAAATGTGTCAGAACAGCCGCTGGAATCTATTGCGGACGATCGAGCCGAGGTGCAGCCCGATGATGCCGTGCTGTTGATCGTTGAGGACGATCCTCACTATGCTCGGCTCTTGTGTGACCTTGCCCATGACAAGGGATTCAAGGTCCTGGCCGCGAATCATGGGATGGAGGCTTTGGCGCTAGCTCGCGAATATCATCCGAGCGCAGTTTCTCTGGATGTGTTTCTGCCCGACATGCTGGGCTGGACGGTTCTGAACCATTTGAAACAGGACCCCACGACCCGGCATATTCCGGTGCAGATGCTGACGTTGGACGAAGACCGGCAACAGGGCCTGGCGCGCGGCGCATTTTCGTTTATCACCAAGCCTACGACGCCGGAAGGCATCGCCATGGCGCTGGGGAAGATAAAGGAGTATTCCAGCCCGAGAAGAAAACGGCTGTTGATTGTGGAAGACAACCAAGCTGAACAGATGACCATTCAGACTCTGTTGGGGTATGACGATGTCGACATCTCCGTGGCTGCCACTGGGAAAGACGCTCTCGAAGCACTTGGCCAACAGAGCTACGATTGCATGGTTCTCGATCTGCGTCTGCCCGATATGTCGGGTTTCGAGATTCTGGAGTGCATCCGCGATACGGCGACACTCGCTGAGTTGCCGGTTGTTGTCTTCACCGGCAAGGAACTGTCTCCGGAAGAGGACGCGCGCCTGCACACTCTCGCTCGCAGCGTGGTCGTAAAAGGAGTGGAGTCGCCGGAGCGCTTGCTCGATGAGACGGCTCTCTTCTTGCACCGCATCATTGCGCATCTTCCTCCTGAAAAACAGAACATGCTTGATCGACTGCATCGCTCGGATGAAGCGCTGGTTGGACGAAAAGTCCTCATTGTCGACGACGATGTGCGCAATATCTTTGCGCTCAGCAGTGTCCTTGAGCGTCGCGGCATGACGGTTCTAAGCGCAGGCACGGGCAGGGAGGCGATTCAAACGTTAGAGTCCACGCCCGACATTGCGATCGTCCTTATGGACATCATGATGCCTGAGATGGACGGTTACGAAACCATGCAAGTCATCCGGGAGAACGCAGCGTTCCGAAGGCTGCCCATCGTTGCGCTAACCGCGAAGGCCATGAAGGGCGATCGCGAGAAATGCCTCGAAGCGGGAGCGTCGGAATATCTGGCCAAACCAGTGAACACCGATCAACTTCTCTCGGCCCTTCGTATGTGGCTCCACAGGTAAGATGGCGGGGTTATGGACATGCTCGATGGAGGCTCAATGAGCACGAAAGACAGGGTGAACATCCTGATGGTGGATGATCAACCCGCGAAGCTTCTGAGCTACGAAGCCATTCTCGGAGAACTGGACGAGAACCTGGTGAAGGCGACATCGGGAAGGGAAGCGCTCGAGTACCTGCTGAAAATGGATGTAGCGGTCGTGCTGATGGACGTCAGCATGCCAGAAATTGATGGCTTCGAACTGGCCAGTATGATTCGGCAGCACCCGAGATTTCACCGGACGGCGATCATCTTCGTTTCGGCGGTGCACCTGACCGATCTGGATCGACTCAAAGGATATGAACGGGGCGCGGTCGACTATATCTCGGTCCCGGTTATCCCCGAACTGCTGCGTGCCAAGGTAAGCGTTTTTGCTGAATTGCACCGGAAAGCGCAGCAACTTTGGAAATTGAACCGTGAACTCGAAGTACGCGTGGCCGACCGGACCCAGGAACTGGAGCACAAGGCCGAAGCCCTCGAATTGCTGAATGCGCAGCTCAACCGCAAGAATGAACAACTAGACGCCATCCTCCAAACTGCCCCGGACATCATTTTCAGCAGTCAGGGGGATGGTTTTCGAGACTACATGAGCGATCGCTTTTTTGAATTCACAGGATCCGAGCCCAACGTCGCCAACGGTCACGGATGGATGGACTATGTTCATCCCGAAGACCGGGAAGCCACCGACGGTCGCTGGAAACTTTGCATGAGTTCCGGGGAGCACTATGAAGCCGAGTATCGAATGCGCGGCAGACACGGAGAATATCGCTGGTTTCGGGCGCGTGCCATTCCGATTCGAGACCACGAAGGCACCATCGTTCGCTGGTATGGCACATGCTCAGATATCCAAGACAGTAAACTTCTGGAGCAATCGATTCGCGAAAATGCCGCAACCCTGGAGAAGGTCGTAGAGGAGCGTACGGAAGCCCTCCGTCAACTCTCGAGCCGGTTGATGCGCATGCAAGATGAAGAGCGCCGTCGCATTGCGCGCGAGCTGCACGACAGCCTCGGCCAGGACTTGGCTGCCGCCAAGATGACCGTGGATGGAATTATGAACCAGCATGCCCTGGATACGAAGGACCAGTCCGCACTGGAGGCCAGCAAGAGCATCGATCGAGCGCTTCAACAGGTGCGCACCATGTCCCATCTCTTGCATC
>Ga0307469_10000494_pt1 | contig 14484 bp, 14 predicted proteins | sample atmos_gasesAM2C__FD_203084 | JGI IMG/M metagenome (GOLD analysis project Ga0307469, IMG submission 203084) | Hardwood forest soil microbial communities from Morgan-Monroe State Forest, Indiana, United States - atmos_gasesAM2C_515 | ecosystem: Environmental > Terrestrial > Soil > Temperate...
GGGTCAGCGACGTGAAGGTGATGCTCATCCTCGAAGGCGAACCGGAACTCACCCTGTACGAGAGCGGCAAAATCCTCGTGAAGACGGACGACGAGAAGGCGGCGCGAGAAGCGATCGACCGGGTGTACGGAGCGATCGGGCCGGTTGCCCCGCTCGCGACGGCGTGACGCTCTCGTTATCGAACGCGGGAGTTCCGAGAATCTATATACCCCTCCCCGCAAATGATAGTCGCGGAGGAGGATCCGATCCGGTCGCGCACCGTGTTTGCCATCGCGGTCACCGGTTTGCTCCTCATCGCCGGGCTCGCGTTCTTGGGTTCCGTCACGTCGGGGACGCTCTACGTGTACGTCCGCGATGCCCCGGTCGAGTGGAGGCAGTTGAACGTCGTCTTCTCGGACATCCAGGTCCATCGGGCGGACGCCGGAAACGACAGCGGTTGGATCCACCTCCCTCTCGCTTCACCGAACATCGACTTCGTCGCCCTCGCGAACCTCACGCGGCTCCTCGCGCTGGACCGCGCTCCCGCCGGCAAGTACACGCAGCTCCGCCTCATCGTGAATTCGGTGGAGGGGGTCCTGAACGACGGCACCCCTGTGACGTTCGTCGTGCCGAGCGGCGAGCTGAAGACGACGACGCCGTTCGACGTGCCCGGGAGCGGGGCCGTGCGCGTGATCCTGGACTTCGATCTCGCCAGCTCGATTCACTCGGCCGGTGGAAAGTGGATCTTCCGCCCGGTCCTCGGCTCGATTCAGATCACTTGACTGCCCGCTCGATGGGCGATTCGGTCATCCGCGGAACGCGATTAGGACGAGGTCCACGACGAACAACAGGACGACCAGGAACTCGAGGATGAGGAGCCGGCGCGCCTCGAGTTCGGCCTCTGCGACCTCGTAGATCTCGCTGAGGTCCTTCATCTTCTCCTCGACGTTCCTTCGCCACGAATCGAGCTCGAACTTCTTCGCGCAGGCGCGGTAGACCTTGCCGAGGAACCAGTCGCCCCAGAGCTTCGAGATGTTGTCGACCTGGAACGACGCCTCGGCGAGGTCCATGCGGACCTCGGCCAGCTCTTTCACGGTCTCGTGGCCGCTGCGCAGGAACGAGCTGCGCGCGAACAGGTCCTCGAGATCATCGTACGCCTTGTCCACGACCTTGTCGAGGAACGCATCGTAGGTCCGCAATTCGAGCAGCTGAAGGTTCGCGAGTTCGAAGACGGTCAGCGTGTCTTCGTACGAGGCGCTCGGCTCGATGACGAGGGCCGCATCCCAATCGAGGACCACGAGGTCGTCCTGGTAGTACGAGAACCAGTTGCGCCAGGTGTCGTCGACCTCCTCGTCGCTGATCGCATCCGGCCGCGGGTCGTTGGCTAGGAGGGCGGTCACCTCGCGTCGCCATGCGGTCGTGACGACCCGTACCGGGGTCTCCGTGACGGACACGCAGTAGACCGTGTACGGCTCCGGGTCGACGTTGACCTCGTACGAATCATGGAGGAACGGGACCAGGTCCTCGATGATCCGATCCACGAGGCGTCGACAATAGACGTCGAGGCTCTCCTCCTTGCCCTCGGTCCGGATGCGCAGGCCGGCGAACGGCCGGAGCTCCCGGAGGACGCTCGCCTCGAACGGCGTCCGAACGACGACCGCGAGGGCACCGACGCCGTAGAGCTTCACCGCGATCGAGGCGACCAGCGATCCGAGGTTCGTCTCGAGCGTTCGTTGGTCCACGTGGACGAGGAGCGGCGCCGCGAACCGGGCGTATCTCGGCGTGGCCCGTTCGGACAGCATGCGTCCGGCGAGGAAGGGCATGTCGATCGTGCCTTGGATCTCGTCGAGGTCCACGGACGCTCCGAGGTCGAAGAGCCGGTAGAAGACGACCTCCCCCTTCATCGGGGCCGCGCAAGTTGGCGAGGGGACTTAAGGGCTCCGGTGGACCTCACTCGCCGTACCGCCGCGCCCGCATCTGGTACGACCGCAACGCCCGCAGGAAATCGATCTTGCGGAAGCCGGGCCAGTAGACGTCCACGAAATACAACTCGGAATAGGCGAGTTGCCAGAGGAGGAAATTCGAGATCCGCTCTTCGCCACTCGTGCGCAACACCAGGTCCGGGTCCGGCATGTCGGCGGTGTACAGGCGTTTCGAGAAGAATTTCTCGTCGATGTCGTGCGGGTCCACCTTCCCCGCCTGGGCGTCACGCACGACGTCCCGGATCGCCTGGAGGATCTCCTCGCGGCCACCGTAGGCGACGGCCAGGTTGAAGCGGTAGCTGTCGTACTCCTTCGTCCGCGCCTCCGCGTACTCGATCGCCTCGATGACCTCCGCGGGCAGGAGCTCGCGGTCCCCGAACACGTTGATCCGGATCTTGTGCCGGTGCACGCGGTCGTCGTCGCCGACCTTCCGGAAGTTCTCGGCGAAGAGATGCATCAGATGCTGGATCTCCTCGCTCGGTCGCCGCAGATTTTCGGTCGAGAACGCGAACACGGTGAGGATGCGGACCCCGACCTCGAGGCACCATTCGAGGACCTCCTCGAGTTTGTCCCGGCCCTTCACGTGGCCGTCGAGGACGTTGCCGAGGCCGATTTCCCGTGCGAAGCGGCGGTTCCCGTCCATGATGATGGCGACGTGATGGGGGATTGCGGCCTGCCGGACCTGGTGGAGGAGCCGACGCTCGTACGCCTGGTATGCGGCGTCACTGATGATCTTCGAAATGTCCGTCGGCATCGACGGATTGTCACGAGTGGGGCCGACCTATTTATCCATTCGCGGGGTCCTCCACCGGGAGGGCGCCGCGGTCCGGTCCGCCGCTCCCGCCGTCGTGAGATCGCTGCCGCGGACCCACCCGCAAACCTTTAAGTATCGTCCTCAATTGGTCCAACCAGTTCTTCATCCGACAGCGTGGTTTAGTGGCCTTATCGATGAAATTGAGTGAGTATCAGGACCTTTACCGAAGGCTTTCGACCGCGGAAGACATCGATTTTCTGGCCGAGAATTTCGGGCTGGACAAGGAGCTCCTCCTGGTCATCTACACCCAACGGGTCGTGCGCGAGACGACGAAAAAGTTCTATCGGGTGAAGGCGCAAGCGCGCCGCCTCGCGTTCATGTGGCAGAACGGCGACGCCCTCCTGGAGATCGCCCGCAAGTTCGAGTTCCCGCCGATCCTGACGGCCCTGATGGTCCTCGAGCAACGGAAGATCTCGCGGAAACAGTTCTGGAAGATGCTCAACGATCTGGATAGCGTGAAGGACCGCCGGCTGCGCCGCGAACTCGCCGACGTGAACCGCGCGGACATCGTCTACTCGACGGAAGGCAGCGCCCGCCAGTATGCCCGCGGACGATGGGGCGAGGCGAAGCTCCACACCTGGCTCGACGCCCGCAGCCTCCAGTACGAGACGGAGAAAGACATCCGAGCAAAGTACGACAAGACGCCGGACATCCTGCTCCACAAGCCGATCGAGATGAACGGCTCGCGGAAGTACTGGATCGAGTCGAAGGCCACGTTCGGGGATCCCTACGAGATCCGGCGTCACCTGCGGAAGCAGCTTCAGCCGTATAGCGACATGTTCGGCGATGGCGCCGTCGTCTACTGGTTCGGCCACGTCGACGACCAGAAGTACGAGCTGCCGGAGGGCGTCGACATCGTCAGCCCGACGTTCTTCGAGACCCCGCCCCTCCCGTTCCCGTACGTCCCGGTGGGGGAAGGTCGGTTCGTTGAACCCACGATGGAATCGGACGGCGTCCGGCTCGGGAATGAGCGAGCCGGAAACGTTTAAGTCCTCCCTGCCCTTGGTCACGAGAGTGGCCGAACAAGAAGAGGTCGTCCGAGTCCGCATGCCCCGTGGGAAAGACGGGGAGATCCTCGGGATCGCGGACCAGCTCCTCGGGGCCTCGCGGATCCGCGTGATGTGCCAGGACGGGAAGAGCCGCCTCGGTCGCATCCCGGGGAAGCTGAAGAAGCGCATGTGGATTCGCGAAGGCGACCTCCTCGTCGTCAAGGTCTGGCAGTTCCAGGACGAGAAGTGCGACATCAAACACCGGTACACGAAGACCGAGTCGACCTACATGAGCCGCCGCGGCCTGATCCCGAAATCGATCAATATCTTCTGACGACCCGCAAAGCTCTTAGTCGAGCGGAATGTTCGTTTTGCCGGCATGATTAACGACCGTCGTCTCCGCATCTTGGAGACCCAAGTCGACGCGCTCCGGACGAAGACGAAGGATTCCGAGACGCGCAAGACGTACGACGAGGTCTTCGACCACGCGGCCCTCCTGACGATCGCCGATCTGATCACGGACGGCGTCATCGCGACCTTGGACTATCCCGTGAGCACCGGCAAGGAGGCGAACGTGTTCCATGCGACCGGGCCGGACGGCCGGGCGAAAGCCGTGAAAATCTACCGCATCGCCAATGCGACGTTCCACAACATCGCCGTATACATCGACGGCGACCCCCGTTTCAAGAAGGTCAAACGGGCAACTCGGCCGACCCTCCTGGCCTGGGCCCAGAAGGAATACAAGAACCTGGTCCGGATGGAGGATGCGGGCGCCCGGGTTCCGGTCCCCGAGCGGGTCCACAACAACGTCCTCGTGATGGAATACATCGGCGACGAGACCCGCCCCGCGCCGACCCTGCGAGAGGTCACGCTAGACGATCCCGCCGCGGTCTACGCGGACGTCGTGGCGAACCTCAAGGCGATCCGGAAAGCCGAGCTCGTCCACGCGGACATGAGCGAGTACAACCTGCTCTGGTGGGGAGATCGCGTCGTCGTCATCGACGTTGGGCAGGCCGTGACCCTCGACCATCCACGCGCGTCGGAGTGGTTCAAGCGCGATGTCGGAAACATCGCGCGGTTCTTCCGGCGACTCCGGGTGAATGTGACCCCGGCCGCCCTCGAGCAGGCGATACTCGGAGGATAGATGCTCTACGCTCGGATCTCCGCGGAGCGGATCGGCGTCCTGATAGGACCGGAAGGCGTGACGAAGGAACGCTTGCAGAAAGCGACGGGAACGCAGATCTCGGTGGACTCGACGACCGGCGAGGTCACGATTGACGAGACGGCGGCGCAGGATCCGGTCCTCGCACTCAAGGCGAAGGATGTCGTCCAGGCGATGGCCCGCGGCTTCTCCGAGGATCGGGCGTTCCGTCTCTTGGACGAGGATGCGTATTTCGAGGTCATGGACATCAAGGACTTCGCGCACTCGAAGAACCGCGTCGCCCAGATTCGGGCTCGGCTCATCGGCACGCGAGGGAAGACGCGCCGGCTGATCGAGGAGCTCACCGGCGTCGAGGTCAGCGTGTGGGGCCACACGGTCGCCCTGATCGGCGGGACGTTCGAGATGGCCATCGCCCGCGAGGCCGTGTTCATGCTGCTCCGGGGAAGCGAGCACAAGACGGTGTACCGGTTCCTCGAGCGAAAGCGGGCGGACATCAAAGTGTACCAGATGGGGTTCTGAGGCGTCCGGTAACACGCCGCTGTCCCTCACACCAATCGTGCTCCGAAGATTTTATAGGAGCTTCGGACTACCACGATTGAGGATCCGGCTTGGCGAAGCATGTCTACCGTTTCGAGGAGGGGAACGCCTCCATGCGGGACCTCCTCGGCGGCAAAGGCGCCGGCCTCGCCGAGATGACCCGCCTCGGCCTCCCCGTCCCGCCCGGTTTCACGATCACCACGAAAGCCTGCAACGCATTCACGCGGACCGGCCGCTTCCCGCCCGGGATGTGGAAGCAGGTCGAGGAGGCCCTCGCCGCCGTCGAAGCGAAGGGCGGGCGCAAGTTCGGGGATCCCGAGAACCCGTTGCTCGTCTCGGTCCGTTCCGGCGCGAAACTCTCGATGCCCGGGATGATGGACACCGTCCTGAACCTTGGCCTCAACGATACGACGGTTGAAGCGCTCGCGGGCACGGCCAATGACCGGTTCGCCTGGGACGCATACCGCCGACTCATCGCGATGTTCGGCCGGATCGTCAAGGACGTCGACGGCCGGCTGTTCGAGACCGTCTTGGAGCATCACAAGGAGAAAGTCGCCGCCAAGAAAGACACGGACCTCGGCGCGCCGGAGCTCAAGACGATCGCCGCGGAATTCAAACAGCTCTACCGCCAGGAGGTCGGCGAAGACTTTCCGCAGGACCCGACGCATCAGCTGCGCGAATCCGTCGCGGCGGTTTTCCGATCGTGGAACGGCAAGAGGGCCGTCGACTATCGCACGTTCAACAAGATCCCGCACCACCTGGGCACCGCGGCGAACGTCCAGATGATGGTCTTCGGGAACATGGGGTCCGACTCCGGCACCGGGGTCGCGTTCACCCGGAATCAGGTGACCGGCGCGAAAGAGTTGTACGGGGAATACCTCCCGAACGCCCAGGGGGAAGACGTCGTCGCCGGCGTTCGCACCCCGTTGAAAATCGCGGAGCTTCGGCAGGGCGCACCCGAGCTCTACGCGAACCTGGCGGACATCGCGGACCGCCTCGAGAAGCACTTCCGGGAAGCCCAGGACATCGAGTTCACAGTCGAGCGGGGAACCTTGTGGATGCTCCAGACCCGGGCCGCCAAACCGCCCGCCCGGGCGACGGTCCGGATCGCCTTGGACATGGTCCGCGAGGGGCTCATCACGAAGGACGAGGCCCTCCTCCGCGTCGAGCCGGACCACGTGATCCATCTACTCCTCCCCCAGTTCGATGACAAGGCGAAGTCGGAGGCGAAGCGAGCCGGGCGGTTCCTCGCGAGAGGCCTCAATGCGTCTCCAGGTGCCGCGATGGGGACCGTCGTCTTCGATCCCGACGAGGCCGAGAAACTGGGTCGGGATGAGCGGAAGGCCGTGATCCTCGTTCGGGTGGAGACGTCGCCCGACGATGTGCACGGGGTCCTGCATTCCAAGGGAGTCCTGACGGCGCGGGGCGGCGCGACGAGCCACGCGGCGGTCGTCACCCGTGGTCTCGGAATCCCCTGTGTCGCCGGCTGTGAGGAAATCCAAGTCGATTACGATGCCGCGGAGTTCCGCGTCGGCGGCAAGGTGGTCCGGCGGGGCGACAGCCTGTCGATCGACGGGGGCACGGGAGAAGTCTTCGTGGGATCGATTCGAACGATTGAGCCGGACTTCGACCGCGAGCTTGACCTCCAGAATTTGTTGGCTTGGGCGGACGAGGTGCGGAGCCTCCAGGTGTGGGCGAACGCCGACTACCCGCGAGACGCCATGCGCGCTCGCAAGTTCGGCGCGCAAGGGATCGGGCTCGACCGCACCGAACACATGTTCATGGAGACGGATCGGCTCCCGGTCGTCCATGAGATGATCCTCGCTGCACCCGAGTACCGAAAGGTGAAGCGACAGCGCGAGACACTCGCCAAACAAATCGAGTCGGCAACGAACGACCGGCGTCGAGACCTCGAGGGCCAACTCGCCGAAATCGACTCCCGCCTGGAGGACCTCTCACGCCGGTACATCGGCTCGTTGGAGCACCTCGGTCGGATGCAGCGAGAGGATTTCGTCGGCATCCTGAGGGAGATGGCCGGCCTCCCGGTGATCATCCGCCTCATCGACCCCCCGCTCCACGAGTTCCTGCCGCGGTACGAGACGCTGCTCGTGCAGGTGACCAAACTGAGGATTGCGCGCGAAGATCCGGAGGCGTTCGTTCGGGCGGCGACCTCCGAAGAAGATCGGGCGCTCATCGCGGAGGTCCGCAAGGCCGGCTCCAATCTCACGACCGGGATCGACGCCGTTCTGCCCCGCAAAGAACGCCTCCTCGACGCGGTCAGAGGTTCCCGCGAAACGAACCCGATGCTGGGCCTTCGAGGCTGTCGCCTCGGGATCATGTTCCCGGAAATCACGGAGATGCAGGTCCGCGCCATCTTCGAGGCGGCGTGCCGGCTCAAGAAGGAAGGCGTCGACGTCCGCCCGGAGATCATGATCCCATTGGTTGGCCTTCCGGAGGAGCTACGGATCGAGCGAGAGGCGCTCGAGAAGGAAGCGAAGCGCGTCATGGACCGCGAGGGGATCTCGGTGGACTACAAGTTCGGCACGATGATCGAGATCCCGAGGGCCGCGCTCGTCGCGGACGAGATCGCCCGCCACGCCGAATTCTTCTCGTTCGGGACGAACGATCTCACCCAGACCACGATGGGATACAGTCGGGATGACGCAGAGCCAAAGTTCCTCTTGGACTACGTCGAACAGGGGATCCTCCCGAGCAACCCGTTCCAGACGATCGACCGCGCCGGCGTCGGCCAGCTCATGCGGATGTGCGTCCACAAGGGCCGGAAGGTACGACGGGATCTCGAGGTCGGTATCTGCGGCGAACATGGCGGCGACCCCGCGAGCATTGCGTTCTGTCACGAGATCGGGCTGAATTACGTGTCCTGCTCCCCGTTCCGAGTGCCGGTTGCGCGGCTCGCGGCGGCCCACGCGAAGTTGCGCAAGGGAACCTCCCGGGCCAGGGACGGCTAAGCGAGGACGCATGGCGGACCTCGCGAGTTCCCCGTATTTTCTGCTCATCCTGTTCATCGCGGCCTTCACGTTGCCGCTCCTCTATCTGATCTGGATTCGGAACTCGCCTCGGTACGGCCGAGAGCCCTGGCCTACTGTGCTGAAGACGTTTGCCTGGGGCGCCGTATTCAGCGTGATCATCGCGATCATCTTGAGCATCCTCTTCCTCCTCGTCCTCAGCCCGAGCCAGTCCCTGAATGATTTCTTCGCGCGACGCTTCCAGGACCCGAGCACGGCGATCGGCGCGCTCGTCGTCGCGCCGATCGTGGAGGAAGCCGCGAAAGGAGTGGGAGCAACCGCGGGCCGTCCGCAGACGCAATCGAAGACGGACGGCCTCGTCTATGGTGCCGCAGCGGGCTTGGGGTTCTCCGCGACCGAGAATCTGGTCTATGCGCTCGCGGCCCTTCTCGTGCCGGGGGTCGGCCCCTCCGGCTCGCTCGTGATCGTCGCGGTCCGGTCTTTCTCTTCGACCTTCCTCCATGCGAGCTCGACCGCGGTGATGGGATATGGGCTGGCCAAGTCCTGGCTCTCCGGCCGCCCCTGGGCGGTCTTCCCATTCTACATCGTCGCGGTGGCGATGCATGCGACGTTTAATCTCTTCTCGACCTTGGCGGCCGAGCAGGCCGATCCGGCCGGCGCCGCGGTCGCGTTTCTGGCCGCGGTCAGTCTCGCGATCGTCGCGATCTCGGTCGTGCGCCTGAAACTCGTCAGCCATCGGGCGCCTGCCTCCCGATAACGGCTCCGCGCGAAATGTTATGTACGCGGGACCGCGTGCACGAGGGCACATGCGTTTTCGCTTCGACATGCCGGGGGAAACGTACTCGAAGCACAAGGAATCCTTCAAACGAATTCTCGCAAGGCACGGCCTCCGCTGGCGCGGCAGCCTCGATCGTCCGTTCTGGGCGAGCGGGACCGAACGGGTGACGGCGGTCTTCGATCGGGACTCGGAGAAAGATGTCCTCCGGGGCGCGACCCTCCTGTGGGAGAGCGCGAAGAAGTCGACCCTCCTAGAGGACCTCAAAGCGTGGGCGTGGGAGGTCGGAGCAAAGGCCGTCGAGGATCGATCTCCCTCTGCGGAAGAAGTCACGGACGAGGTCGAACAGGCGCTTCGGTACTGGGACATCGTGTGGAAACCGAACGTGGACGTGCTTCGGGCGCAAGGTCGACCGAACGCGTGGATCGAAGCCGACGTGAAGCGGTGGAAGCGGCAGCGGCAGGAGCGGCGCCGCGAACTCATGGGACAGGCGACCGACTAGACCACGATCTTCGAATGGATTTCGAGCGAATCGTAGCAGTCGAAACAGTATCCCTGGCGACGGTCATCGGGCAAGAGGACGATTCGAACGTGACACTTGCGGCACCGCGCTTCGCGGTCGCCGCCCTCGGAGAGCCTTCGCATATCCGGATGAATCTTCCATGAAATCTTACCCGCCCCCCGAGGCGCCGGCCGCCGGGCCACGGAGCCGCCGGACTCTATAAAAACGTTGTGCGGCGTGGCAGCGCGGACACGGCGACGGCGGTTTAATGTGCCGTCCGTTCGTTGTCGTCGCACGTGCTCACGGGTTTCGTGACTTTCGAGGGCATCGACGGTTCCGGCAAGACGACCGTGAGCCGCTTGGTCGCGGAATCTCTCCGGGCGAACGGACAGCGTGTGCATCTCACGAGCGAGCCGACGAAGACCTGGCTCGGCGAGGCCGTGCACCGCGCGTACGATGGCGACGTCGGCGCCGTCGCGGAATCGTTTCTGTTTCTCGCGGATCGCGCGGCGCATCTGACGGAGATTCAAGCCCATCTGGACAAACGCGAGTTGGTCCTGTCCGATCGCTACGCGGACTCGACGTTCGCCTACCAAGGGGCGCGACTCGAAGGCCTCATGGACGATCCGATTCGGTTCCTGCAGCGGGCGAGCGAATCCTGGATGCTGCAGCCGGATCTGACCATCCTTCTCCGGGTTCCCGCGGAGCTGGCGCGCAAACGCATCGAGGGTCGGCCGAACCTTATTCGGTTCGAAGATCTCGCGTTCCTCAAGAAAGTCGCCGTGAACTACGATCGGCTCGCGCGGTCCCGGCGATTCGTCGTCCTCGACGGCACCCGATCCGCGGACGTCGTCAGTCTCGACGCGGTTGCTGCAATCCGGAGGCGGCTTACGCGGCCGCGGAAGCGCTGAGCACGCGCTTGGAATCCAGTTCGGTCCTCAGGAGGAATGCCCGGGCGAACACCTTCGCGGTCTCGAGATCTCCACGTTGGAGTTGCAGCAGAAAAGCTCGGCCAAACACGACTTGAAGCGAAGCGTCTGGCCCCAGGCCAACCATGGTGGAGACCGATTGCCCGGAGAGCGGCTTGAAAACCCCGCTCAAGAATATCATTCGCGATTTTCATCGTCCGTCATCGCAGGTCTATCTCCCGTGGACAAAGATATTTAACGGCTCGCCGGATTATCGCGCAACGCATGGGATGCACGGATGGATTCCGCCGCTCATTCTAAGTCCTCTTCCCACCATGGCGACGGATTTGTTGGCGTCATCTACGGCGATGTCGGCACGACGTCGTTCCGCTGCTCGGTCGTGGAGGCCGTCGAGCGGCACGAGTTCGTCCAAGTGTCCCACGAGACCTGCGGCCAGGTGCTGGGCCGGGTCGACGAGATCGAGCGGAAGACCGACTTATCGCTCGACCGCGCCCAACTCATCGGGGATGGCGAACCCGTCGACGTCGAGGAGCGGGTGTCGGCCCAGGTCAGCGTGGTCGGGTATCGCGACGATCGCGGGCTCCTGCAGGTCCCTCGCACGCCGTTTCGCGCCGGCGAGCCGGTGTACAAGGCCGAGACGTCGACGATTCAGGAAGTCATCGGGCTCGAGGAGGACAAGAAGCACGGCGCCTACGTCGGCCTCTTGGCGGGACACAATGTGCCGGTCTACCTCGACATCAACGCGATGGTCCAGAAGCACGTGTCGATCTTGGCGAAGACGGGCGGCGGCAAGTCGTACGTTGCCGGCGTCCTGATCGAGGAGCTGATGAAGCATCACGTGACGTGCGTAATCCTCGATCCGCACGGCGAGTACGCATCCCTGCGGGAGAAGGGCAAGCACGCAGAGGGGTCCGGTCGCTTCCACGTGGAGCCCCGCGCCTATGCCGACATCATCCAGGTGTTCTCCCCGGACACGAAGATCAATCCGGGAAGTCGCCCCCTGAAGTTCACATTGAGCAACCTCGACGCGAGGGACATCCTGTCGCTCACCGGGTCTGCCAAGGTCCGGACCCATCTCACGGCGCTCCGAAAAGCGCTCGATCTGCTGCGCCAGGCCACGAAGGACTACACGATCCGAGACATCATCCGCGTCTTGGAGCGCGAGGAGGATCCTCAGAATGCATCGCTGATCGACGAGCTGGAGTACCTGAGCGAAGTCGAAATATTCGCCAAGGAAGGCACGCGGATCGACGAGCTGGTGATCAAGGCCAAGACGACGATCATCAACCTCAAGGGCGTGCCGCCGGACATCCAGGAACTCGTCGTGAATCGCCTTGCGACCGCGATGTTCGAACTCCGGAAGGTTGGACGGATCCCGCCGATGATGCTCGTCGTGGAGGAGTCGCACAACTTCTGTCCTCAGGTCGGCCAGGCGGCGTCCTCGAAGGTGTTCCGGACCCTCGCCTCGGAAGGCCGGAAGTTCGGTCTGGGCCTCGTCGTCATCACCCAGCGGGCCGCGAAAGTCGACAAGAACGTCCTGAGCCAGTGCAACACGCAGATCATCCTGAAAGTCACGAACCCGAACGACCTGAAGGCGATCATCTCGAGCGTCGAGGGGCTGACCACCGCGATGGCCGAGGAAATCTCGCGCCTGCCGATCGGGGTGGCGATCATGACGGGCGGCGGCCTCCAGATGCCTCTCATGGTCGAGGTCCGTCCGCGCGAGACACGTCATGGCGGCGAGAGCGTCAAGGTCATCGAAGATTGACCGACCGGGTCCATCGGCATCGGGCGGGAAAGGTTTTAGCGCGGCACTCGATGGACGAGCGTGGACCTACGCGCGCTGGTCGATAAAGACGTCACCCTGACGGAGCGCGCACTCGCGCAAGTGAAGCTGGCCCCGCCACCGCGTTCCCACCTGCGGAAAGTGGCTGAGGACTTCCTCGGAATGGCCCGCGCCTACTTCGAGGACGCGAAGCATTTCCGCGAACGAGGCGAACTGGAGAAGGCCCTGGCGAACGTGAATTACGCCCACGGGTGGCTCGACGCCGGCGCGCGAGTCGGGCTCTTCGACGTCGGCGGGGATGACCAGCTCTTCACCTTGAGCGAATGATCAGAGGACACGTGCGCCTTCGTTGTCGACGCCGCACCGTTGGAGCGTCCCGAACTTCAGGTACAAGGTCGCCAGCTGCTCGCGGTTCCCCGTCGCGACCACGGAATTGCCCAGCATCGCCATGGTCGCCCGCCCGAACATGCGGCTCGCCCGAATCACCTCGAGCACCCGTTTGTCCGCAAGACCCGTTTCTTCGGTGAAGCGCGCCCCGAGTTCGAACAGCCCCTCTAGTGTGGGATTCCGGGCGAACTCGTCCACGAGCGCCCCACCGATCCGGTTGATCGCCGCGACCTTCTTCGGATCCCGGAGGACCGTCTTCGTCGGCATTTCCGGGCCGATGACGGCGAGCAGGAGGTCCGCCTCGACGGGAAACGTTCGAACCTCGGCATGGGGCGGTGCCCCGGGTTTTAGCCGCAGGTCCATGCCACCCAAGGACGCGGGGACGACGTCGCCGAGACCGGTGCCGCACTCCACCTCCGTCTCATGGGCGATGGCGACGAGTTCGTCCCGCGGGAGCTTCGATCCGAGGGCGTCGTCGAGGGCGAGGGCGGTGCTCAACGCCGCGGCCGCGCTCACGCCGAACCCCTGAGACACGGGCAGGTTCGTCTCGCTCAGGATCTTCACCTCGCACGACCGCCCGCCGAGGACCTTCCGCGCGACGCGCTCGGTGACTTCGGCTTTCTGGCGCCGTCCGTTCACAAGGATGTCCATCGACGGCCGCGCATTGTCCCGGACCCGGGCGACGGTGCGCACACCGAGGCTGAGGCAGAGGCCCGCTCCGCGCGAGCCCTTCTTCCGGGGATCCGGGTCCTCATGGACTTCGAAGAACGCGGTGACGTGCCCGGGGCAGAACGCCTCACCCTCGGACACCATGGAGGATCGCCCGCCACACCCGCTCCGCCGCGAGCGCTTTCGACCCTTCGAACGTCTCCGAACGACCCTTGCGGTCGAAGATCGTGATGGAGGTCGTGTCCGCCTTGACTTTCGAGATATCGTTCGCCACGACAAAGTCGACGTCCGCCTCTTTGACGAGCGCCATCGCCCGCGTCTTCAGGTCCGCCTCGCTGACGCCGGCTTCCGCCTTGAAGCCCACGAGGGCTTTCTTCGCGCCTTTGCGGAACCGGTTGAGGACCTTCGGCGTGGGTTGCAGGTCGAGGCTGAGGACGCCATCGCGACTCGGGATCTTGCCGGACTGCTTCTTCGCCGGCGTGAAGTCGGACACCGCGGCAGGGACCACGCAGACGTCCGCGTCGGCCTTCTCGGCCATCGACACGAGGTCCGCGGTCGTCTCGAACGCCTTGAAGGGGAGCCACGGCGGGACGGGTGTCTCGTGGCGTCCGAGCCACAGCTCGACGTTGGCGCCATGCTCGAAGGCGACCTTGGCGAGTTCGATTCCGGTGCCTCCCGTCGACCGGTTCGTCACCACGCGGACATCGTCGATCGGCTCGACCGTCGAACCGGCCACGACGAGCACCCGCATGTCGACGAGGTCGCTCGGGCCCAGACGGCGGATGACATGGGCGACGATCGTCTCGATGTCCGCCATCTTCGCCTTGTCCTCCTCCCGCTTCGGTTCGATCAGTTCGAGGCGTAGTTCCTGGAGACGACGGACGTTCGCGGCGACGGCCGGGTTGTCCATCATCGATTCATGCGCGGCGGGCGCGATGATGATCGGGATGCCCGAACCGAGGGCGTTTGCCGCGTACGTGGTGACG
>Ga0307469_10000495_pt1 | contig 14482 bp, 8 predicted proteins | sample atmos_gasesAM2C__FD_203084 | JGI IMG/M metagenome (GOLD analysis project Ga0307469, IMG submission 203084) | Hardwood forest soil microbial communities from Morgan-Monroe State Forest, Indiana, United States - atmos_gasesAM2C_515 | ecosystem: Environmental > Terrestrial > Soil > Temperate forest...
AGCCCTACGACCCGATGAAGGAACCGCGGTTCACCGAGATCGCGACCTTCATGCGCTGTCCGCTCGCGCATGCGCTCGACAACGTCGACATCGGCCTGATCGGCGTGCCGACCGACATCGCCGTCACCAACCGCCCTGGCGCCCGCCACGGGCCGCGCGAGATCCGCAACTCCTCCAGCCTGATGCGCGGCTACAACATGGCGCTCGGCGTCAACCCTTACGAGCTGTGCCGCGTCGCCGATCTCGGCGACGTGCACATCTCCCACCGCTACGACCTCGAGCGACAGAACGAGGACATCGAAGCGTTTTACCGCCGGGTGAAGGTGGCCGGCATCCTGCCGGTGACCGCGGGGGGCGATCACTCGATCACCTACCCGATCTTCAGAGCGCTCGGAGCCAAGCAGCCGGTCGGCATGGTGCACGTCGATGCCCATTGCGATACCTGGGGCGAGTTCTTCGGCTCGAAGTTCACCCACGGCGCGCCGTTTCGCCTGGCGGTCGAGGCGGGCGTGCTCGACCCGAAGCGCACCATCCAGATCGGCATCCGTGGCGCGCAGAACTTCCTCGACGGCATCGAGTTCTCGAAGTCCCATGGCATGCGGGTGGTATTCATGGAGGAGTTCGCCGAGCTCGGTGTCGACAAGGTGATCCAACTTGCGCGCTCGGTCGTGGGTGACGGCCCGACCTACATCTCCTTCGACGTCGACGGGCTCGATCCCGTCTACGCCCCGGGCACCGGGACGCCCGAGGTCGGAGGCATCACGACGCTCGAGGCGCAGCGTCTGCTGCGCGGCCTGCGGGGCCTCAACCTGATCGGCGGCGACGTCGTCGAGGTCGCCCCGCCCTACGACCAGACCGGCAACACCGCACTCGTCGGCGCCACGATGATGTACGAGATCCTGTGCGTCATCGCCGACCGTCACTTCGGCGCCACCCGGCGCGCGTGAGCGGCGACTCACAGTCCGTAGGCTCGCTCGAGGTCGCCCTCAAACACGCCGCGCGCCTCCTCTCGGCCCAGCCGGCGCTCGCCGCCGAGCAGGCGACGGAGATTCTGAAGGTGGTGCCCGGGCACCCCGGGGCAATGCTGCTGCTCGCTCTCGCGCAGCGCGCCTGTGGGGATGCGGCCGCGGCAACCGTCACGCTGCAACGACTGTGCGGCGAGCAGCCCCGCTGGGCAGCCGCCCACTACGAGCTCGGCAAGACTCTCGGCGGCATCGGCCAGGGCGAGGCGGCAATCGAAGCCCTGCGCCAGGCGGTGGCGCTGAAGCCGGACTTCCCGGACGCCTGGCTCGCACTCGCCGATCACCTGAACGCGATCGGCGACGCACCTGGCGCAGACGCCGCCTACGCCAGGCACCTGAAGGCTGCGACGAAGGATCCCCGCCTGCTCGCGCCCGCCGCGGCGCTCGTCGAGAACCGCATACCGGAAGCCGAGGCCCTGCTGCGCGAGCACCTCGAGCGCTTCCCGACGGATGTGGCGGCGCTGCGTATGCTGGCCGAAGTCGCGGCGCGGCTGCGCCGTTTTGGGAGCGCCCAGACGCTCCTCGAGCGTTGCCTGGAGCTCGCGCCGGGGTTCGATGCCGCGCGCCACAATTACGCCAACCTTCTCAATCGGCAGGGCAAGGCAGCCGCGGCACTGCCACACGTCGAGCAGCTGCTCGCCAGAGAGCCCGGCAACCCGGGATACCGTAATCTCAAGGCGGCCGTGCTCGCCAATCTCGCCGATTACGCCGGCTCCGCGCGGATCTACGCGGAAGTACTCGATGAGTATCCGCGGCAGGCGAAGGTATGGATGAGCTACGGCCACTCGCTGAAGACCAGCGGCAGCCTTGCCGAGGCCGTCGCGGCCTACCGCCACGCGAGCGAGGTGGAACCGAAGCTCGGTGAGGCCTGGTGGAGCCTCGCCAACCTGAAGACCGTCCATTTCTCACCCGCCGACCTGGGCGCCATGCGTGAGGCGCTCTCGCGCCAGGCTCTCGGCGATGACGATCGGCTGCACTTCGAGTTCGCCCTGGGTAAAGCGCTCGAGGACGAATCGGCCTACGAGGAGTCCTTTACCCATTACGCCGCCGGCAACGCATTGCGGCGCAAGTCGCACCCGTACAACGCGCAAGCCAACGCCGATTTCACGCGCAGCCTGCGCGCCACGTTCACCCGTGAATTCTTCGCCGCACGTGCCGGATCCGGCGTCGACGCCCGCGATCCGATCTTCGTCGTTGGCCTGCCTCGCGCCGGCTCGACGCTCATCGAGCAGATCCTCGCCAGCCACTCGCGGGTCGAAGGAACCATGGAGCTCCAGGACCTCCCGCAGATTGCACGCGAGCTCGCCCGACGCGATGGCCAGGACGAGGAAGAGCGCTTCCTGGAATCGGTGACTGCCTTGAGTGCTGCGGAGCTGCGCAGGCTGGGAGAGCGCTACCTGGAGAGCACGCGGACGTTCCGCAGGCGAGCTACGCCCTGCTTCATCGACAAGATGCCCAACAACTGGCTGTACGTGGGTCTCATTCATCTCATCCTGCCGAATGCCACCATCATCGACGCCCGGCGGCACCCGCTCGGCTGCTGCTTCTCCTGCTTCAAGCAGCACTTTGCCCGCGGCCAGAGCTTCACCTACCACCTCGGGGATCTCGGGCACTACTACCGCAATTACGTCGGACTCATGGCCCATTTCGACGCCGTGCTGCCGGGTCGCGTCCATCGCGTTCATTACGAGACCCTGGTGGAGGACACGGACGCCGAGGTGCGTCGCCTGCTGACACACTGCGGGCTGCCTTTCGAGGAGGGGTGCCTCAGGTTCTACGAGAACGAGCGCGCGGTGCGGACGGCAAGCTCCGAGCAGGTCCGCCAACCGATTTTCCGCGAGGGCCTTGAACAATGGCGACATTACGAGCCCTGGCTCGATCCGCTCAAGGCGGCGCTCGGCTCGGTGCTGCCGGCCTACCCGGACGTGCCGGCAGATGTGACAATAGATTTACAACCAGCCCCGGGGGAGCAGCTCCATGACACGTAGTCGACGCAGAAAGCTGATGCGCGCGGCGGTGAATCCCACGCCTCTGCGCACACGACTGCCGCTGGCATCCGCAGTACTCGCGGCCATCCCTGCCGCTTATGCACAACAGGCGCAGCAGCAGGCGACCGGCGGCGAGACAGCCGGTGGCCTCCAGGAAGTAGTGGTGACGGCGGAGAGGCGCATCCAGAACCTGCAGGACGTGCCCGTGAGCATCGAGGTGCTCGACACCCAGAAGCTCGAGCAACTCAACGTCACCAATCTCGACGACTACGTGAAGTACTCGCCGAGCGTCTCCTTCATGCGCGGCATCGGCCAGGGCGGTAATGCCCAGCCGGGCATTGCCCACGTGTACATCCGCGGCGTCGCGAGCGGCGGCGAAGGCAACCACTCGGGTCCGCAGCCGACCGTCGGCACCTACCTCGACGAGCAGCCGGTGACCACGATCGACGGCACGGTGGACGTGCATATCTATGACATCCAGCGCATCGAGGTGCTGGCGGGACCCCAGGGAACGCTCTACGGCGCGAGCTCCGAGTCGGGCACGGTCCGAATCATCACCAACAAGCCGGATCCGACCAAATTCGCCGCCGGCGTCGACCTGATCGGCAACTCGGTGGATCACGGTGGCACGGGCTACGAGCTCGACGGCTTCGTCAACATCCCGCTGGGCACGAACGCCGCAGTGCGGCTCGTTGCCTTCGACAGGCGCGACGCCGGGTTCATCAGCAACGTGGCGGGCACGAACCAGAGTGCCTGCATCGTCAACGGCGTACGCACGTTCCCCGCCTGGTCGGGTCAGACCGCGGGCTTTCTGCCTCCAACGTATCCCAACTCGATCGAGCCGTGTCCAACGGTTGGAGTGGTCGGGGCGGGCGCGATCACAAACGCGCCGTGGCTGAAGAGCGACTACAACACGGCGGAGACGTATGGCGGGCGCGCCGCTCTCAAGCTCGGGCTCGGTGATAACTGGACGGCGACCCCGACGTTCATGGCGCAGAAGGTCACGACCAACGGTTTCTTCGCCTACGACCCGGCGATCGGCGACCTGCAGGTCGCGCACTTTGGCCCGGAGAACTCGCGTGACACCTGGTACCAGGCGGCACTGACGGTCGAGGGCAAATTCAGCGACTTCGACCTGGTCTACGCCGGCGCGTTCATGAGGCGCACCATTGAATCGATCGCGGATTATTCCGACTATTCGATCTTCTACGACCGTTACTACGGCTCCGGCGTCTACTGGACCGGCGCCAACGGCCTCCCGATCATGCCGCAGGAGTTCGTTTACACCAAGGGCGGATTTGAGAAGTGGAGCCACGAGCTGCGCCTCACGACGCCGGAGAACCGGCCTGTCAAGGGCACATTCGGCGTCTTCATCCAGCGCCAGCTGCACAACATCTGGGAGCAGTACACGATGCCGGGGTACGGTTTCACGGACCCCTATGGCAACTCTCTCAATCCGAACGGTTTCGATCAGGCGCTGTCGATCCCGACACTGTTCAACACGATCTGGCTCACTGACGAGCAGCGCGTCGACCGTGACAAGGCGGCCTTCGCCCAGCTCACGTGGGACGTCACCCCGCAACTGGCGTTGACTGCCGGCGCCCGCTACTACGACTACGAGAACTCGCTCGACGGGTTCTTCGGCTATTCGGCGGCGTACGCGCCGACCGGATCGGGCCAGTCGCACTGCTTCTTCCCGTATCCGCTGACCCATGGCGCTCCGTGCACTGACCTCAACAATGTGACGAGCGGCAGTGGCACCGTCCCGCGCCTGAATGTCACCTACAAGCTCACGCCGGACCATCTCCTCTACGCGACCTACTCGAAAGGCTTCCGGCCCGGCGGCGTGAATCGTACGGCCGTGGCCGGCATCGGCCCTTACCAGGCGGACTACCTCAAGAACTACGAGTTAGGCTGGAAGACGCAGTGGTTCGATCATCGGCTGCGGTGGAACGGCGCGCTCTTCCGGGAAGACTGGAAGAACTTCCAGTTCTCGTTCCTCGGTCCGAACAGCGTCAATATCATCCAGAACGGCGCCAACGCGCGTATCAAAGGGGTCGAAACCTCACTCGACTGGCTGCCGACCGCCGGTCTCTCGATCACGGCCGCGTTCACCTGGCTGGATCCGGTGCTCACTGCGGACTACTGCGGAACCTCGGGCGTTCCGCCCCCCTGCCTGGACCCAGTGACCCACCAGCCCCTGGTGACCTCCGACCCCTTCCTGCCCGGCGGTGAGCTCATCGGCCCACAGGCGCCGGCGGGGACCAACCTGCCGCTGGTGCCGAAGTTCAAGGGCGACCTCGTCGCGCGTTACAACCTGGCCCCGGTCGGCGACTGGCAGCCGTTCTTCCAGGCGACGGGCGTCTATCAGACGAAAACGTCGGCGCTGCTGCGCGTGGACATGTCGCACAACGTCGGCACGATGCCCGCGTGGGCCCTGTTCGATCTGAGCGCCGGCGCCAACTACAACAACACGATGCTGGAGCTCGTCTGCACCAACGTCGCCGACCGCCGCGCGCAGCTCACGCGCTTCGTGCAGACCAATCCGGTCGTCGACAATCAGTCGTACATCGTTCCGGCGCAGCCCCGGACGATCGAGCTGAGAGTCGCGCAGAGGTTCTGACCGGGAAAGGCTGTACGGCACGGCCGAGCTGGAGGGTCGCCCCGGGCGACGCTCCAGCCTGACCCTGGGGACCGTGCCGCAACCCCGCACGCCCCACCGTCGGCCGCCTCAGATCGCGGCCGCCTGCCGCGCGACCGCCGCTGTGAGTTTCTCGACGAGCTCGGCGAGCTCCGCCTCGCTCGCGTTGTAGGGAGGAGCGACGATCACCGTGTCGCCGGCGGTGCCGCCCACATTGCCGGCGCAGGGATAGATGATGAGACCGTCCTCGAACGCTCGTTTGCCCAACGCCTGGGCAAAGGCGCGCTCGGGCGGCAGCGGCTCGCGCGTGGCGCGATCGCGCACGAACTCGATGCCGGTGAGATAGCCACGTCCGCGCACGTCCCCGACCTGCTCGAACGGCTCGAGCGCCGCGCGCAGCTCGCCTCTCAGCCGCTCGCCGCGCGAGCGTACCCGCGCCACGAGCTCCTCGCGCTGAATGATGCGCTGGACCGCAAGGGCGGCCGCGCAGGCCGTGGTGTGTCCCGAGTACGTGTGCCCGGTGAGGATCGCGCCATGAGCGGCGAGAATCGTCTCGCCCACCTGCCGGCTGAGAATCGTCGCCGCGAGCGGAATGTAGCCGCCGGCGAGCCCCTTGCCCACGGCCATGATGTCCGGCACTGCCTCATCGTGCTCGAGCGCACGCCAGGTCCCGCAGCGGCCGGAGCCGCACATCACCTCGTCGGCAATCACGAGCACGCCGTGGCGCGCGCACACGGCCTGCACTGCGCGCGCGTAGCCCTCGGGGGCCGGCACTGCGCCGCCCGCCGCTCCCACGACCGGCTCGTAGATGAAGGCCGCGACGCGCTCCCCGCCCACGGCCTCGATCTTTTCCTCGAGCTCATCGGCGAGCGCCCGGGTGAGCGCCGCGCCCGCAAGACCGCGGAGCGGCCGGTAGGCGTTGGCAGCGGAGACGAAGGACGCATCGAGCAGGCTCCCCTCGAACGGCCGGCGGCGCTCGAGAAACCCCGACACCGAGAGGGCGCCCAGCGTGTTGCCGTGGTAGGAGCGCTCGCGCGCGATGAAATGCTTTTTACCCGGCAGGCGACGGGCGACCCAGTATTGCAGCACCGCTTTCAGCGCCGACTCCACCGCCTCGGAGCCGCTCCCCGAGTACACGATGTGCCCGAAGGCAGGGCCGCAGAGCCCGAGCAGGAGGATCGTCAGCTGCTCGAGCGGCTCGCTGGTGAAGAGGTAGCGGTAGCCGCAGGCCACCTGCTGAAGCTGCGCGGCGATTGCGGCGTTCACCTCGCGATTGCCGTGCCCGATGCTGAAGGCGGCCGGACCGCCCGATCCGTCCAGGTAGCGCCGGCCCGCAGCATCGTAGAGATAACTCCCCTCGCCCCGCGCGATGCGCGGCAGTGCGTCCATCCCCCACCCGACTGAGCGATTCTTTCTCATAGTCCTCTCGCGAGAGCCGCGGCGAGCGCGCCTATTGTGAGGGCTTTGGCGCTATGCTGCTCGCCTCCTGAAGCGTGTGGAGGGCGGGCATTGCCGAGCGAGGCGGTTTTCATCACCTGCGCCGTCACCGGCTCGGGCGATTCGGTGAGAAAGAGCCCGCACGTTCCAGTGACGCCGGCGCAGATCGCCGCCGCGGCGCTCGAGAGCCACGCCGCCGGGGCGGCCATCGTGCACATTCATGTGCGCGATCCGGCCACGGGCGCACCGAGCCGCGCCACCGCTCTCTACCGCGAGGTCGTCGAGCGCATCCGCAGCAAGAACGCCGAGCTCATCCTCAACCTGACGGGAGGCATGGGGGGCGATCTGGTGCTGGGGCCGGACGAGGCCCCGCTCACCTTCGGCAAGGGGACGGATTTCGTCGGTCCCCGCGAGCGCATCGCGCACATCGTCGAGCTGCTGCCGGAGCTCGCGAGCCTCGACTGCGGCTCACTCAACTTCGACGAGGCCTTGTACGGCACGACGCCACGCTATCTGCGCGAAATCGCCGCAGAATACCGTACGCGGGGCGTGCGCCCCGAGATCGAGGTGTTCGAGCTCGGGCACGTCGAGCTCGCGCGACAACTGATCAGCGAGGGTCTGATCGCGGAGCCGGCGCTCTTTCAGCTGTGCCTCGGCATCAGGTATGGGGCGCCCGCGACGGCGCCGGCGATGCTCGCGATGCGCGACGCCCTGCCGCGCGACGTGCCGTGGTCGGCCTTCGGAGTCGGTCGAATGCAGATGCCGATGGTCGCCCAGGCCGTGCTCCTCGGGGGGAACGTGCGGGTCGGCCTCGAGGACAATCTCTATCTCGGCAAGGGCATGCTCGCGACCAACGCCCAGCTGGTCGAACGCGCCCGCGAGATCGTCGAGCTCCTCGGCGCGCGCGTGCTGTCCTCGGCCGAAACGCGCGCGCGGCTCGGGTTGCGCGCGCTCTAGAGGCCGACGTCGACCACCCGTCCGGTGCGCAGGCTCTCGCCCGCCGCCACGGCGAGCCGCAGCGCTTCGACGCCGTCGGTGAAGTCGGGGCTCATCGGCCGACCCTCGGCGAGCGCAGCGACGAACGCATCCATCTCGGCCTCGTAGGCCTGCGCGTAGCGCTCGATGAAGAAATGCAACACGGCGTCGCGCGCCGCGGTGCGCTCGGCGCTCCAGGCGGCGACGGACGTCGCGTGGCGATTGCCCGCCTGCAGCATGCCGCCGGCGCCGAAGGCCTCGATGCGCTGATCGTAGCCGTACACGCAGCGGCGGCTGTTGTTGATCTGAATGAGCGCGCCGGAACTGGCGCGCAGCGAGATGGCGCAGGTGTCGATGTCGCCGAGCCGGCCGATCTGCGCATCGACCAGATTCGCGCCGAAGGCATGGACGCTGGCGATCTCGCCCGCCAGGTAGCGCGCCATGTCGAAGTCGTGAATCGTCATGTCGCGGAACAGGCCGCCGGAGGACTGGAGGTAGCCCGCGGGCGGGGGCGAGGGGTCGCGGCTGGTGATGACGGCGAGCTCGAGCCGGCCGATCTCCCCGAGCCTGAGCCGCTCGCGTAGTGCCCGGTAGGAGGGGTCGAAGCGGCGGTTGAAGCCGACCATCACGCTCGGGTTGTCGGCGGCGATCTCGCTCCAGCAGGCGCGCGCGCGCTCGAGGCTCATGTCGATCGGCTTCTCGCAGAACACGGCCTTGCCGGCCTTCACCGCCGCCACGATCAGTGGCACGTGCGTGTCGGTGGGCGTAGCGATCACGACCGCTCGAGTGTCACGGTCGTCCCACACCTCCTCCACGCTGCGCGCCGCGCGCACGCCGAGCTCCGCGGCGGTCTGCTGCGCCGCCTCGCCCGCGACGTCGAAGACCGTCGCCAGCCGCACGCGCGCGTGCCGCGCGAGAGTGCGCGCATGCAGGCGCCCGATGCGCCCGCAGCCGAGTACCGCCATGCCGAGCGTCGCCATAGCTGTCCGCCGTCAGCGCCGCGTCAGGAACTCGTAGCCCGGCGCGTAGCTGATGCGCCAGCGCCGGACCGGTCCTGCCATGACGTTGAGATAGTAGAGGTCGAAGCCATGCGGCGCGCTCACCGGGTGGTGGCCGCGCGGCACCAGCACCAGGTCGCGGTCCTCCACCGCCATCGTCTCATCGAGCGAGCGGTCATCGGTAAAGACGCGCTGAAAGGCGAAGCCGCCCGGACGCGACAGGCGATGATAGTAAATCTCCTCGAGCTGACTCTCGCCGCCCACGGCCGCATCGTGCTTGTGGGGCGGGTAGCTCGACCAGTGGCCGCCCGGCGTACGCACCTCGACCACGAGGAGCGATTCGGCCTCGGTGCTTTCCGGGAGTACGTCGTAAACATAGCGCGTGTTGGTGCCCGTGCCCCTGACCTCTTCGTGCACGTCCTCGGGGCGGATCACCCGCGCGCCGTAGCGGCCCGCGGCCGGCGCCGAGCCCACGGCCAGCTCGCAATGGGTGTCGGGCGTGAAGCGCAGTTCGGTGCGCGGCGGCACATACACCGCGAAGGGCTTGCCGGCGAAGGGATCCTCGCGGGCGCCGATCGGGCCTAGATCCCGACCTGCCACCTGGACGGTCGCCCTGCCCGAGAGGAGCAGGAGGCACTGCTCGCGATCCTCGAGTGCACGTTCGAGCGTCTGGCGCGGCGCGAGATCTAAGACTTCGAAGCCGACGTAGCGCCACCCGGCGCTCTCCGGCGTGATCCGGTGCACGTGCGGGGCGTTGGCCGAGAGATCGGGCCTGACGAGGAGTCTGGAAGTCACCGGGCATGCTCCGCGACGAGGCGCTCGAGGGTTCGGTAGCCGAGCGTGGCATAAGTCAGCGGGTTGGCGATACGCGGATCCTGCTCGGCCTCGAGCACCACCCAGCCGCAATAGCCTGCGAGCTCCGCGAACACCGGCCCGAAGGCGATAGCACCGTCTCCCGGTACGGTGAATACACCCGCGAGCACCGCGCGCAGGAAGCTCCAGTTGGCGCGCTGTGCCTCGGCGAGGACGCTCGCCCGCACATCCTTGGCATGCACGTGCACGATCCGCGGCGCGTAGCGCCGCGCCAGCGCCGCGGGGTCGGCGCCCGCGAACGCCGCGTGTCCGGTGTCGAGCAGCAGCCCGACCTCCGGTCCCGTCGCTGCCATCAGCGTGTCGATGTCTTCCGCGCTCTGCACCACCGTGCCCATATGGTGATGATAGGCGAGCCGTACACCCTCCTCCGCCGTCGCCGCGGCCACCTCGGTCAACCGCTTGCCGAGCTCGCGCCAGTCGCGCGCCGTGAGCACCGGCCGCTCGGAGAGCGGACGCTCGAGGTCACCGTGCACTGCGTGGCTCACCTCGGCGAACACGAGCACCGGGCTTCCCATGGCTTTGAGGAGCTCGAGATGCGGGCGCAGCCTCGTGAGCTCCTCGCTTGCTCCCCAGGTGAGAAGCTCTGCCGAATGCCAGCCCGAGATGCACTCGAGCCCGAAGCCACCCAGCACTTCAGCGAGCGCGCGCGGCTCGCGCGGAAACTTGTGCCCGAGCTCCATGCCCTCGAAACCCACCGCCCGCGCCTCGCCGAGGCACGTCTCGAGCGGGATGTCGGCGCCGAGCTCTCGCAGGTCGTCGTTCGACCAGATGATGGGATTGGCGCCGAGGCGAACGTTCATCGCTTCAAGGCTCATCGGCACGCCGGGCGGTGGCCGCGACGTAGCCGGCGCGCGCCGCGCGGACCTCGGCACGCTCGGACACCTCGGGGACCGCGACGTCCCACCAGCAGCCGCCCGCGGCGGTGCTGGCGGCCGGATCGGTCTCGATGAGAATCACCGAGGTGCGATCGGCGCGGCGGGCGGCGGCGATGGCGCGCTCGAGCGCGGCGGTGCCCTTCACGGCGCAGCTGAGCGCTCCGAGGCTGCGGGCGTGCGCCACGAGATCGGGCGCCGGAGCGCCCGCGGCGCGCAAGTTGTTGAAGCTCGCATTCCCGGTCGAGCGCTGCAGCCGCTCGATGCAGCCGAAACCGCCGTTGTCGAGCAGCACGATGATGAGCCGGGCCTGGAGCCGCACCGAGGTCGCGATCTCACTGTTCAGCATGAGATAAGAGCCGTCGCCCACCATGACGATCACCTCGCGCCCAGGCTGCGCGAGCTTCACGCCGAGCGCGCCGGCGATCTCGTAGCCCATGCAGGAGTAGCCGTACTCGAGGTGGTAGCCGCCCGCCTCCGCGGCGTGCCAGTGCCGGTGCAGCTCTCCCGGGAGGCCGCCCGCGGCACAGACGACGATGTCGGAAGGCTGGGCGGCCCGCTGCACCGCGCCGATCACCTGCGCGTCCGAGGGGAGCGCCGACGGGTCGGGCGCGGCGGTGAACGCCGCCGCGGTCCGCTGCCACTCGGTCCGCGCGCCGAGCGCCCGCTCGGTCCACTCGCGCGGAGCGCGCCAGCTCCCGAGCGCCTCGCCGAGGCGCGCGAGACCTTCGCGGGCATCCGCAACCAGGGCAAGAGCCTCGTGTTTGCCGGCATCGAAGGGCTGCACGTTGAGCCCGACGATCCGCCGCCCCTTGGCCCGAAAGAGCGCACGCGACCCGGTCGTGAAGTCCGACAGGCGCGTCCCCACCGCGACGATCACGTCCGCCTCCGCCGCGATCGTGTTGGCGGCCGCGGTGCCGGTCACGCCGATACCGCCCAGATTGAGCGCGTGATCCGCCGGCAGGACGGACTTGCCGGCCTGCGTCTCGGCGCTCGGCACGCCGTAGCGCTCGCAAAACGCCGCGAGCGCCGTGCCCGCCTCCGAATACACCACGCCGCCTCCGCAGAGGATGAGCGGCCGGTGCGCCGCGCTCACCACCCGGGCGGCCTCGGCGAGCTCGCGCGCATCCGGCGGCGGCCGCCGCGGTATCCACGCGCGCTCCTCGAAGAGGCTCGGCGGCCAGTCGCAGGCTTCAGCCTGCACGTCCTGGCACAGGGCGAGGGTCACCGGACCGCAGTCGGCCGGGTCGGTCAGCACCTGCATCGCCCGCTGAAAAGCGGCCACCAGCTGCTCGGGCCGTGTGATGCGGTCGAAATAGCGCGACACGGGTCGTAGGCAGTCGTTGGCGGTGACGAGGCCGTCGCCGAAGTCCTCGACCTGCTGCAGGACCGGGTCGGGGGCACGGGTCGCGAACACATCGCCCGGGAGCAGCAGCAGCGGCAGACGGTTGACGTGCGCGACGGCCGCGGCGGTGACGAGATTGGTGGCGCCGGGGCCGATCGAGGTCGTACACGCCATCATGCGGCGGCGCTGCGAGGCCTTGGCGTAAGCGACGGCCGCGTGGCCCATCGCCTGCTCGTTGTGAGCCCGGAACGTCGGCAGGACCTCACGCGCGGCATGCAGCGCCTCGCCGAGTGCCGCCACGTTACCGTGCCCGAAGATGGCCCACACGCCGGCGAACACCCGCGTCCGCTCGCCGCCGCGCTCGGTCCACTGCGCCGCCATGGCGCGCACCAGCGCCTGAGCCACCGTGAGCCGACTTGCCTTCAACGCCTGCTCCCCTCCGGCTGGTCGAAACGTGGATCGCGCGCCGCGATCCAGGCGTCGACCAGAGCGCGAAAGCGCTCTGCCATGCGTGCTACGCCCGCCTCGGCGGACAGCTGTCCCGAGGCCGAGGCCGGCGCGACCTCGTCAAATATGCTACCGCCCGCGATGAAGCCGCGCACGATGGGGCTCGCCGCCGCGCTCGCAAGCAGCGCCGTCTGCGGCCCGCCGCCGGTGCGCAGTGCGACGAGAACGCCACGGCAATCCGGGTCGGCTGCCCCGATCACCCGGACGCAACTCTCCCAAGTCATCTCGCGCGGCTGCGGTTCGAGCACCCACCAGTCCGGGCGGATCCCGAGCTCGTAGAGCCGCGACAGAACGCGCGCCTCGGTGTCGGCGCGCAGAACCCCTAAGCCCCCCGGGCTCATCTCGAGGGCGAGCTCGCGTCCCTGGGACCGGCACACCGCGGCGAGACGCAGGAGGTTGCGTTCCTGCGCTTCGCGCAGCTCGCGCGGATCCTGCGGGTGATACTGACAGCGGCACGCAGCGGTGACGGCCGTCGGCCACTCCGTCAGATCCACGGCAAGACTCGCGGCGCCTGCGAACTCGAGCGGCCGCGAGAGCGGCTGCGCCACCTCGCGCGCCACCCACAACCCCTTGGCTCGAGCCGCGTGCAGCGTCGCGGAGCCCGAAGTGCCGTCGAGGATCACTCCGAAACCGGCGCGTCCCGCAGCCACCCGCGCCGCGGCCTCCACCGCGAGCTCCTCGAGGCGTTGCGCCTCCTCCTCCGGGCGCGGCGCCCCGCGCATCCCGGCCCGCGCGGGCAGGGCCAGCGCCCAGACATTGGCGGGAGCGCGCCCTCGTGTAGTCACCCAGTGCAGATGCTGCAGCCGAGCGTCGTTGCGCAGCGCGTGCTGCGGGCTGCCGTGGTCGAGGTAGTGATCGAGCTCCACGCGCGTGGGAAACTCGCTCGAGCACAGCAGGCGTGAGACCGCGAGTGCGCCGCAGGCGTTGCCATAGCGGGCGCTCCTCTCGTGGGTCTGACCGCGCAGGTAGCCGAGGAGGTAGCCCGCGAGAAACGCATCTCCCGCACCCAGGACGTTGCAGACCTCGACGTCCATTCCCGGCGACACGAGTGCGTCTTCGATCCGATCGGGGATGGGGCCGGCGAATACCACGCAGCCCGCCGCGCCGCGCTTGGCTACGATGACGGCGTCCGAGCGCTCGCGGATGTGACGCACGGCCTCCAGCGTGTCCTCCCGGCCGGCGGCGATGTGCAACTCCTCCTCGGTGCCGACGATGAGATCGCAGTCCGGGAGCACGGCGGCAAGCGCCTCGGTCACCCGCGCCGAGCGCGCGTAACGGCTCGCGCCAGCGCCGTGTCCGCCGATCCCCCAGAGGTTCGGGCGGTAGTCGACATCGAGCACCACCTTGCCGGCATGCGTTCGGGCGATGTCGATCGCCTTACGCTGAGCGCGTGCGCCCGCCGGCAGGGAGAAGTGGGTGCCGGTGACGAGTAGCGCGCGCGCCGAGGCCACCAGGGCCGGGTCGATGTCGGCGGGATTCAGAGCGCTGTCGGCGCAGTTCTCGCGGTAGAAGATGAGCGGAAAGTCGTCCCGGCCGCGCACGCTCAGGAGCACCAGCGGGGTGAGCCGCTCCCGATCGACCTGCACCCCGCGCGTGTCGACGCCTTCGCGCTCGAGCTGCTCGCGCACGAAGCGCCCCATGGGCTCGTCCCCTACCCGGGTGATGAGTGCGGACTTGAGCCCCAGGCGCGCGGCGCCGATGGCGACGTTGGCCGGGCAGCCGCCGACGCCTTTGGCGAAGGTGGCGACGTCCTCGAGGCGGCTGCCGAGCTGCTGCCCGTAGAGGTCGACACTGACGCGGCCGATCGCGATGAGATCGAGGGGC